>C687J35174_10007262_pt1 | contig 14289 bp, 19 predicted proteins | sample RifCSPhighO2_01_FD_35174 | JGI IMG/M metagenome (IMG submission 35174) | reverse complement strand
TCCTTTCTGATGCGAGGCATGTGGGGATTTTTGGTGTATGGCATATATCGACCATCCTAAATCATTAGGTGATGCCAAGCTATTGAACCATTACGAGGCGATTGACATTATATTTATAATGTGATATACTTAAATCAGAGTAAATTTACAATCAACTAAAACAACAAAAAAGGATCAAGAAATTATGAGTACTGCAAGTGTACAAGCCTCTACCTCTGAAAAACCTGTCCGCGACTTCGACGAAATAATGGCCGAGCTCAGAGCGTTTTCAGAGACGGTCGTAGCGAAGTCAAAACATGCAACTGGTGATCCTCTGCCAGATGAATTCGAGTGTGTCATGTACGGGATCATGCAAGATCCATATAACCCCCTTAAGTTCATTCGTGAGTATCACATTCTCAGGAGCGTTACAAACCCTCAGGAGTTCTTTCACAACATTTGCCAAAGTCGTTGTGCAGAGCTCGATCTCAAAACCGGTCGTTGGGTTATCATGATCGGCGACTGTTAGTCGGGAGAAATTAGGTCAATGGCGCATACGAAAGTATGCGCCATTTATAATATCTGTCGAGCCAGCAACAAAGCTTAATATCTAAGAATAATATTGTTAACTATTACAGGAACAATTGGTATATCACCTTTTGTGGGCGTAGCTTCGATGGCGCGCACCACATCCATGCCCTTTGTTACTTTGGCAAAGACCGTGTGTTTGCCGTCGAGCCAAGAAGTGGCTTTAGCTGTCACCACGAAGAACTGACTGCCGTTGGTGTCAGGGCCGCGGTTTGCCATGGCGACAACTCCTTCGACGATTTTTTCATCATTGATCTCATCTTTAAAGTCGTAGCCCGGGCCGCCGGTTCCATAGAGTCCTGTGTTGTCCCCTTTGCTTAAAGGATCACCGCCTTGAATCATAAAATTTTTGATAACACGGTGGAATTTGGTGTCATTATAGAACTTTTGTTCAGAAAGTTTTATAAAATTGCGGACGGTGAGCGGCGCCTTGCTGGGAATAAAGGTAATTTCAAAAGTACCTTTATTAGTTTCGATGGTGGCGCCGGCGTACTGGGTGCTTGTTGATTTAGCACTCCCTACTTCGAGGTTGCTTTCAATGCTTTTTGCTTTAGTCATAAAATACGTAAGTCCGATAATAAAAATAATCGCACCAATAGTCGCTAAACCCCACCTAGATGTTATAAAATCTTTCATGATCCTTATGTTCGGTTAAAGCCTTTGATGATTGCCTTTACCTTGGCTCCACCTCGACGGATGAGATCAATGCGTTTTGTTTTAACCGATTTAAGCTCGCGCTGCACTTCCTGACGGACATCATCAATTGCTGTGTATAGATCATCACGTTCGGTGCGTGCATAGAGATCTTTTCCTTTAATGTGGAGATTGATTTCAGCGAAAAAAATATCTCCATGCTTGTGGTGGTTGGTGGTTTTGCCAAGCTCAACAGCCATATGGACGCTTTCATCCGCAGGGTCAATAAATTTTTTAAAAGTATCGAACTTCTTTGATGCGTACTCTTCGATGGCTGTCGTCAACACCATATTTGTTGCTTTGATTGAGATGTTCATGCCTATAGTATAACTCATGAGGTAGTGCATTGCCATAGAAATCCGTGGTAAGAAAACGCATCACCATCTGTCTTAGATAGTGAAGGAGCGTCGTATCTTCACATGAACATTAATTTATATAATGTATGACCAAAAGAATCTTTCTGCCCATGGGCGTTATGATGATGGTCGGTATGGGTATGTTTGTACATTCTGTGGTAGTAGGGGCCGCGACGAGTGGCACTATCTACTACGAAACTGGCGTTATCTCCGAGATGTCAGATTCCAAAGGATTAACAGATGGTACGCGCGAAGTTCCAGCAGAGAATGAGGGTTCGGTGTTGGGAGCTTCCGATAGTAATGATCCTAGAGGCCTCCCTGGAGGTAACGCTTTCATTCTGCTGGCGATTCTTATCGGAGGATTAGTGTTCGGTATCATCCTCGCTGCAGTGGGAGAACGTCGAGGGGCACAATTTTAGGTTTCATTAAAAAACCTGTTCCGTAGAACAGGTGTGTCTCCTGACGTATCACTTACCCAGCTAACATCTTCGGGTGCATCAGTGAGGACCGCACTGCGTTCATCACCTCGTTCCAGCTCTGGTGTATGTGAACCTGGAGCAAGAAATCCTTATAGCGCTCCAAGTCTTCATCTTTGGGACAGAGAGCGAATTTCTCCACGCGCGGTCCTAGGTGGTAGAGCACCTCGATACGATTATCGATGAAGTGAGTAACACCGAGTTCGTCGCAGATCGGCGCTTTTTCATGTCGTTCGCGGCAAAAGCGAATATTTCCCTTAGGCATCCTGGTGCGCTCCCAGAAGTCGCATGTGTCGAGCCATTCGAGAATTTTCGGTTCTGAACGCACGGTGACTTTCGAGATGATCATCATATTGTCGCCAAAACTGTCGTGGAGTACGCGTATCGCTTCGATAGCTCCGTCGAGTGCTGGTCTCGTGAGGTAGAACGGATCTTCCGATAGTTTTAGGTGCGTTTCTTTGCAGATGGTTCCTCCCCAATCAATACCTATATATTTTTTCATAATGTTCTGTATCTTTGCTCTAGAATACTATATGTTTGTAAGAAACGTAGCAACCACAGTCCCTATATGCAGTGGTTTGCCATACTTTCGGATAAAAGCTATATTAACAAAAACTCTTTTACTCAAGAAGTTATGATAGACAAAAATATTCTACTCATCGATAAGCCGAAAGGCATTACATCCTTTGACTGCATACGAATATTACGAAAGAAGCTGGGGATACGAAAAATGGGTCACGCTGGCACACTCGACCCTCTTGCCACCGGCCTTATGATCATCGCTCTTAATGAGGGGACAAAAAAACTGAATGAATTTCTCAAGTTACCTAAACGGTACGTCGCTGAAATTCTTTTTGGGATTACGACTGATACGGGCGACGTGACAGGCAAAGTTCTAGATAAATTTCCAATTAACCTTAAGGATAATAATCAAATCCTAGAATTTTCAAACAGAATACAAGAAACATTAACAACCATGACTGGGAAAATTGAGCTTCCTGTGCCGGCATATTCTGCGATTAAACAGGGCGGCGAAGCGCTCTATAAGAAAGCTCGACGAGGAGAACATATTGAGTTGCCGGTGAAAACCATGGAAATAACATCAGCGACGTTTTTAGGTTTTTTACATAATGATGACGGTTGGTGTACATCGGTAGAATTTGAAGTTGGAAGCGGTACATACATCCGGAGCGTTGCACAAGAGCTGGGTAGACGGCTTGGCACGTTCGCTACACTCAAAAATTTACGCAGAACAACAATTGGAAATTTCTCTGTTGATCAAGCTGAAAAAATTTAAGTCGTCATCTCGACGCCCTCACTAAGTCATGAAATTCAGGATGGTATAATTATTTTATGAATGAAGATGAATTTAAGAAAAAGTTAACACCTGAACAGTACAGAGTACTTCGAGAGAAAGGCACTGAGGCGCCCTTCACCGGAAAATATGTTCACGAGAAAAAAGACGGAGTCTATCGATGTGCTGCTTGCGGTAATCCCCTTTTCTCTTCTGATACTAAATTCGATTCTGGCACCGGTTGGCCCTCGTTTGATGACGCGCTTCCAGGAGCAGTAAAATTCGTGCATGACGAATCACACGGCATGTCTCGTACCGAAGTCGTGTGCGCCACATGCGACTCTCACCTTGGTCATATGTTCGATGATGGGCCTACCACAACAGGTAAGCGCTATTGCTTGAATTCAGTGTGTCTCGAACTTGAGGAGAAAAAAGAAAATTAAAAAAACCGAACTAATTCGGTTGTTTGTTTTTCTGTCTATATTTCCTGCGATGTTGTTGCACACCTTCTTCCAAAGAACACAACCCCATTTCTTTTCGCCTTTCATCTACACTGCCAACATATTCGATCGGCCGAGGTTCCATGATGCCGTCAGGTCTATCATGAAATTGAGTTCCATAGAGTTGTGGTAGAGCGCTGTTTACTCTTACTCTATCTTCCAGATAGGCGATGTCTCGCAACTCTACTTCCCCTGGCGAGGCATCCCTCATAAGCTTGAGACAGTATTTTTGAAACTCAACTGCGTGGTCGGCGTGTTGAACCAAAATCCATGCAGCCTTCGCTCCAGTCCGACCAACTTTTGATATAGTAGGCCATCCTATCCGGCTGACGATGCTCTCCATTTCTTGGGTATGCTCTCTGTCGAGTCCTTCTAACCAATAGCTTGGATCACTAAGGTTTTTCAGACGCATAGCCTGATCTCGGGTCTCCATCCTTAGGAGTTCCCTGGCAATACCTGGGTATTCAATTTTTTTCATAGTCCTCCTCTAATTCACTTTATAACATTCCTTACAAGCAATGTCAAATTAACGATTAGATGGAGTCCCTCTTGATCGTTGGGGCAGAGGAACTGTTTTTGATATCAAACCTGATCCGGCCGATGACTTGCCCGCGTTCGGTAATGACGTCCACTCGCCATGTTCCAGGGAAAACATTTTCTTTTAAGGAATACCCACGGTAACCTTTTTCACTGCCACCAGTAATTGGATATGAGATGGTAGTTACTGGTACCCATCTCCCCTTGTCTTCATCTAAGTATGACCAACGGTGAAGTATGGTGGTGTTAAGACGAGTGGGAGCAAATACGGAGCTCAATACATAGACCGCTTCTGTACCAGTACGATGAAAGTTGCTGCTCATTTTCTTCCATGGTGCATACCATGGAGCTGGTTCAAACTCTACATGATATTTCCCCTCTTCCCATGCCACATAATGATAAACACCAATATCCTTAATCGACAGCGGTAAGGGCGGTATAAGGTTTGCGAAGTACAGAAGGTTAAAGAGAATAAAGAGCCCTGTGATGCTTCCGCCGATATATTTTTTGCCTGTTTCGAAGCGTGACGGTGCTGTTTTTTTGACTGCCATGATGACGAGGATGGTGAGCACAAGACTTACTACACCACTCAGGATGAACATATCTGCACCGATATGGCCGGCAAGCACCGGAATAAGAAATGTCGTATACGAAAGCAGAGCAAGAAAAAGAACTGAAAGTTGGAACGGCAATCGAGAATAACGATGTTTGAATACCTCACTACCGATGAATAAGAGCACCAGGAATAAAAGAAATGGCCAGCTGGCGACCAAGGAAGCGCTTCTTGAATACAGAATAAGAAAACCGCTGAAAAGTCCGCCAAAGGTGAATTGAATAATTAAGGGTAGCCATGGGGTTACTTTGCCCGTGAGCTTACCCGACCGTTCTCCGTCCTTAGCTTGGTAAAGAATAATACTTGCGCAGGCGACCGTAAGGTAGGACAAAAAAATTAGGTGATTGGAAAGTGCGTCGACTCGGGTGAGCGTAAAATTGTCCAGAATAAAGCCCGCGAGGAACGCGAGGGGCGACAGATGGCGTTCGTGTTTCTTGAAAAAGATTTTGATAGTCGCTACGTTCATGGTGATAGAGATTAGTATATCATTGCAAGCACGGCATGGCGTATAAGCGCATACTGAATATAGACGTAAAAAAACCTCTCATACTGAGAGGTGTATCGTTCTTAATGAGTGCCCATTTCGTTGGCGCAATTCTCACACTTAAAGATGAATCCGTGACGTTTGGTGGTGTGTCCACATTGGTTGCAGTCAGGCGTCTCTTCACGAAGTGGCGCTTGTACAGGACTCCGGTACTCGAATAGCACAGCTAATGCTGTCTCCGCTTTCGATAGTGCAAGAATTTTTTTAGCAACGTCAGGATGGCAATTAGGGCCACGTTCAGCCCATCCGGTAGACTTCTCCTCATGTACAACAACCCTGGTGGGCCCTCCATGTTTGGTGACAAGAAGAATGATGTATCGTCTCGACTCGTCTCGTTCAGTACCATGGAACCTGTTGTACTGCCTTTCCTTGTCTTCAACTAATGCCAATACGAAAGCTTTGATTGATAGGCCTCCTTTTTGGAGTACAGTTTCTAAAGTATCTTCTCTGCTGAAACCGTTGAGAGGCTTTATCTGACTCATGTAGATCTTGAAGCTTTCAGATTTTTCGAGTCTGGTAAATACTTTAGGGATGTTTGCTACGGCGGCTTCAAGCTTTACTTGCTCTCGCCGCGCTCGGGCGGCCGAAAGTTTCTGTCGATGGTTTTCCTTGCGCTGTTTTTCCTCAAAGAGTCTAACTGCTCTATCAAAGAGTGAATCAGCGGGGCCTTTTTTCTTTTTCTTTACATTGACTATTGTACCTTCGAGCATAATGTTCCTTTCTGTTCTGTGCCTAAGTATCTATATTTATAAAATGATGTCAACCCAGTTAGTGGTCATTAATTGGCGTTGAAAAGCTTGATCAGATACTGGTCGATATCCCTCTGGTCGATGTCATAAAAGTATTGACCGCTATCATGAAGTTTGGTTGCAAGCTCAATACCGACAAAGCGCCAATGCCACGGTTCGAACTGGTAATATTTATTTTGTTTTGGATATGAAAGAATGAAGCCGTGTTGGTGCGCATGTTCCTGGAGCCATGCAAATGCCGGTGATTTTTCAAAATTGTTAAATGGCGTGGTTGAAGAAGCGGTAAAATCAACGGCGGTGCCAAGCTGGTGTTCCGAGTACCCTTGCTCCGCTGAGAATTGATTGGCGGTTCCCGCTCCGTAGGTTACCCGGTAGTTCGACTTTAAAGAGGCTTGGGTACCAAACGAGCGATAACCTGAAACAATTTCGAGAGGCGCGCTTGATGCGAGTGCTGCGGAAAGCAGATTGGATAGGTACGGAAGTACTTTTACATGAACTTGTATTGCCTTGTTTTTAACATATAAATATTCATACGGAATCTCTGATAGTCCTTCGGGTACATAGTTCTCATTGAGAAAGTATACTTTTGAATATTTTTTCAAAAGCTCTGGATCAGTCTGAGTGAGTTTTTCAAGGTTAGTGATGATATGCTTGTTCCCTCTAACTTCTTCTTCGTAGTAATTCAAACGATTTTTTGTACCATCAAGATCTTCTGAAAGACGAGCGTTTTCTTCTTCTGTACGTAGCAACTCCTGCCGTGTGTTATCGAGAGACTCAGTAAGCTCCTTAACATTATTTCCAAGATCTATTGCTTTCTCGTGAAGCATCCATATGCGGTAGAAGGCAAACCCAAGAAGCGCTACGATGAGAAGGCCTCCGGCGTAGAGTGTTCTTTTTTGTCGAGTTGATTTCACGCAGATGATTGTATCACACAGCGGTCACCTAACGCTCCAATACGTCGATAAAATCCTGTATACGATCGCTCACCAAAATACCGCGCAGTTTTAATAAACTATCTTTATGGTGATAAATACCCTTATAGGTCGTTCGCCCCGTAGCATACCCTGCTTCCCTCAGGATATTCATTTTATCGTCATCCATAGAACCATACGGTGACGCGAAATGTATCACCGGTTTCCCTAGTTCTCTTTCCAGAATTTTCTTGCTTGCGGTAACTTCTTGTGTAACTTTATCCAGGGCGAGTGTTTTAAAATACGGATGTGACTGCGTATGGGAAGCGATGGTCATACCTGCCTGGTCCATTTCTCGGAGCTGATCCCACGTGAGATATATTTTATTACCGATGGGATCCGTATAGACATAAAATGTCGCTGTCATGCGGTATTTTTTTAAAAGAGGAAACGCGTACGCATACTGATTGCGCCAGCCGTCGTCGAAGGTTAAGAACACGGGTTTTATAGTGGGTGATGTGGTACCCAGCGTGGCGTAGCGCACCAATTCGTCTGGTGAAATCGTGGTATATCCATGTTCTGCTAAATATTTGAGATGCTGCTCGAGTAGTTCAGGAGTAACATCAAACTGGTCCTGTAGGATCGACTCACCCCGTACATACGGCCTGACGTGATGGTAAATAAAAATGGGTACTTTAATCGAGCCGGGGACCGGCTTTTCTTCCGATAAATTTTGCAGGGCTTTTTCAACCGCTGCCCACTCCATGTCGAGAGAGACAAGAGAAAGCCCCTTTTGTATATTAATGTGTCCCCACGCATAGCACATTAGAGCGATCAGGATCAACATTCCGAGCGCGTATACGGGGTTTTTCATGCTCTGAAGTATACTCTACAGTGTCTAAAAACTAAAAGTGAGAAGTATAAAAAACCGATTACTTCTTCTTAATATCCTGCCAGACCCCGATGGTGTTCCCTTCGGTATCTTTAACGTACGCGTAAAAGCCCATACCCATCATTTCTTTTTTCTCCATAACGATTGTCCCTCCGGCTGCTTTAACTTTATCTAATGCAGTGTCGATGTTCTCTGTGACTACGGCTATGGTGGGACCGGTTACAGGTAGGCTTTTCCCTCGCTCGAACATTCCCCCGTTAATAAATCCTGGTTCCTTCCACATATTTTTTTCATCAACAGGACCGGTGTAGAGTCCGACGTAATTTGTGCCATCCGGCATTGGCCAGTCTTTAGTTCCCCAACCGAAGGATTGCTCGTAAAATTTCTTTGCTCGACTGATATTGTCTACGGGAATTTCAAAATGTTGTACTTTATCCATAGTTATGATGATGAATGATCTCTTAATATTTTTATTGTAGCATAGAAGAAATAGTATAAAATTTTCCATACTTCTTTTTGACAATAGTTGTCCTTTTGTGTAGTTATCTAGGTTCTTACCTTTTAAATCTTGAGCTACTACACCTATTTACTACTGTAAGATCAAATCCGGTTACGTTCTTGAGCAAAGTGTGTTCTAGACCATTTTATGTATCTATCCGTCAATATTAGGCATATAATTTAAATATGCCCAGAAACAGTACATTTTCCCCCTCGACTCCCTTCTCGATGTGTTCGGGCAATCGGTTGTTCGGTGGGGTGCTCGAGATTGAGCTAAAAAATTCGGAAGGGTAGGTCGTTTGGTAAACCCCCCGGTTTTTTAGGTACACGTTATTATAGTAATAGCACTAATACATAACAACATGAAAAAAATTAATAAAAGTGTAATGATCGCTGTATTCGCAACCTTATTTGTTCTTGGGTCGGTTGCGCCCTCTCTGGTATTCGCGGCCGACACTCCTTTCATTCATATTGTGACTGTAACCAGACACGCAGATTCTATCTCGTTCGGACCTGGCAACATCCTCTATACCTATACAGTGACCAACCCTGGCATTGTCTCTCTCAGTAATGTATCGGTTTCCGATAATGGATGTACTCCGGTACTTGGTCTTGCCGGTGATTTCAATAACAACAATCTACTCGATGCCGGTGAACGATGGATATACACCTGTCAAAGATATGTAGCGGTTCCCACCTCGAGCGTAGCGACTGCTGAAGGCAGCGCGAACGGTATGACTGCTCGTGAGCAAGTTGTCTCTACTGTCCTTCTCACGGGAACAGAGGGTTCAGTGTTGGGCGTTAGCACCTATGTTCCTAGCTTCCCTGCAGCGGGATTTGCACCGGAAAATTAAACACTCTGTCTGTCGTCAGTTAGTGCCGTGAGGCAAGAAAGTCCCCGCCTCGGCGGGGACTTTCCATCAGAGACAACCTATGCATCCACTAACCACATCACATCGGTCACTATTCATTGTTGGGTGCGCGATGATCATGCTCTCGCTCGTGATGGTCTTTTCACCAGTCTTTGATCGTCTTAGTGGTTACCATTACGTACATCCAGCTTTAATGGCTGGACGTGGGTCAGTCCTTCAGGCAGCCATACAGGAACAAACGGTTGTGGGTCTTCCTCTACGCCTCAGGATCCCGGCAATACATGTAGACGCGGTCGTCGAGCGTGTGGGTATAGCCTCAGATGGTGCAATGGATGTTCCAAAGGGACCGTTAGAGGTTGGTTGGTTTGACCTCGGACCACGGCCGGGCGAGAAAGGAAATGCCGTTATTGACGGGCACTTTGGCACCATCAAGGGAATACCGGCTGTATTTAATAATTTGTACACCTTACGTGCAGGAGACAAGATATACATTGAACATGGACAAGGGACTATCACTACGTTCGTGGTGCGGGAATTAAAAAGATTCGGACCCACCGACGATGCTGTGGACGTGTTCGTTTCGAGCGATGGAAAAGCCCATCTGAACCTCATCACCTGCGAAGGAGAATGGAATAAGATCACGAAATTGTACTCTGAGCGACTGGTAGTTTTTGCTGACGTAGAGTAGATGTGACCATTATGTGTGATGAGGTGATAAAAAATATATGGTTTTGCGGATTTTTTAGTGGCGTATAAGTTGTAACATTGCATGAGCAAGAAAAAATGCGCCGACCGGAGGTCGGCGCATCGTGCGAGGTGAGTGTTTAAATGTCTAGAATTATTTGGGCAGATCCTCAACAACCCGGAAAGACTGTGCCGGGCTTCCTGAAATCCAGAAGCTGTTGGTCGAACTCTCCGCAAGGGCGACAAAGACTTTGTTTGTGTGCCATTGTTTCAGATCCGTACTACTTTCTATACGATACCCCGTACCCACTTCAGTACCTTCCACATCGATGTCTGCCATCGAGAACCTCAAGTTCTTCAAACTGAGAGGCACAGGGTTTAACTTTGTCCCCTTAGCAATAGTGAACCAGTCGTCTGATACATCCGAGGTGTCTGGAAACATTTTGCTACCATCCAGCAGACCACCTCCGAGCAAGGCTCCTAGATCGATTGGAACGACCCTCACACGAAAGTTCTTTCCTCCAAGGTTCTCGGTACCCTTTGAAATCCAATTTGTCCCAAACGGTACGGTGAAATCGAAGGATCCGTCATTATCCGTTGCGTAGGTAATGAGGGTAGGTGTATTGGTGTTGCCTTTTTGTTCCAAGACGATCGAGACTCTGCGTGCTGAACCGGCTTTATCCCACTTTATTTCGTAGGTCTTCCCCGGCGTCCACATTTCACTTCCGTCGTTTGGATACTGAAGCCTGACCATGGTATCTCTGCTTTCTTGGACAATGAAAGCCACAACCCGCATCACAATAGATTTTTCAATTCCGTTTGTTGTCCCAGCGTCCTGTATGACAGCAAAGACCTCCTTCAGACCGCCTTCCAGGAACGTGTTAGTGACCGTAGTCCCATACACAAGTTTTGGAAGAGTAGGAACTTCGTTCGTTGACGAGAGCGACGAAATAAACGCGAAGGGGTCTATCGTCCACCAACCCACTTGATATCTCGTTTCATCACCCCCAGACAGCGACGCCTCGTACACAATGGGTTCACCGGCGCGGAGTATGCCAGGACTGATTTTGATGGATATGTTAGGTCCCTCTTCTTCCGCGGCACCTATGTTGTGCGTACAGAATAGAAGACCAACCAAACCGACGAGCAGAATAAGTATGCTTTTCTTCATGTAAATCCTTCAGAAACAAATTCCAGTTGTCAAAGAACAAATAGGACAGCCTTAAACAAGGCTATTTCCTTATGTACTCTACTACTCTACTACTCTACAATATAGGACGTTTCAGGGACTGAAGTGTTACAGAGCCCTTCAAGTAGAGATTCAACTAGTGTTTATTTTCTTTCATACTGAAAAGATTTTTTTGATGAGTGTTGCAAGTACTTTTTGGTCTACATCAGAAAGCTTTTTAATGTATAGGCACCCACCGCTCGTCGTATATTTACCCAGTTTTTTAAGCATGTGATTGCCTTCATTACCCGCCATGATATATAGTGTTAAGCTTTGTTTCCGGGGAGAGAATCCAGTTAAAGGCCAGTCCCCCTCCTGTGTACTTCTTTCTTATTTGTAATGGTACATTCCAAACCCTACGATAGTCGGATTTATGTGGAGTAAATTGCCATTATGCACGTAGTATCCTATCGATTGGCGATAATAGTGCTTAATGTAAACTCGTACCACTTTTTATCCTGGATTCTTTTTTCTTGTTTTGCTATCCATGAGTTCCAGTCACCTTCTTTTAGTTTTCCTTCTTCCTTATACCTTTTAATGTGTGTCAGAACGTCCGGAGAAAGCATGGTCATCTCAAGCAGGTGAATTTTTGAGTCTGACTTGGCGACGAGTGCCATATTTGATTTCAATATGAAAAATTCAACAGGAAATATTGATACCAGTGCAAACATCCACAGAAACTGAAAGGCGAGAAATTTAACGACATTTGATTTTTTATTGATAAAGAGTCGCGAGATGAGCCAAAGGAAAAGTATGACACAAAATAATACGGTGTATGAAGCATAAAACTTTTCGTAACTAAAACCGTAGTGAGTTACGTAGAGTGCCATTCTGTGCGCTGAGGAAACTAGGAGTAGAATAGAGGCGAAAGAAAATATACCTAACAATTTTTGTCCTACGGAAGCAGTTTTACGATAGAGAAAAAAGAAAATGGATAGGTTCACAAGTGAAAGAAACAGCAACTGCCAAAAACCGCTTTTAACCAGGTTTTCTGTTTCCTTGAAATCAAATGGCAACGCTCCTACCCACAAACGATCAAGTTGTATCCACAGAAAGAGGAGGTAGATGATAAAGATTCCTCCTAAAACGATGCTAGTGATTACAATGTCTCGGTTCACTTCTTTTGCAGTGTTTTCAATAGTATGAGGACGCCCCCACGCCATAAGGGAAGTTAAGGTTCCTATGCTTAGCACTATGAATACTATTATTTTTGCAACAATTGAGGCGGACAGGATATCAACAATAGCGTCATAGAAAGGTTGGAGTTTGGCAGCAAACACAGGATCAGCAGAAGAAAGAAGTGGGACGACAATAAGCAATGAAAATAAGAGAAGGACAAAGCCCAACAGTATTCTTTTCGCCATTCCTCTTTCCGTTTTTTCTCTATTATAGAAAGTATTGAATAAAAGTAGCGCTCCCGTATGTAGAAAAGCAAAGAAGCCTAGAACATGCTTGATTATTTTAAAAATAAAAATACCATCCCAGTCAATTTCGTTCTTTTTGTCCACCCATGCGTACGCATAAAATAGAGACGCAATTACAGGGAATACGAAAAAGCTGAATTCCTTGAAAAAAGTATTCTCATAGAGTGCAAATGAGAGGGAGAGTAACAGCAAAGGAATGATCCATGCGAGATCGCTTACTCCATATTTTTTATTCCTTCGCAGTCGTGATACAAAAAACAGAGTGACCGCAGCAAGATATAGGGCAAAATTGATTCCAAGGGCAAAAACGTCTTTTGACCAGAAACCCCAAAGAAAAATAATAAAAAAGAGTGATAAGAGAAGACTTATACCAACTTCTGTCTTTGTTGCCGGTGGTTTGTTTTCCATAGTGCATATGGTAGCACTTACAGATTGAGTTTTCCAATCATGGTATTGATTTAAATGAATTTCAGATATTGAGTAGGTTATATAGATCGATGGATGCAGCCAGCCCAGCAGCATGGTCGTCGCTTCCCTTTCAGAAGTTCGGCGCGAGTTCTTTCAATACGATGACTTCTTGTCACTTGCTTTTTTGCGGATTCAATCCAACATATCCACTCATTACGAGCGAGTGGTGTGATATCTTCCCATGCTGTTTGTGACCCTCGTGAAGTCATGAAAGCTTTTTGTACATCATTCGGTATTCTATGCACAACACCATCTGATAGTTTGTTAGTCATAGCGAATGGACTTGTAACTAATCACATTAAAATCAAATACGACAGAGTCCCTGTTTCATTATCCTGTCTGTACACCAGATTGCCATTCGTGAATAAAATCAAATTGATAGATGAAGTTGAGGATATTAAGAGTGAGATTGTCGTGAATGACTGCTGCCACAGCGACCTCGAACAGTATCGCCATACATACGGTGAGTGGCACAGGAAAGCGTCGGGCGAACCAGAAGCCAAAGATCATTGAGAAGGTGTCGAATACTGAGTTGAGGATACTGTCGCCGACATAACCCTGTGCGAGCGCCTGCTCGCGGTATGCGTTGATGACGTAGGGCGTGTTCTCTGCTATTTCCCAGCCTATCTCAAGCCCCATGGCGATAAGGAGTCGTGTGCCGACTGACATTCGTGGAAACAGAAGTCGTAGTACCGCGTAAAAGACGAAACCGTGAATGATGTGTGAGAAAGTGTACCAATCAAACAAATGTTGAGACATGTCCGAGGACAAGGCATCGCTTATCCAAAGCTTCACGGTGCCACACTCGCAGATGGCCGGCTGATCGAGTAAGTAAAGCACTAATATTTGTAAAGCGATGAGTCCTGCACCAATAAGAATTACTCGTTTAAGATTTAGATTTTGTAGCATGAATGAATTATATCATCATTGTATTTCAGTTAAATATTTGCTAGCGGTATGTGGTTCTGGCGGCAGGGTATCTC
>C687J35174_10007258_pt1 | contig 14293 bp, 17 predicted proteins | sample RifCSPhighO2_01_FD_35174 | JGI IMG/M metagenome (IMG submission 35174) | reverse complement strand
AAAAAATATTTTCGCAGGTTATAGAAGAGTTCATTTTGGAAGTTTCGTTTTAATTTATAAGATAAAAGATAATATAATTAAGATTATCTCATTAGATCATCACGATAAAGCATATTAAAATCATGAAGAAAGAATTTTCCAATACCATATAATCTCTTAATAGTAGTAACTAATAGAAAGGTTTAAATACACTCATTTTACCTATTAAAGAATAAAATGGCAGAGATTCCTAAAACAGTTACATTAGAATTAGAAGAAAATGATGTACAAGAAGATATAGTTAAAGTACTTGAGTCTATGTCTAAGATAAGATCTGCAGCTTTGGTGGATAATAAGTTAGATGAGAAGCAAAAAGATGAATATTTACACCTCGCTTATAGATTAGCTTCTGGAATAGAGGCATTGGCCGATAATAGTCTTCTGGGAAAAATGGATAGTTTAGTTAAAATTGTAGACAAAGATAAAAGATTATTAAGATATGATTATTTGCAAGATAATTATTGGAGAAAGAATAATCCTGAATTTACATCAACATTGGATAGAATTTTAATATCAATTTTTGCTGATGATCTAAGTTCATTATCTAATAAACATCATATTTTGCAGGCAATTAAATTCTTAGGCGTTAAAGAATCACCATTTGAAGAAAAAGAAAAAGTTTACGAGACAATATCGCCTGTTAATGGAAGAGTAAAAGAGCAAAAAAAGAAATCACTAAAAGAAAAGTTATTTGGTTATTCGTATAGAATAGAGCAAGAAGATGAGTTTGTATTAAAAGTAAAAGGCAATACACAATTTCTTGATGATTTAGTAGAACAGGCAACAGATCTTGGTTATAATGAATTACAGATTGGTATATCTTCTGAAAAATTAGGGAAATTAAAAGAAAGATTCCCAACAATAAAGTTAGTAAATGAGATAAATCCGAGAAATGAAAATAGAAGATTAGAGAAATTTGTTAAAAATGCAATAAAATATACTGCTCCAATATCTTATCCATTGCTTGGCTGTTTATCCGGTAAATTACAAGGAAAAATAAATCAATACACAAATAAATATTCAACGGAGGATGTATTATTCTTTTCAGTTTGTACGGAAATATTTGGTGGACTTGCTGGCAGTATAACTGGAGCATTTATGAAAAACCCACTGTTTATATTTCCTGGTATATATTGTTTTGTAGAAGGACTAGCACGTTTGATGATAGCTACTTCTCCTGGTGGTGGAGATACTGTTCCAACACTTCCTGGAAAAATATTATCCTATCCTCTTGAAAAATTAACTAAACCAGCAGATAATGATACTCAAATTAGAATAAAACTTCCAAATTCTATATCTAAAAAAGAAGATATTAATCAACAAAACATGTTTACATATTTTACAAAAGCAGCTCAATTAGAAATTCCAAAAGAAATCCAAGGTAATCTTTCTTGGAGTACTGAAAATCACCATCACTATGCAAGAGAATTTGCATCTTACTTGGATAATAAACTAAAAGAACTTGGAGCTAAGCCATTATTAGAAAGTTACATCGACAAAAAAAATCAGATTTATAATGTATTTTCAAATGTAAACCTAGGACATTATAGAAGATTAACAACATTAGCATTCTCAAAAGATAATAGATATATATTATCATTTACAGTTAAACCTCAAGATTCACAAGATTATATTAAAACAGTTAATGAAACACTAGCAAAAAATATTAACGATATAGAAAAAGCTAAAGAAATAACACAAAAACTAGATGCCTTACATGTTCACTTAGCAAGATTTAAAGACAAGAATGAACTATTTAACGAGGAAATTGTCAACTAAGATGGCAGACATAACAATAGTAAATAAAAAAACAGTAAAAAGAAGATTAAGACAGTTAGGAATAACCTCTTTATTATTATTTAGCCTTTATCCTATCAATCTTGCAAATAAGAATATAAATAATTATTTTGCTAATCGTAAGGTTGAACATGCAATAAAAGAGAATCATTATAATAAAGCAAATGAAAATTTAATCGAAATAAGGTATAGATTAGATGAAACACAAATTGAAAGTCTAGTAGCGCAAATAACCCATATTCACCCAGATAGTTTATATAAAAAAGCAAGCGCAATAGAAAATGATGACAAGAAACTTGAATCATTAAGAGAGATAAATGATGAATATACTCAAATTAATAAACAAAATCAGGAATTAAAAGAGACCTATCTTAGAACATATATCTTAAGTATTACAGAAAAATTAAAGAAGAATGAAAATGCAAGATTTGTAGATTCTGATCTTGCAAATCTTTTAGGAGATGAAATAGTATTCACAAAAGGTGTTGTTAAAACAGTTGATGTGCCTGAATCATTTATTGATCAATTAGTATCTCAAGAAGCAGCCTTCATAGCAAAATATAATTGTGAAGAATCTTCCTATCTAGATTCAATAGTCTCTAGATCAATTGCTTTAATTAAAAAACTGTCTCCTGAAAATAATCAGGAAAAAATTGGAATAATCTTGGAGTCTTATGCTCAATATGCTAAGATTATCATACCAAAGGCATGTGAAACATCAAACACTTATAAACTTAATATACTGAAATCATTAAAGAATTCAGAGACTGAAAATAATTATAAACTTCTAGGTTTTGACGTAGATCAGGCTATTCTTGATTTAGTACAAAATAATAACCTTTAAAAACCCTTAATTTTCTCTAAATATCATGGAAGCAATTATACACAATTTTCGAGGAGGAGTAAAGACCCATTACGCTAATCAGTTAATCCTAATTATACCTTCAATTACATCAAGAGAGGCAGCTGAAAAGCTTTCTAATAAAAAAGTTACATGGCAAACTCCAAGCGGAAAAGAAATTTATGGTAAAATATCAAAACCCCATGGAAATAAAGGGGCTGTAAGAGCAATTTTTGAAAAAGGATTACCTGGACAAGCTCTAGCAACAAAGGTAAAAATAGAATAATATGGCAACATTAAGAAAAGGTAAATGTTATCGATTTATTGAACGTCCTTATACTCGTAAATCAAAATTTAAGAAAAAAGGATATATTAAATCTGTTCCACCATTAAAAGTAGTAAGTTTTGGAATGGGAGATCCTAAAAAAGATTACACAAATAAAGTAAGGTTAGTTTCAACTTTACCTCACCAAATAAGGCATAATGCAATAGAATCAGCAAGACAATTAGTTAATCGTAGTTTAACTGAAAAAATTCCATCAGGAGCATACAACTTTATTATTACAATGTATCCGCATCATCTTTTAAGAGAAAACAAAATGTTAGGTGGAGCTCACGCAGATAGATTACAGTCTGGAATGGCACATTCATTTGGTAAAACAGTAGGCTCAGCAGCCCAAGTTAAGGTTGGTAAAACAGTTTTTATGGTAAAAGTAAACAAAGAAAACATCGATCATGCTCGTTCATCTTTAAAAAAAGCAACTCCAAGATTACCAGGCACATATACAATTCTTATTGAGTGAATCCATATTTTCCTTTTAATGGAACAAATACAAATTTTCCTAAACTTTCTGTTTTATCTTTGGTTAATTTAATCATATCTTGAATATACAAATTTCCAACAGGAGCTAACAATATTCCATTTTCTTTTAACTGTTTTAATAAATGTCTAGGAGCTTCTCTAGAAGCAGCTGTTAAAATAATCTTATCATAAAATTTATATTCTTCTAAACCTTCACTTCCATCTTTCTTAATTACTTTGACATTTTTAAAATTCTTTAACTTTTCTTTCGCATATTTGTATAATTCATCTATTATTTCAGTTGTGTAAACTTGTTTAGCTAACTTTGAAAGAATAGCAGCTTGATAACCACTTCCAGTTCCAATTTCTAATATTTTATCTGTTTTCTTAACGTCTAATGCATTTGTCATAAAAATAACAGTAGAAGGTTGGCTTATTGTCTGATCATGTCCTATTGGCAAAGGAACATCATCGTACGCATATTGTTTGTATTTTTTTAACACAAAATTTTCTCTTTTTACTTTCTTAAAAGCTTCAATTACTTCTTCTTTAATCCCTTCCAACATAAATTTTCTTATTAAATAGTTTTTTTGCATAGAAATAGAAAGTTAATAATGAATATAAATTTATTGTGCTAAGCTTAAACCTAAATCTGCCAAAACATCTTGAATTTCTCTAAGAGTTTTTTGACCACTATTTCTATATCCAATTATTTGTCTAGGTGTTAGCGCTATTAATTCTCCGATAGTTTTTATTCCAATGTTTTTAAAAAGATTTGCTGTTCTTACACTAACTTCTAATTCTTCTAAACTTTTATTAGGATTAGTATCCATACTTAAAATACGCCTTACTTGATTTTCATTATATCCACTTGATCTTAAAAGAGGATTTGAAAACATTCTTCCAACTAGTTCCTCTCTAATCTGTGTTGTTAATTCATTTTCTAATTTTTCACGTTCTTGTTCATAATGCACATTTTCTAAATAGGTCTTTATATCTTCATCAGTTGCTAAACCAGCTAAAAAGTTCAATTGTCTTAATCTAATCGGATGCCTTAATTGTCTTAATGCTTTTTCCTCAATCTGTTTCAATCTTGTTCTAGTAACATTAAATTGATTACCAGTTTCTTCTAAACTTTTTGGTCCATCATAACCATCCAATCCATATCTCATTCCTATAACTTTTTTACCTCTACCAACTAAGGTTCCTAAAACTCTATGAATAATTTCTTTTTTATAAGGGGTCATTACAATTCCACCATTTTTTACTTTTTCAACAACAACATCTTCAACTCTATCAGAAACATCTTCAAGAGAGAATTCAGGATTATGATATTCATCTTTTAGAATATTTATTAATAAAGGCCATATCATTCCACTAGCCTGATCAGGTGGAAATATACTTTTTCCCACAATAGTTTTAATAAGAGTATCGTAGGGGGTTTTATCAGGAGTTTTTTTAGCTATATATCTTCTTAATGCAGTTCTTTCAATAATCCCATCAACGAGTGGGACATAAACTTTATCATCCACAAGATCAGAGACAGATCTTTCCCTATCAAAATCAATTAAACCTATACTAGGTAAATTACTTTCTCCACTAAAAGCGAGAAATATATGGGCAGAATTCCTTCCCCTATTTTGTGATGATCTATAAAACTCTACAAGTGGATCATTCCATTCATGAGAGCGTTTTCTAATTATATTAGCATTAATTGTTGCTCCAGAAACACAATATTGTTCTCCAATATCTTCAGTCTTTACACCACAAAGATAAGCTAAAGCTACTTCTCTTTCTTGTTCATGAGATAATTTTCTTAGACTTCCCATTTTAATCAAAAATATGCGAAATTACAGATTTATAAAACTATCGTTTCTTAAAAGTAGTAACTAATAAAATTTATTTCTGCATTCATAATCTATATAAACATCTTAATAAAATAACATAAAATGACAAATATTGTATGGTTTAACGACATTAAGAAGCATAAATCAATTATAGGAACTAAAGCTCTAAATCTAGCTACATTGTATAATGAAAAGTTTCCTGTTCCTTATGGTTTTATAATAACAAATANTGCATTTAATGAATTTATCAATCCTTTACAAAGAAAAATAAATGATGTTTTAATCGATATTAATATTGATGATAAAGAACAATTACAACATGCTTCTAACATTATTCAAGACTTTATACTAGAACAACAAGTTCCAAATTCAATCTCTCGCGATATAATAGAAGCCTATAATAATATTTCAATAGATACAGATATTTTGCTTAATACAGATGTTCAAACATTAAAATTTATAAGAAGTGGTAGAGATAGTTCATTTGTTGCTCTTCGTTCATCTTCTAATATCCCATCATCAACTTTCATTAATGTTAAAGGGAAAAATAACATTGTTCAGGCATCNCTTCAATCATGGACTTCCTTATTTTCTCCTGAATCAATTGCATTTAAAATAAAAAATAATATTGATATTCAATCTTCTTTAATAGTTCAAAAAATGATAAATCCAGATAAATCAGGCTTAATCAAAATAGATGATAATGAAATTATAATTAATGCCGGCTTTGGCTTGGGAGATGCCATTGTTACAAACTCTGTTAGCTCAGATAATTATATTTTAGATAAATCAACTCTACAACTTAAATCATTTAAGGTAAATAAACAAGAATATAGATTAAACCTAGATGAATTTACAGGTAAAACAATAAAGAAAGATCTTCATCATAATGGAGAAGAGCAAAAACTAAGAGAAGACGAAATTAAAAAAATAGCAAATTTAGCTAAAGATTTACATTCTTATTTTAAAAAACCAATAGAACTTGAATTTGCCTTGGAAGGAAGAAAGGTTTTTGTTATACACTCAAGATTATTATAATTTATCCAACTCTTTTTTAGATGTTAAATAAATAATATTGCTTCTCCAATTCCGAATATCCCTTAATCTTTCAAGTTTATTCAAAGCATCATTTTTTGTAAGATATTTAGATTCTATTAAAATGGCTAAGAANATAGGGGTAAAATATATATCAATTTTTTCTCTAGCATGATGAACAAATTTTGTTTCATCTGTAATTAAAGGTAGCTTCATTTTTAGAGACAAATTGTAAAGCTCGTTATCTGTTTGCTCAATATAGTTTATTGTTTCTATTATTTCGCATGTCTCTATTCTAAGTCTTTTCTTAAATTTGAGAATGCTTTTTGCAATTCTGCCATATCTANCATCATACTTAGCAAAGTTTTCTAGTTCTTTTATTACAGNGTTTGTTGTTATAATTGTAAATAAATTTAATATTTGATCTAAGATATTAATGCTTTCTAAGCTTATTAAAGATGATGTATCAAGAATGTAATTTTTTGAGTTTTCCATATTCCAAGCCCCGTTTAATACTTCTTTGAGCAATTACTTTAACAGATTCCATTTCATCAGCAATTTCTTTTCCAACTAGGCTTTCTATTTTTTCTTTTTTTATTATTCCATTTGCATATAATGTGCTTAGTTCCATCAAAAGCTTATTTTTTTCTTCATGTACCTCTTCAGCTAATTTTGTTTTTACCCATTCAGATTTGTTTACTTTAAGCAGTTTTGAAATTATATCTAANTCTTGTACAAGATCCTTCGGCATTCTTATATTAAATTGTTCGGTTTTCATTATAAATCACGTATAGTATATGATAGCAATTACTATATAAAGTTTTTGTTATTCATTCAAAGATATTAGAAAAGCCAGTTGAAACAGCTTAATCCTGTCTATTTTGCCTTTATAAGCCTTATAACTATAAAATATGATGTATAGAAAGGTTTATATAGTAGTTATTACTATAGAATAGTAACTAAAAGGTACAAAACATGACAAGAACACAAACATTTAATCAAGAAGAATATCAAGCTACTCTTGAAGAGCTAGCTAAAGTAGGTAAAGGAACAAAACTTTACAAAAATTGGAAGAATGATAAAGATGGCGATCAAGCCGCAGAAATTCTTGCAAATTTAGGACAAACTTTAACAGATGATCAATTAGCTTTTAATAATGCAACAGTAGATGGAATCAGGATGACTGTTGAACATGATTTAGCAACTAGAAAGCAAGGATTAGAAGATAGATTTAATCAATACAAACCTAATATTCTAGATGATTATATAACAACTATGGATAGAACCCTACCAAGATTATACGCTGCTAAAAAAGCTGAAACAGAACAACAGTTAAGTGAAGCTTTGGGAAGTAATGATCCAAATGTTGTAAAACAAGCAAAAGAAATTGTAAAACAACTAACAGAAAGAAAATTATATCAAGAAATTGGAAGATTAATGAGATCTATTCCAGTAAGTGAAGAATACAAAGAACATAATCCAGAAGTTTACAAAAATGTTAAAGATATAGAAGAAAAAGAAAAACTTAGAAGACAAGGAAATCTTGAAGCATTAGCTAGAAAAGAAGTAGCTCAAAGAAAGCTTCATCCAGCATATGGAATGTTACCGGTAGCCAAGAAATGGGCTTCTGAGGGTAATGAAAGTGCATACGAAGCTGGAATTGGAAAAGCAGTTTTAACAAAGACACAAAATGGTTACAAAATTAACAAAGAAGAACTAGCTAAATATGTTGGAAACAATATTGATGCTTACGCCGCAATGGCAGTTTTAGTAGAAGGAGCAAACGGGCAACAATAAGGAGAAAATAAAATGGATGGAGAATCATTAAACCAATATCACAAACCAAAAAGGTTTCGTCAAGGAGAATATTTGTTAGGAATGGCTAGAGAAGTTGAAGAAGAAGCAACTAGTCTTGATATTACCGGATTAGAAAGAAATCATTTGTATAGAACCGCTGCTAGAATTAAAGCAGATGCTCAAATATTATTGAAACATTAATAAAAAGGAGAAATAAAATGTCAAATACAAAACCATTCATTGTCACAGAACATTTTATTAATGGTAAAGAATCAGATTCAACACAAATTTACCCATTATCTGTATTATTAGAATCTACAAAAAATTTTAGACTAGTAGAAATAGGACTTGAAAGAATAGTCGCATTTGAAGTTCATACAAGAATTAAAGATGTTCCAAATACCTCAGCAGTTTATACTGTTGTTCCAGGATTTTGTCGCGAAGAATCTCCTGAAAAGATAAAGCCTAGAAAAATTACTTATGAAATAATTCCAGAAGAACAAAGAGAACAAATATCAGAAACATTAAGACAACAAGGATATCAAGGACATATTAAATATTGGAATGACTATCCTAAAATAGAATAAATAACTAATTATCTCCTTTTCTCATTAACTTGAATAATTTTCTGATCAGCAATTAATTTGCTAGCTAGTATTCTTAACACTCTCTCAAATTCTTCGACTTTCTCTAGATGATCATCAACCTCTCTTCCTTTCAAGCTTTTAATATTTCCATGAACAATATTATGAGTTAATGTTCTAACTTCCTCATACCAATTAATATATTTTTTATCCAACATTCCTTTTTTAACAAAACTTTCATATAACATCTCAGCTATATGTTCAGGTGAAGGAGGAACTTCATTATTTGCCATCAATGCAGCATGAGCACTATCAACCATGCTCCAATATAAATTATCAATTGCACTTAACACAGCTATTTTTGCTCTTTGTATATGTTCAGGTCCCCTTCTTAATGTATTATAAACAGCTTCTGGTGTTGGTCTTATTCTTCCTTTAGCTAATAAAACTTTTAATGGAGCAAAAAATCCTCCATAATCCACTAAAGCCTGTCCATATCTCAAAACATTTATTACTACTGGTTCTCCTGCNTTAACTTCTTCCCAAAAGATACTTAATGTAACTGTATTAATATGNAATTCTTTTTTATAATTTTGATTGGCAACTAATTTTCCCAGCTCTTCTCTATACCATGCAATTAACTCTTGATCCCAGACAATGCTGGCATCATCAACAATTATAATAATATCAATATCGCTTTTCTTTGTAGCTTCTAATTTACTCACACTTCCAAATAATACTATGCTCTTTACTATTTCATTAAACCTTTTATAAGCCTTAATAGCAAAATCATAAGCTATCTCATAATCTTCCGTAAGAATTCTTTCTTTTTTTGTTTTCTTAACTTCCTCTTTTTTCTTCAAAATATCACCTTTAACTATTGTTTTTTAACTCATATATTAATTTATTGATTTGGGGTTCCTGAAAATCTGCTTTGATCTCCTCCAACCTGTCCACCTAACTCTCTTGGTAAATTTGAAAATCCTCCGCCATATAAATCTTTGAAGTGAATATCAGGCAANATATTACCATGTCCAACCATATAAGGATCAAATGTTTCCCTTATGCTTCCCCAAGCAGGCGCCATTACATGTGTATATAACGGACTTCCTAATGCTTCAAATGTATAAGGCAATGAACTTTCTCTGAACTGTGCATCAAAAGCTCCAGCTTCATTAATCAAAGGAGCTCCTTCAGCAAAAGCTCCAAATCTTTCAAACATAGCAAGTTGCTCTTTTATTGGAACATCTCCCATTCCAGGAGCTAAGTGTGAATCAGCATAACCAAAATTATCAGCCAAGTGTATTTTCTTTATTATCCCGGGATTATTTTTTGCTAAAGTCTCAACATCTTTTAAAACTAATTTTGTAGTCTCTCCTTTATCATATCCAAATCTTTTCATCATATAAATATGTCCAACATCCCATGTTGCTCCTATAAGATTATTAGCTACCTCTCTAGCTTTCTCTTTATCTAAATTTTTTTTCTTCTGTAATTCCATGGCAAAATTATCTCTTGCTTCTTGCAAAAAATCTCTGAAACTCTCTCCCCTAGATAATATTGTTTCAGGATACCAATTTTCTATAGCCAATATAGGAGCTTTTTTCATAGCCTTATCAACATCTTTAGTGTCCTTTAATGCCCTCTCAAATCCATACATTGCAGAATTTACCACAGTCTCAGCAACCTTATGTTTGGCAAACTCATCAACTGGAATAAACTGTCGTGGAGCAGGAACATCTCTCAATTCATGTAGTAAGGCATCATCTGCTAAATAATCCCCTCCAAATTTTTCCATTGCCTTTTGATTTATTGCAATTTGTATTTGTTTAGGATTGATTACATTTATTGGATTAATATTTTTTTCTCTCAATTTCTCTATAACCTCAGGAGGAATAACTTTCTTTACTATTTCATTTCCATGAGTTTCTGCATATTCTTTTTTGAATTTTTCCTGTTTTCTATATTTTTCAATAAATTCCTTTAAACCTTTAGCAGCAGTCTTATATCTTTCAGCTTCATTCCCATCATTTTTTTCGTTATAAGGATAACTTACGAATTTATGGTAAATTTCCTGCAAATCACTTCCAATTCTTGTATCAATCTCTTCTACATGGCTGTCAATTAAATCTTTATTTTGTCTTAATAGACTTTCTTTCTGCTGTTCTTCGGGTGTTAATGGAATATTATTTCTTTTTGCATAATCTATTGGTGCGAGTTCAGCTTGTAATGCATTTGATCTTTCATCTAGCTCTCTTTTGTCTTTAAGATAGCTAAAAACTTTTAATTTTTCATTATCCCATTGCGTTTTATTAGCACTCCTTAATCTTTCTTCGGGCATCCAGATTTTAGTCTCTCCAGGATATTGTTTTTTCTCATACTTCAAAGGCAATAATTGTCCTGTATCTTGATCAATAGCAATCATNGTATTATAATCTAAAGGTTTTTTTCCCTCAGGAACATCTAATCCTTTTTGCCAATAATATGCAGGTGTNCTTCTGTTTGTGTGAATTGTTATCGGAATATTTCCCTTAGGNTCTAAAACCATTGCTTTGTCTATTATTCCAGCAACCACACTTTCTGTCTTTGCTCTTTCAACCTCATTCCATCCTTGATCAGTAAAACCTCCAAGATCAATCATAGGAGCATGTAAAGAAACTGTGCTGTCTGTTAGCTTTGCCAATCTTCTCATCTCTTTTAAATGTGTTAAGGGAACTTGCTCAAATTGATTTGGATCTAATGGTCCAGAAATTTCAACATTTTTTACTCCAGCATTTAATCTTAACCCAAGTTCCGCTAATTGATTAGGTGTATTAATACTTGTAGTTCCTCCAATAATTCCTGCTGATGTATAATAATCCCCAACTTTCTGTTTTACGCTAGCCCCAGTATATGGATCAAATCCAGTGTAATATTCATTATGGAATGGCATTTTACATCCTACCCTCGTTTACCGTATATTTAATCTCTGATTGGAAAAATTCTTTCTTTTTTGGCAGATTTTCCACAGATTTGGTTGAAACATATTGTTTATTAAAATCTTCTAACTTTCTTGTAGTAGATAAATCCGTTCTTACAACTTCCACTCTTCTCCTTACTTCATCAGAATTTTTATCATCAATATCATAGCCCATATCAAATTTTGCTACAGATGGTATTTGTCCTACCTCATACAACCTTTCACCCTTTCCAGTAAAAACTCCTCCAGGACTTTCAAATAATCTTCTCACACTATCATTATCATTAATCGGATTATAATTAAACTCTCTAACTTCTTTATTTAAATCAGCCCCATATTGTACTTGGTTTTCTTCTCTTCTTGTTTCTCTTCCAACAACTTGTTCTAAATTAGAAGGTTGAACAAATGTTTGTTCTCTTCTTTCTTGAACTTCGTATTTTGGGGCTTCTTCTACATCTGATATTTTCCTTGTAGACATATCCAATAACTCATTTCCTCTAGTTTCTCTTATAATCTCGACATCTTTTTCTAATTTTCTTAATTTTTCTATCATTTCCTTGTCTTTTGTCTGATTAATAACTTTTTGCAAAAATTCTTTCTTCTTCTCTTTATCTTTAATATTATTTAATTCTTTCAAAATATTCTCAAATAGTTTTTTGTCTACCATGCTATCATGCCATGACCCTTCTTATAGATGTCATATGCCCTTAAAACAGTTTCTAAAGCTGCTTTTTTTGCAGAACTTTTAACTTGGTCAACTTCAAAGCTATCTTTTGTTTTAGTTGGCCCTATATATCTAAAAACTTCTTTAAGTTTATTCGTAACTTCTTTAAATCCGCCAAAAACATTCCATATACTAACGATTTCTTTCTTCTTTTTCTCTTCTTTCTTTTTTTTCTGTTCACTAGGTTGATCTTGCAAATACAAATCCATATCAGCATATATCTCTTTCAAGCTATTATTTGTTAGCTCCTCGACTAATTCCAATCCTTCATAAGCTTCTTGATCTTCTATTATCTTTAATTCTTCATCTGTAAACATATAACCCCTAAAAAACATGTCTGTAGTCCCTGCATGAACATACTGACTTCCAGCTGCAGTCCTTAATGATTGAGGAACTGTCCTAAACTTAAATTCAACTTCAAGGCATGAATAATATTTATTCTTAAATTTTATTTTTTTATATTTCTCAAATACACTTTCTGGTTTAACTTCTTTTTTACCAAATAAGCTGATTTCCATCTGCATATTATTAAAGGTATTAACAATATCTGGACTATTAAATTCCCTCATTCTCAGTTTTTGTGCAGCTATTAAATAAGGTCTTGCCCATTTAGTATACAATTTTAATGATTCTACTTGAGATTTAAGATAAGCTTTTTCTATATTATACCTTTTTCTTAATTCATCTCCACTATACTTTCTCCATTCATTATACTCTTGAAATTTTCTCTTTAATATAACTTTTACTCTTGAATTTAAATCTAAATTATCAATCTGGTCTACACTCTTCATTCTAAAAAACGCATCTCTTAATGTAACAAACTGTAATTGCTGCGCCAATCCATTAATACTTCCACGTCCATGTTTAATATCAACTTGATCCATCCAGACTCCCCTTAATGAAATTTCAGCAATCTCTCTTTTTTGTGCGTTATCACTCTTTAAATCATCATAACTATCAATTCTTATTCTAAATTCCTTTAAATCATACATCAAATTTATTATGCTTCTTATAACAGTATTAACCGTTCCCATTATCTTCATAGCTCTATCTTCCATTATAGAAGCTCTTGATCCCATCTCTCCATAATATCCTGAACTTACACTTGCCTCAAAAGCCTCATCTAATTTCTTAACTTCTAATCCTAATCCAGTGGGAGCAGTGCCCCTCATAAAATCCAAAAGCCAAAAATAAATTGGTTCCAATCCTTCACTCATACTATCATATGTAATATTATATTCTCCCGGTTCATTAATATCCAATTTGACTAAAGCATCTTTTTTTATCTCTTGAACTAATAATCTTCTTATCTCAACCCTTGTCTCAGCATCTTTTTCTTCTTCTAATTTTTGTTTTAAGAATTCTTTTTTATTCTTTACACTATCCAACTCTTTTTTTACATCAGCTATCATATTCAAGAAGCAAAACTATTTATATTTCCTATAATATAAACTTTACTATTCAAAAAGAGGTTAAAATGGGTATTTTAGACAAATTAAAAAGAAAAAAGCACGAAGAAGAACTGCCTGATATTAATCAAGATTTTTCTGATAATTCTTTTACTAAGCAAGATTTTTCTCAAAGACAACCTATTGTGCCGTTCCAGGATTTTCAGCAAGAAAATAATTCTTCAAATCAACAATTATTATTAAGCAAACTAGATTTAATTCTTGCTAAACTGCAAAATCTAGAGCATAGAATAGCAATTATTGAAAAGATAGCCAAAGAATCTCAGGAAGAAGAACAGCCTCAAGAAAAAATTATAAGAAGATGGTAAAGTGGATACATATAATTATTTTACTTATTTTAATATTACTTGATCAGCTAACTAAATTTTATTTTAAAGGAAAAAAATTCTTTATCTTTAA
>C687J35174_10007251_pt1 | contig 14298 bp, 19 predicted proteins | sample RifCSPhighO2_01_FD_35174 | JGI IMG/M metagenome (IMG submission 35174) | reverse complement strand
GGGCCATGTGCCTCAGGGGGATGGTCGCCCATCCTGCTCCAAAAGAGTTAAAAAAGCGGGGCAAAGCCGATAGGCCCATGAAGATTCTCGCCTTCAGCGACATCCACGGGGACAGGAGCCTCGCGGAGAAGCTCGCGCAGCGCGCAGCGGACGAGGAGGTGGACCTGGTCATACTCTGCGGGGATATCACCTACGGCGAGCAGTCCACCGAGGGCATCATCGGGCCCTTCGCGAAGCGAAAGAAGAAGGTGGTGCTCATCCCGGGAAATCACGAGACTGTGGCGACGGCGGATTTCCTCGCCCAGCTCTACGGCATGACCAACCTGCACGGCTACTCCATCCGGTACAAGGACATCGGCCTGTTCGGGTGCGGCGGNGCGGAGATGGGNCCNTTNCCCACGAGCGAAGAGGAGATTATCGAGCTGCTGCGCAGGAGCCACGAGCAGGTCAAGGACGCAAAGAAGAAGATCATGGTCACTCACGTGCATCCGAGCGGCACGGTGATGGAGCGCTTCACGCAGTTCTTCAAGGGCAGCGATGCGGTGCGGCATGCGCTCGATGAGTTCAAGCCCGACCTGGTGCTCTGCGGCCACGTCCACGAGGCCGAGGGCATCGAGGAGGTCATCGGCAGCACCAAAGTCATCAACGTCGGCAAGACCGGTAAGATCATCACCATCTGAGCATGGAAATCGCGCATTACGGACAGGAAGGGAATTTCAAGGCATTCCTCGCCCCTGGCGCNTCNCCCACGTTTCTCGTGGGGAGCACGACCGATATCGCACGGCTCTTCGCCGCCATGGGCGCCTTCGCGTTCCTGCTCCAGCTGCTCTGGAGGAATGCTGTGCCGTCGCTGCCGGAGCTTGGCATCGCCGCGGCGGCGTTCTATCTGNCCGCGCTCCTCTCGCTGCGCCTGATGGGACGGATGAACCGCCTTGCGCGACAGGAGCACCTCGCAGGCATCCTTCTTGCGCTCCTCCCGCTCCTGGTGCTCATCCTGCTATGAAGCCCCTCGTGCGACTCATGGGCGTCGCGGACTTCCTCTCGGCGTTCGCGCTGCTCTTCGCGGCGTCCTTGCCTCTGGGAATCGCGTGGCCGCTCGCGCTCTACCTCATTGCCAAGGGCGGCATCTTCGCGCTCATGGGCAATCGGGTGAGCCTGGTGGATGCGCTCTGCGGGCTCTATCTCATCGCCTCGGTGCGCGGGTTGTCTTTCGCACCGCTGGGCGTACTCGGCTGCCTCTTCCTGCTGCAGAAGGCGGTGTTCTCGCTGGCCTAGTACGGCTCCATCCGCGGCTCGTCGTCCTCAGTATCCCAGACCTGCGCGGGCCGCCTGGGAGATTCCGGCCGGTCTGTGGCGGGAGTATCGGGATGCTCCGCATTGCTCGCGTCGAACATACTCATCAGCCCTGGCGACGCCGGCGTGCCGGACGAGGCGTCCATTATGCTCGGAGCGCGCTCCTCGCGCTGCTCGCCCAGGAGCGCCTCCAGCAGGCGGATTGCTGCGCGGAATTCATGCTGCGAATCCTTTTCGGTATCTATCTCAAGCTTCATGTCTCTCACCCCGCAGTGAACGGCTTTCCCGCCTTGCTCCCCTGGAGCAGCACTCGCGCGAAGAGCGCGAGCCTCGGCTCCCGCAGGAGCCGCAGGAGATATTGAGAGGGATAATCGCGGTCGAATTCCTCCAGCACCTTGCGATTCTCCTCGCGCTGGAAGATGCGAACCAGCAGGTCGTAGTCCTTCGGGCGGAAACGGTCCATCGCCTTCCGCATGAGGAGGTGGAGCATNAGGTCNCGNCCGATGCGCTTGCGCCACGCGCGCTCGTAGTTCCCCCCGTGCAGGATGACCTCCGCGAGTTCCTCGGCGGCGAACATCCCCTGCAGGATGCCTCCGGCAGTGGTGGCCTTCACCATGCCCGCGGCGTCGCCGAGCAGGTAGACATTGCCCGCGTGGGTGCGCGCTCCCGGGTCGTAGGAGGGGATGAGCCCCGCCTGGCGCGCGACGATGCGCTTCTCGTAGTGCGGGCCGAGGCGCGAGCGCATGAANGCNTCNAAGGTCCNGTGNGCNTGNNNCCNGGTGCAGAGCCCGATGCGCACGAGATGCTTGTCTTCGGGAACAATCCAGGCNAAATCACCATGCGCGAGGTCCACCTCGATGGCGTTGTCGTTGTCGAGCTCCGCGGTCGCCTGGACTCCCATGAAGAACTGCCGTTCGCCGTAGATGCCCGCGCTCCGCGCGACCGCGCTTCCGGGTCCGTCCGCGCCGACGATGATGTCTGCTTCGACAGTTTTTTTCAGGCCGCGATGCTGGAGCTCAACGCGATGTCCCGCATGGCGAACGAAGCGATGGTCAAGGTGATACGTCGCTCCGGCGTCGGCCGCGAGCTTCGCGATGAAGCGGTCGAACTTCGTGCGGCACACGATGATGTTCTCCTTCGCGAAGCGGACCTCGGTCTCATGGCCAGCAGGCGCGCGGATGCGCATCTTGGTGATGCGGTTCACGACGTAGTCTCCCTCAGGAATCATCTCTGCTATCTTGCTGGTAAGGATGCCGGTGCACTGGATGGGTACCCCGATGGTGTCATGCTCCTCGAAGACGTGCACATCCTCTCCCGCCCTCGCGAGATGGTACGCGAGGTAGGAGCCTGCTGGTCCCGCGCCGACAACTCCTATCACGGCCAGAATGACGGCAGGCGGCTTTTAAACGTAGCGCCGCGCGTCATGACAGCGTCAGATTGCCGCCAAAAGATTTATATACCCGAGATGTGGCGGTCATCACGGGGGAGTTTGACCTCGAGGTGAGGATGGTGGAGGAAGAGGCTGAGGAACTTACGTGCCCGAAGTGCAACAGCGTCGTCCAACCCGATGATCAGGAATGCTACCTCTGCGGAAGTGAGCTTTCCGAGGAGGGCCTGAACTACGACCTCGAAGACGACGACGAGAGCAGCGATATCGAGTGACGGTGCCGGCACCGTCATGCTTTTTGAAGCTCTGCGCGGCGTTTTTCTCACAGACCTTGCCGTCTGGCTCCCGCGTGAGCGCGTGCTCGCCATCACGGATATCCATCTCGGGTATGAAGAGGCGCTCAACAAGCGGGGAGTGATGATTCCCAGGCAGCAGTTCCGCGATACCGTGCAGCGGCTGGAGCGCATCCTCAACGGCATCGCTCCCGAGACTGTGCTCATCAATGGCGACCTGAAGCACGAGTTCGGCACCATCAGCCAGCAGGAGTGGCGCGATGTCCTGAAGTTCCTCGATTTCCTCCTGCGGCACGCGAAGCGCGTGGTGCTCATCCGCGGGAACCACGACAGCGTCCTCGGCCCGCTCGCGGAGAAGAAAGGGCTCGAGCTCTGCGATTCCTACCGGGCGGGAAAGGTGCTGTTCAGCCATGGCAACAGGGTTCCGGACATCGCGGCCGGCGTGCGCACGATTGTGGTCGGCCATGAGCATCCCGCGGTGAGTGTCCGCGAGGGCTCGCGCGTCGAGGTCTTCAAGTGCTGGCTCCTCGGGAAATGGAAGGGGAGGGACCTGCTGGTCATGCCCTCCTTCAATCTCATGGCCGAGGGCACGGACATCCTGTCCGAACGGCTGCTCTCCCCGCTGCTCACGGACATCGAGGGCTTCAGGGTCTTCGCGGTGAGCGACGAGGGCGAGGTGCTGCCGTTCGGGACGGTGGCGGACCTGCGGAAGGCTTAAAGAAACGCAGTTCATACAGTGTGCATCTCGTCATAGACCACTTCGGCGCCTTCCTCGGGAAGCGGGAGAACCGGTTCCGGCTCATCCCCGGTNCCAGGCCTTTCCTCCGCAGNTGGCATCCCCATTACTGGGCGCCATTATGGTAGGTTACTAGGTAATGCAAGGAAGCTTTGATCCATGAACCCGCCTTTTTATTTGCGCTGTGAGCGCTGCGGTAGGCGGTTCGAAGTGAACATAGAGTTTATTTTGTCTGATTACCTCCGGATTTGTTGGACCTGCCAGGCAAGAATCCGGGCAGGCAATTAAGGTTGCAGGGCGTGAATAGACTGGGCGAGAACTGCAACGAACGCTTCATCATCACCTTCAATCAGCAGCATGGGAAAGTGTCTCTCCATTGGGGACAGCGCTGAGCATGCACCACATAAACGTGTGCCCAAACAGAGACCTCCTGAGCGGCGCTAGCCCAGCAGGGCAAGCCTTGCGAGGAGGGCCTCATGCAGTTCGCGCCTCTTGGCTGCAGAGAGGGAGAACAGCTTCCTCTCCACCATCATGCTGGCCAGCGTGATGATGTAGTTCACCTTGATGACGCATTCCCGCGCCGCGCCATCCGCTCTGGAGAGCGGGACACCCTGCATCCGCGTGTTGCTGGTGACCCCGGCCACGACGACATTGTCAAGTTCTTCGAAGAGTACCACCGCGGGCCGCTTCTTGACCTCGAAGGTGTCGGTGAACTGCACCCTCGCGAGGACCACATCGCCAGGGCTAAACATCCTCCCAGGCCTCGTCTTCCGGATTGTCCCACAGTTCCTTCATCTTGGCCTGCTGCACCTTGTGCAGGAACTCATCGTACTGGTTCCGTTGCCTGAGTGCCGTGAACACGGTCACCATTCTCTTGAGAAGGTCATTATAAGTCTGCCGNGGATATTCCCGCAAATCCTTCAGGGCATGCACCGTGGTTTTGTCCAGTTGGATGGTGGTTTTATTATGCATCAATTATAGTTTGATATAATCAAGATATAAACTTATCGCCTCGGCCGAGCTGTCGCCCGCTTTCCGCGTTGTCTGGCAGTGATTCCGGCAATTCTCAGCAGTGCGGCCGACTCTCAGCGTACGAGCCGTTGACAGCCGGCGCGCCTCACTTGTGATACGGGTGACCCTTCTGGATGGTGGCGCTGCGGTAGACCTGCTCTGCGAGGACGAGCAGCGCCAGCTCGTGCGGCAGGGTCATCCGGGAAAGGCTGAGCCGCATGTCTGCGGATGCAAGCACCTGTGAGGAAAGGCCATGGCTGCTTCCCACCAGGAAGGTCACCCGGTCCTTGCTCGCGAGCAGGGACGCGAGCTCCTCCGAGGAGTACTGCTTGCCCTCTGCGGTGAGCGCGATGGTGAACTGGCCCCGGGCCAGCTCGAGGAGCTGCTTGCCCTCCTCCTGCATGGCCTCTTCCGCCGGCCGCGAGGATTGTCGTACCTCCAGCAGCTCAGCGTCGCGCATGCGGCCGAGGTACTCGGAGACGCCTGCTGCGGCGAACCCCCTGGGCTTCCCCACTGCGACGATGCGGATTCTCATGGGCTCAGGAGGAGGACGAGCTCCCCTCTCCATTCCCGTCCGGCGGTGCTCTTGGCGAGCTCTGCGACCGTGCCTCGCAGCAGCTCCTCATGGAGCTTGGTCAGCTCCCGTGCGATGACCAGGCGATGCTCAGGCAGGACCTCGGCCGCGATGTCCAGGGTGTCCGCGATGCGGTGCGGGGACTCGAAGCACACCACGGTCTCTTTCCGTTCCGAGAGCGACTTGAGAGCGGAGCGACGCTGGCCTTTTCCTTTGGGGAGGAAGCCCGCGAAGTGAAACCTGTCGCTGGGAAGTCCGGAAGCGACCAATCCGGCAAGAACCGCGCTCGGGCCAGGGACGGGAACGACGAGGATGCCTTCCCGGACCGCCTCTCGCACCAGGAGGAACGCGGGGTCACTGATTCCGGGAGTGCCTGCCTCCGGACACAGGGCGATGCTCTTGCCTTCCCTGAGCAGCCCCATGAGCCGCGGGGTCATCGCGTGCTCGTTCCGGTCGTGGAAGCTCACCACGCGCTTCGCTTCGACGCCGTGCCGGGAGAGCAGTATCCCCAGACGGCGCGTGTCCTCGGCGGCGATGATGTCCGCTTCCCGGAGGATGCGCAGCGCGCGCATGGTGATGTCCTCCAGGTTGCCGATNGGCACCGACACCAGGTAAAGTGTGCCCATCCTGCGAGGAAGTCTCCAAAGGTTTATTAGCTTTCCATTCCGACGGCCATGCATGGAGNTCATTCCGGCCGCGAGGACGCGCAACATCCGCTATGCGATACGCGACCTCGTCGTGCTTGCGGAGCAGCTCACCGGCGATGTCCTGTGGTTCAACATCGGCGACCCGGGCGTCTATGATTTCCCGGTCCCTGCGCACCTCGTGGAAGCGGTGCACCAGGCCATGCTCGCGGGGAAGAACGGCTATGCGCCATCCCTCGGAGTGAAGGAGGCGCGCGATGCGGTGCGCGCTGATGCCCTGCGGCGCGGTTTCAAGGCGGTGCGGAACGTCGTGATGTCCAATGGCGCGAGCGAGGCCATCGAGTTCGCGCTGACCGCGCTGGTCAATCCAGGGGAGAATGTCCTGGTGCCGTGCCCCGGCTATCCGCTGTACGCTGCGGTGCTGGAGAAGCTCGGCTGCGAGACTGCGCCCTACTTTCTCGATGAGCGGAACGGATGGCAGCCGGACCTTGCGGACATGGAGCGGCGAGTGAACCCGAAGACGCGCGCCGTGGTGCTCATCAACCCCAACAACCCCACGGGCAGTGTCTGCTCGAAGAAGACCCTGAAGGCGGCGCTGGACATCGCGCGACGGCACCATCTCGTGGTGCTCGCGGACGAGATCTACGACCGGATGCTCTATTCCGGGGAGAAGCACGTGCCGCTCGCGTCACTCGCGGAGGACGTGCCCATCGCGAGCTTCTGCGGGCTCTCGAAGAACTACCTCGCGCCCGGATGGCGCGTCGGATGGCTCATCCTGAGCGGCGCGGGAACTGCGGCGTATGACGACGCGGTCTGCAAGCTCGCCCGGGCGCGGCTCAGCGCGAACTATCCCATGCAGTTCGCCGTGAAGCCAGCGCTCGAGGGTCCCCAGGGTCACATCGCGGAGACTGCGCGCAAGCTGGAAGAGCGCGCGCGCTATCTGGAGAGGCGCTGCAAAGAGATTCCCGGGCTTTCCCTTACCCCCCCGAAGGCGGCGTTCTACGCGTTTCCCTCGGTGCAGGTCGCCGATGACGAGGCATTCGTGAAGGAGCTGCTCATGAAGGAGAAGGCGCTGGTTGTCCACGGTTCCGGCTTCGGCCAGAAGCCGGGGTCACAGCACGTCCGCATCGTCTATCTCGCGCCGATTCCTCAGCTGGAGCAGCTCTTCGAGCGGATGGAGCGTCTTCTCGGCAGCACTGCCAGGAAGTAGATTCGGCCGCATTGCTCAGCATTCCCGGGATTCCGGCGAGACCGCGTGGAAAGCTTGCGGCCTTCCGGCCGAGAGAGTATGAATGCCTCACCGGACCACGGCGAAAGATTTAAAGGATAATCGCCACTTCCGAGTGAGGGATGGGGACGAAGCAACGCACGTTTGAGGACTCTCTTGACGATATGCTGGAGGGAGAAATCCCGCAGGCATCATCGGACCGGGGCGCGCTCCTCCGCGTGGGATGGGAGTACGCGCATGAAAAGCTCGGCAAGGCTGCCGACTACGTCCTGTGGCGAGGCGTTATCGAGCCTTTCGGGGGCTGTCTCGGCTACTCGCTGAAGGAGCGCATCCAGAGCGCTGCCGGGGAGGAGAAGTTCGATGTCGTGCGCGCGACGAAGAAGAGCTACTGGCTCAAGGGCGCGATGTACGCTGGCGCAGGAGCGGCGCTCCTGGGAATCGTCGGCTCTGTGCCCGTGTACGCCGCGGCCGTCATGGAAGGATTCTCGACCTTCGAGGCGGCCATCGCCGGGATGGTATCCGGCGTCACCTCTGCGTTCATGGGAGCCGTCTTCGGCGGCTGCGCCGGCGCGATGGAGATGCTCGGCCGGTGGATGTACAGCAATGAGAGGTATTACCGGAACTCCCGGGGGATTCCCACCTGGGAGTGCGACAATCTTGCGGGCGACCTTCCCGGCGAGCTGGTCACTATCGCGTATGAGATGGGCGAGGGCGCGATGCGGGCGCTGGGCGAGGCCGGGGCGGAGATACGCCACCGCGCGGAGAGCGGCAAATGAAGCAGCTCGAGGACGTGGTGCGGGACAGCATGGGCAGCGAGGACCTGGAAGTGTCGCTTCCCTCTGAGAAGGAGCGGCCGTACCTGCTGGACTACATCGGCGCGCTCACGGGCTATCTCTGGGACCGCTTCGTCGCCCCGGTCCCGCGCGTCGCGGCGAGGTTCCTGCTTTACGCGGTCGGCGGCGGGCTTTCCTGCGGTGTCAAGGAGCGCATCGAGGAGCGATACGGAAGAGAATTCTTCGACGCCGAGAGGGCGACGCTCTGGAACATGGCGGCAAAGATTCCCCTCTATTCCGGGCTGCTCGCGTTGAGAGTCTCCTCGCTCGGCTATACCGGAGAGCCTGTCCTGAATGCCGCGGCAGCAGGCCTCGCTGTGGGGGTGGGCGAGGGGGTCATCCGGCTCTTCGGAGCAGCAATCCTCGCTCCGTCCCGCTTCACCCCTGGGGACCTCATCCTCGGACCGGTCAGCTGGATGGGCGAGAAGCTCTACAACGGCATCCGTGGGGTGCACTCCGATGTGGCGGAGCTGACAGAGCAGAGGCGCTCGGGGAAGGGCTGATATGGCTCAGAACACGCGAGACCTGGAGCGCACCATCGAGGACATCGCCAGCGATGACCTGGAAGTGTCGCTCCCATCCGAGAAGGACCAGCCGTTCTGGATGGATTACCTCTCCGCGTGCGGCGAGTATCTCGGAGAGAAGGTCCGGGGCGCGCCCCGCGCGGCCGCGCGGGCGCTGCTCTACACCGTCGGCGGCGGGCTCAGCGCATCGGTGAAGCACCGTATCGAGCGCCGCTACGGCAAGGACTTCTTCGACGCGGAGAAGGCGACGTTCTACAACGCCGTGCTCTTCAAGCCCGCGCTCTATGCGGGCATCGCGGCGGCGACCATCCCCCCGGAGGGACTCGTCGGATTGCCTCCAGCGTTTGCATACGCCGGAGCAGGGGTGTGCGCAGCCCTGGTCGAACTCTTCATGAGAGGACTCTGGGGCATGATGAGAAACGATTCCGAATTCGACATGGGTGACCCCTATCTCGGCCCGGTGTCGTGGCTCGGGGAGAAGCTGCACGACGGCGTCTCCGGGGCGCATCGCGACATCTTCGCGCGGGCCGAGAGGCGGCGCGGCAAATGAGAATCGAGGATATCCTCGACGGGGACCTCCAGCGCGGGGCGTTCAGCCGCGCGTATCTCGACCTNGAGCGCGCCACCGAGGACAGCGGCTTCTCGCGGATTGAGGGATACGGGCCAGAGCGGTGGAGGCTCTACCTCCGCGAGGGCCGGGAGCACGCATGGGATTTCTGCGCGTTCCGGGATGAGAGGGAGCGCACGGAGCTGCTCTGGGGGAACGCGGACTCCCTGAAGAGCCTGCAGCACGACCTCACGGTGGTGGAAGAGCTGCGCTCCCTTCATGGAGCGGGAAGGACGCTGCTCCATCTGGGAGTCGGCAAGGGGCGCTACCAGCTTTCGGACGAGGCCTATCTCCGGCGGGCGACCTGGGCGCTCTGCGCGCTCAGCCGCCATCTCAGTCGACAGTGAACAGCGCCGAGTCGCCCTGCACGTCGAACAGCCCCAGTCTCGCGCCCGCATCAAGCCAGCCGTGCGCGTATGCGACGGCTGCGAGCGCCTCCGCGACCTTGCCCTCCTTCCGGAAGTGCNGGGCGTCGGCAACATAGCGGCGCGCCATGTCGAGGTAATCAGCTGCGGAGCGGCCGAGCGGAGTCTTCTCCGGAGCGGCGATGCGGACCTTGCCGAGCGCGCGCTGGGTCAGCTCGAGATAACGCTCGTACACCTGCTCGGGAGTGCGCACGGGAGAAGAAAGTGTGCTCGCGTTAAAAGCCTTGCCGGGCTATCGGGGAAACCTCTGCATTCCGGCGGCATTGCGGAGAATATCAGCCGGGCGAGACAGCGCGCAACCCGTTCGGGATTCCAGCCGAGATACAGAAGAGGTCCGCCAGGACGCTACGGCGCACCCAGCCACTCGCCCAGCGGCAGCCCGCAGGGACCGTTTCTGCCCTAAAATGGAACATCCTTCAGGCCATAAGGAATCCATATGAAAAATGATTCCGCGACAGTAACTACTAAAGGAAAATCTTTATATAGGAGAACCCCGTCTCCGACAACGATGCCTTGGGGGCAATCAGGGGAACACACCATGGGGGACAACCTGAGGGACAAGTACAGGGTTGCGCTGTCAGACACCGCCAGGGATGGGGACCTCGGCTTCACAAGCACCGCCGAGCTGAAGCCCAGCGAGGGGCTCGACCAGGTCATCGGCCAGCGCACTCCCCTATCGCTTCTCCTGAAGACACTGCGGAATGAGCGGCCCCCGAGCAACGCGATGACCTTCGGCGACCCGGGCATCGGCAAGACGTTCAGCATCATGAAGGTGCTCGAGCGAGTGAATTTCTACGTGACGCAGGAACAGGACACTCCGGGATTCATCGAACGCACCCGCACCGAGGAGAAGACGAAACGCGAGCACCCCTTTGAGCCGACGCTCGAGGAGCTGGTAATGGACATCGCGCGGAGCTTCGACAACGCCACGCTGATGGACCAGGTCGCGCTCTACAATTTCCAGAAGCCCAGCCATCCTGTTGCGTTCATCGCGAGCAAGGGGAATGCCGATGAGCTGGAGCAGGACCTCTTCCAGCTCTCGGAGAGCCTGAAGACCGGAGCGAATGGCATCCTCGCCGAGATTGCGGAGGTGAACCGCCTCGCCGCCGCGGAGCTGGACTTCGACGGCTACCTTTTCAGGCTCGACCTCGTCAACGCCCAGAGCGGCCGCGCCCTCATCGACCAGAAGGTCTACAAGGGCCTCCCTCCAGAGGACCTGAAGGAAGTCGGCAAACGGGTGCGACAGGCAGAGAAGCTCCTGGACGAGATGCTGGACACCATGGAGGAATCGCATCTCTCCTGGCTCGCCGAGCTCAGCCACGGCAAGCAGTTCCAGGATGACATCGCTGCGTCTCCCGTGGGGGATTCCGGGCTGGTGAGCGCGCGCCCGCGCCAGGGCAAGGTCCCTCCGGCTCCGGGACGGGAGGATGTGATGAAGCGCCTGCGCTCCGTCTATCGGACGTACAGGGAGCAGGTGAGCAAGCTCGGCTTCAAGGAGTACTCGTTCGATATCGTCACCGCCCCCGAGGGCAACATGAGTTTCAAGCTACAGGTGCCGGACATCCAGCCGGTCGAGATGACCACCAAGCAGTTCAGGGACGGCACCGAGGACGCGACGAAGCTGTCCTACCGCACCAGGCGCCTGGAGCAGCTGGCGCAGGGAGTGGTGAACCACAATGCGGAGCAGCTTGCCCAGGCGGAGACCAGTGTCAGCCAGGAAGAGGGCACCAGGGTGGACCAGCTCATCGACCAGCTCAGGGACAAATGGTCCGAGCGCCTGGGCGCTGAGCCGGATGCGAAGCGGGTGCTGCTCTCGTGGCTCGAGGACGCGCGCAACGACCTGCATGCTCACATCGTCGAATACCTCCAGGCGGAGGAGCGCGGGATGAAGAACAAGCCGGCGCTCGACAAGCTTCTCGCGAGGGTGCTGGTCAACCACGCCCAGACGAAGGGAGTGCCCATCGAGTACGTGCAGGCGCCGACGCCCAGCAACCTCTTCGGACGCACGGAGCACGATGCCTACAACAACACCCCGGAGCACCTGCGCATCACGCCAGGAGCGGTGATGAACGCCAATGGAGGTTTCCTGGTGATTGACGAGGGCATTGTCATCCTCTCCAACGAGGCCGCGCTGAACTACATGCTGACCATCCAGCAGGACCAGACCATCCGCGTCGGCCAGGTGAGCGGCGCGGACGAGCGCGGGGGCGGGACCTCGGGCCACATCCAGAGCGAGCCCTTCCTCGCGAGGACCAAGTGGATGATGAACATCAACGAGAACGGCCGGGGCATCATGGAGCGTGTCCCGCAGGTCCAGCGGCGCAACCGCGTGGTCGACTTCGAGTCCGAGATGCCCGACACTCCCGAGAACCAGAGGAAGTACGGCCAGCTCATCGCGAACGAGGTGGCCCGCTACAACGGCGAGAAGGCCGTGGGAAGCGATGACCTGCCGCACTTCTCTGCCGATGCTGTCACCTACCTCATCCAGGTCGGCAGGGGGATGGCCCAGCACAAGGGCAAGCTCACCAACAACCTCGACGCCATCGCCAAGATTGCCATCCAGAGCGCCCAGGTCGCGCGCGACGCGGGCCACGACCGGGTGGAGGCCGAGCATGTGAAGTACCACCTCCTGCAGCTCCGTTCCGCGGTGGAGGACGACCAGTCCGCGCTCGTCTCCAGGGACGTGGAGACCGGCATCTCTCCCCCGGTGGGAGAGCGCGTGGGCAAGATCAACAACGCGTTCGTCATACAGAATCCGTCGGGAATCATCGGCGCCTACTCCCGCGAGGAGGCGACCATCGAGCGCGGCGCCGGCCAGCCCCAGCTTGTGGGCAGGGGGCTCATGGGAGACACCACCATGTTCGGGTTCGACCTCGCGGTGACCTATCTGGCGAAGAACTTCCGCCATGTGGTCGACTCTCCGACCATGCTGCGCGCCCAGGTGAGCTTCCCTACCAGCGCAGTCAAGATAGACGGCAACAGCGCTTCCATCTCCGGNCTNGTGGCACTGCTCTCCGCGCTGACCGTGGACCCGACGAAGCCTTCGCGCGAGGCGGAGAAGGAAGGGGTGCCCATCATCCAGTCCATCGTCCTCACCGGAGCGACGGGAGGCAACGCCGGCGAGGTGCACCCNATCGGCGCGGTGTACGAGAAAGCCCGCGGAGTATTCACCGAGCTGAAGGGCTGGGGCCTCTACCATGCCGATGAGAGTGGCGCGGTGACGGGCAAGGACGTCGAGCGATACCGGGAGCTTGCCGGACAGGACGTCCGCGAGGAGGACATCACCTTCGGCTTCGCGATTCCGGCATCCAACCTCCGGGAGCTGCAGGAGCGCATCGCGCTGGACGACGAGCTCTCCGCCGCGGTCAAGGCGGGGCACTTCAACATCTACTCGTACAGCAGCGTGGACGAGGCACTNGAGATCGCGACCGGAAGGCCCGCTGCGGACGTGCTGAAGCGTTGCGAGAAGATGCTCCCGCTCTACCTCGGCGAAGAGGTCGTCAANCGGAGCCGGTGGCCGTGGAAGCGCCAATGACTTGCGCATCTCGGCCGCATTGCGATGAGGTGCCAGTCCCGCATCCCGGATATCTTCAGCAGCGCGGCCGAAGACGCCCGGTCCTTTTCCGCGGCGAAGCGCTAAGTTTATAAGCCGCTCTGCCGAGGAACGTGGGCATGGGACTCTTCGACTGGCTGCCCTTCAAGAAGAAAGACCCTCTTGAACCTTCTCTCGGGCTGGGGAAGACCGGCAAGACCGGACTTGATTTCGCGCAGTTCGGGCCGGAGACGCAGTATCTCGGGAATGCCGGACAGGGCTATTCCCCGGGATTTGAGCAACAGCCTGCGGGACAGCCGTTCGGATTCTCCCAGATGCAGCAGAGGCAGGACACGAGCCAGCTTGATGTCATCTCCAGCAAGCTGGATGCCATCAAGGCCCAGCTGGACAGCGTCTCCCAGCGCCTCGCAAACCTCGAGCGCATGGCAGAGGGCGAGCGCCGCGGGCGCTGGTAGTCAGGCCGTCGCTTTCGGGTACGTCCCGGGAAGCATGAATATCTTCTCGCTCTTCACCGCAAGACCGTGCGGCGCGACCATCTCGCCCGAGGTGCATCGCGCCGTGCCGTAGCCGATAAGCTCCTCCTTCAGGGTCATCAGCGCGACGGTATCGCCCGCGACAATTCCCGAATGGAACGCCGAGATGCCGGGCAGGAAGAGGTCAGACCCNTGGCACAGCGTCTCCACTGCGGCGTCCAGGACCCACACCTTNGGCAGGTGCTCCACGGCGCGTTCAACCGGCTGCATGCAGCGCAGGAGCATCTTGTCGTTGCCGTCGCGGAAGTAGTGCACCGCATCAGCGAAGTCCTGCAGCGTCACCAGGCTCTCCTCGGTGAAGGGTCCGGCCCGCGTCCTGCGCAAATCCGCCATGTGGGCACCGCAGCGCAGCTCGCGGCCGATGTCGTGGATGAGCTTGCGGATATACGTGCCGGCTTCGACGCTCGCGGTGAAGAGCACGTCGCGCTCCGCAATCTCCAACACCTCAAGATGATAGACGCTGCGGACGCGCAGCGCCCGCTTGACCGCGCTCCGCACCGGAGGGAGCTGCTCAATCCTTCCCTCGAAACGGCGGAGCGTGGCGCGGAGCTGCTGCTCCGGCACCGCATCGTGAACATGCATCACTGCGACATATTCCTTCCCCGCGGTGAGGAGGAGCTGGACAATCCTCGTCGCGCGCCCCATCGCGACCGGCAG
>C687J35174_10007247_pt1 | contig 14300 bp, 16 predicted proteins | sample RifCSPhighO2_01_FD_35174 | JGI IMG/M metagenome (IMG submission 35174) | reverse complement strand
AAATTTATCTAATCATTCAAATTTCCTTTTGCTCTTTGTTCCGAATTGGCTTTTATGTTCGCATATCTTTCGTACATTTGATTTACATTCCCTTGGCATACAAAATCGTGATGCCTAAATCCTCCGCCGAATGTTTTTGGGATGTGCATTAGTTCATGAATTATAACTTTATCTTGTTCTTTTTGGGAAAGCTTTTCAAAAATCTCGAGAAATTCTATTGCATAGAATGAATCTGTTTTCATTGCTCTTTGCATTAGTTTTCCTAGAGTATGACATCTTGCAAGAGTTCTTTTGGAAGAAGAACCAAAACTCCTTAGACATTCAACCCTTTGAGGATTTATGTGTCGCATATCGAGTAGTGCAATTATTTCAATCATCCTCTCTTTCAAATCTGGCGCCTCTTTGTATTTCATACGATTTCAATTATTTTATCTTTGGATTTTGGATTTTTTATTTTGATATCCTTGACTTCGACTTTAAGTGTTTTTGCAAGGAGGTTTATTAATTTAATGTTTGCCTTATTTCTTTCAGCTGGTTCTTTTATGTGGGCAAGATATTGATTGTTCGATATTTTTTCAATTGAATTCTTATTTGAATTTGGTTTTGTTTGGACTTGGATTATCATGGGGGTAGATATACTATTTTATCATGATTTCTAAGCCGTCCATGTGTTTTAACTTATAGTCTCTTCCAACAGCCATTTTTGTCTTCACATGAATTGCCTTTATGAAATTATTTCCAATATCTGTATGAAGCCTGAATGCAAAATCAAGCGCAGTTGAGCCAGATTTCATTAAAAAACAGTCTGGGAGGACATTACCTTTGCTGTCTTCTAACTTTGAGCCTGCAGGAAAAATAGCGAGATAGTTTAATATCTCAAATACTGTTTTATTTATTATTTCTTGTATTCCAGTTGATTTATATTCTTCTAGAGTTAGTTTTATTTGGTCAAGTGCTGCTTTTTGCTTTAAGTTTAATTGACCCTTTATTTCAAAATTAGACTCTCCTGGAATATATTCTATTAAATTCGCCCTGTCTGCTTCTCTAAGTGCAAGTTCTGCCTCTGAAAAGCATGGGACTATTTTATAGTCAAACTCTTCTCTTATTCTTTCAAGATTTTCTTTTGCATTGGGCCTGTCCATTTTGTTCGCAGCAATAATCATTGGTTTTGTCATTTTTCTTAAAAGCTGCGCAAATGAAAATAAGTTATCTTCTGTCCAGGATGCTGGTTTTTCTGAATTAAGCCCGGATTTAAGTATTACTGCTTTTACGTCATCAGAATTGACTTTGAGTCCTGAAAATTGTTTAGCTATTGCTTCTGCCAATTTTTGTTTTTGCATTTCAACAGTGCGGGCAAAAACTTTCCAGATTTTATTTAATATTCCTAGATACCAGAGGTCAAGTTCTTTTTCTATAATAGTTATATCATTTCCAGGATAATAATTTTCAGAGGGTTTTCCTTCGCCATCTGTTTCTCCAGACATATCAACAACATGAATGAATGCGTCTGCTCCTGCTAAATCACTTAAGAATTCATTTCCTAATCCCTTTCCTTTGCTTGCTCCTTCAACTAATCCTGCAACGTCCATCAGCTCGAAAGGAACGAATCTTATATCTTTTTTAACATAGCCCTCTCTTGGATTTGACTTCTTTCCAAAATCAGCTGCCAAATCTCTTATCTTAACATAAGCCATGCCTCTGTTGGGCTTTATTGTCGCAAAGGGATAGGGTGCTATAAGCACATCAGCAAGTGTTGCTGCCTTGAAAAATGTGGATTTTCCGGAATTTGGTCTACCTACGAGTCCGACTAACATACCTTTTTAGATAAAAGAAGATTAATAAATATAGTGATTATTGGCAGTAGTTGAACATTCTTCACAATCGTACTTTAATCTACTTTCTTCTAATATTATTTATTCAAAAATAGCCAGCAATTATCGAGGAATATTCATTTTTTCATTAGTTCAATAATTGCTGCAATTAAAAAATAATTAGCTGGATATGCTGCAACATCTGTAATGAATTAGGGGTTGTTTAAATCACTAACAATTTGTTCATCTGATAACTTTACTTAAAAATCTCGCCGGTTTCTCTTTGCCAGAATAACAAATCAATTTCGTCTAGAGGAATATTAATTTCTTGGGAGAATTTTAGGAATAATTTTTCTTTTTCAAAATAGTCTTTTTTATTTTTTATTTTTGTTTCAGGGATTATATTGTAATTGACAAGATTTCTTAAGATATGCCTGTCTAGTATTGCAATTTTATTGTTTGATAAACCAATATTTCTTAGAAAATGAGAAGCTTCTTTTAATCCAAATCCTTTTATTTCTTCTGCGAGTTCATTTCTTAGTTCAAAGATACAGAGATTCCCTATGATTGTGTTACATTTTTTTAAGGAATCTCTGTCTATACATTCCCGTTTTTTAGTAATACGATTAATGGGAATGTATATATCTTTGTTTTTTAGTAATAGAGAGATTTTATTCCATTTATCTTTTGCTTCAATAATATATCTTGCTTTGTTATTGTGGAATCGTGTTTTCGTTTTTAATATATTTATTATATTTTCTAGGGAGAATTTATTCAATAAGGAGATTTCTTTAACTGCTTCCCAACACTTTTTCGCATTGCTTTGAGGGGTTAAAAGGCAGAATAAAAGTTCATGAAATTTTTCTTTTTCTGATAATTTTTTAAAATCATTAAGCCGAGATTTTATATTTTCTTTATGCAAATTATACTCTTTGATTGTTTCTTCCATGCTTTTTGATTGTCTTTAAGGTATTTAGAATTTACTTAATACTGAAAGAAAGAAATATAAAAGTATATAGGACAAACTTTTAAATATCATTGATACTTGGATTAATAGTTATCATAAAGTATTTTTATGCTTGATAAAATTTAATATTTGGGGTTATTAGTATCGAGGCATGGGCATCATTGGCTGAGTTTTCTTATCTATATGGAAACGAGTGCCGGCAAAATCAGAGATTATTGCACTTATTATTAAATTTCCAATTGCTGCTTTGAAGACTCCTCCGATGGGTGGGATTCTCGCTCTTTGTGCAAAATGGCTGATTAGCTCGTCGATTTCTTCTCCAGTTAATTGAAGAGGCAGTGCTTGAATAAATCCTGCTTTGTTAATTATTATATTTTTTCCAGGACCAGGGCATTCAATGCTTAAAACTCTCGGGTCTTGCAGGAAGGGGTTTATTTTCATTAGAGGAGGCATTTGCGGGGGAGATGTTAGTTGATGGACTGGTCTTTGGGGTAAGATTCCCTCTTCTATTACTCCTGGATTAATGAGATTATTTTGAGAGGGAGTGCCTACCATTTCTTCTTGATTATTTCTTTGAGTTAAAATAGGATATTCCATTGAAGGAGAAGAAGGCATCATTGATAATTGCATATTATTTGACATTGAAGGCATCATTGTTTGTTGAAATGGTTTTATTTGAATCATTTCTTTTGCTGAAGGAATTGCTTCTTGTGTTGTTTCTTGTTTTTTAAATCCAATTATATTTTGTTCGTTTGTATTTGCTGCAGAATTGTTTATTAGAGAGGTTACAAAACTTTCCAAAAAAATTTCACTAAGATTTTCATTTTTTTCTTTTGTCATTATTTAGAATTTTGGCAGGGGTCTATTTGACCTTATCGGTGGATTATATATTGGGGGCTGTAATGGCATTGGCAGTGCTTCTTCGTTTCTTATTTCTTCAGTGGGATTTCCAGCTGGTTCAGGATTATAAATGTCTTTTCTTATTTTTCCTTCCATTAGCATAAGTCCTTTAGCTATTGTTTTATTTTGTTCTATTAATTTATCTATCTTATCTAGGAATGTTTTATCATCTTCGCTTATCTTCGTTGTTGTGCTCTTTGACATGTTTTTTGCTGCTGTTTCAAATAAAGCTAATAAGCTGGAAATTTCCTTTGCTAGCTTGTCAAATCTTTCTGCTAAATCAGTATGAACTTTCTGTAATTTTACCATATTCTCGAGTAATTTATCGCTTAATTCAGAATCTTTTGATTCTTTGGATGATGCACCTTTCTTTGCCATGTTAATTGGGAGTTAAATTTGTTTATAAATGTTTTTGAGGAGGGTTTTTTGTAATACATAAGTCTTAAAAACTTGTAGGTTATAGATAAAATATGGTAAAAATTAATAATATTGAAGAAATTAGAAATAAGATTGTTCCAATTTTAAAAGAAAATAATGTTACTAAAGCAGGGATATTTGGCAGTTATGCAAGAGGAGAGCAGAAGAAAAAAAGTGATGTGGATTTACTTGTAGAAATAAATGATAAACGAAGTTTGACTGAATTAATTGGACTTAAGTTGTTGCTTGAAGAAAGCCTTAATAAAAAAGTAGATCTTGTTGAGTATTGTACTATAAGAAAAGAACTAAAGGAAAGAATATTTGAGGATGTAATTCAAATAATATGAAAAGAGATTATAAATTGTATATTCAAGATATAATTGACAGCATTAGTCTAATCCAATGGTATCTTTAGAATATTAATGAAGAACAATTTATAAAAGATGTTAAATTACAAGATGCAGTTATTAGAAGATTAGAGATAATTGGAGAGGCAAGTAGAAATATTCCATTATCCCTTAAAGTAAAGAATAAAGAGATACCTTGGGCAAAAATATCTCTTTATAGAGATTTTATTGTACATTCTTACTTTTCGGCAAGTCTTCAAAGGATTTGGGAAGTTGCAAAGAAAGAAATGATTCCATTAAAGGAAAGTTTTCAGAAAATAAAATTGGTTTGATTAGACGATAATATTATTTTACTAATGGATAAATTTTTAAGATAATATCAAATGCCCCTGCCGGTACTCGTGAGACTTTCAGTCTCCCGGTAACTCTCGCGAGGTAAACGCTTGAGTGATTACATCCCGGCAGAATAAAATTTCCAATTTTATAGATGCCCCTGCCGGGATTCGAACCCGGGTTTACGCCGCGAAAGGGCGTTGTCCTTGGCCACTAGACTACAGAGGCATAACCTTTTTAAAAACCCCTGGCTTTTAAAGCTTATCTTTTGCCTCTTTTTTATTACAAGCAGTAGTAAATAAAAAAGGAAAAACCTAAAAACCTTGCTTTTCATTTATAATCATGATAAATACAGAAAAACTGATAAAAGAACTGGTGAAAAATGGTTATTCGAAGCAGGGAGGCTCGAAAGAGTGGGACATGTCAAATTTATCTTTACTTTATTTAAATGACAATATGGCAAAGGATTATTTAAAATTAAAGAAACATCCAAGATATAAAGCGACGGTAATTGACATTGAAACAAATCTTTTAAAACAGAATATCAATGAAGTAATTGATTGTGTTAGTGAATGTAGTTTTAATTTGATAGATACGGGGGCCAGTGAAGGTGAGAAAGCAAAAATATTAATTAAGGCATTAGGTAAGGGTGTAAGATTTAGATATTGTCCAGTACACGTAAATAATTATTTGATTAATCTTGCCACAGAGAGTGTAAAAAACGACAAGTTTAGCAACGTAATTGATTATTCGCCTAGAATATGCGATGATTTTAGTAATCTTGACGAAGTAGGGGCAGCATTGAGAAGTAATAATTATTCAAAAAATGTTTTTCTTATTCTTAATTCGCTTTTGGGAGGATATGAAATAAATGAATTCTTGTTTAAACTAAGTCGTTCTATGCTTCCTGGAGATACAATTGTAATTGGAAATGGCATTAGAAAAGGTGAGAGGTTTGAACATCTAGAAAATTACAAAAGTCCTTTGTTTAATAATTGGTTTATACATTTGATGAAAGAGCTTGGATTTAATGAAGATGAAGTAGAATACGATGCTCGTTTTACTAATGAAAGAATGGAAAGTTTCTTTACATTAAAAGTTGATAAGGAAATAAATGGGACAGAGAAAAAGATGAAATTTAATAAAGGCGATAAGATAATTGTTGCTTCTTTGTATAAATATTATGCTGATGAATTAGAAAAGTTCTGTAAGATGTATTTTTCTTCTGTAAAAATATTTAAGGATAAAGACGAAGAGTATGCCTTAGTTGTTTGCAAGAAATAATTCGTAGATATAGATATAGAGATTTGCGATAATTAGTATAAAATTTTCATGCAAATCTCTAATGGATAATTGCCGAAATTGTAGAATAATCAATGCAATTACCCATAAAACCGATAATTGTAATATATTTTTATCGATTTTCTCTAATGGATAAACCCTTTCGCCCCGTGTTATAATCAATTGGTTTATCCATATGTAAATTCTAGGATAAATATGCCACAATCAGAGAATTATCTGTAATTCAAGTTTTAGATGGAGACTTAATTTCTTCCAAGTAAGATAGGATATTTTCAGTTTCTTTTACTAGACTTATTGATATATCTAAGAATTCCTTAATCTTTTCCTTATTGGGCAGGTTTGGGGCATCGCTATAATCCCCAAAATCTGCACGTATCCTTAACTTTTGCAATATAGCAAATGTTTCTGAGTAGTCTTTCTTTAAATATTCTAAGGAATGATAAAGAGCAAATACATCTATTTTTGACTTATGTTCAAAAAGCGGCTTGTTATTTTTTGCATCCTTAATGATGTTTATACAATTTTCAAAAATAACCCAAATATAATGGATTGTCTCCGCCATTTCATTCTTGCTGAACTCTTCTTTTGCTTTTTTTAACTTCTTTTTTGTGAAGTTTAAATTATTTTTGGCTCTTTCAAACATTTTTTTGCAACACTTCCTTTACATTTTTTTCTGAAAGACTATTGTAGTCTTTGCATAGTTGTTTATCTATGCTATTGAGATTATCTATAATGTATTTCCTTGAGCTTGGGATAATGCCTTTTTCAAGAAATTTTATTCTAGCTTTTTCTATTATATATAATTTTAATTGTTCAACCAATTCTTTATAATTTTTATTTTTTAATAACACAAGCAATCTACCTTTTAAGGTTTCAAGTCTCTCTTTCTTACTTTCTATTACTTTATATGATGGCGCAGGCAGGGGCTTATTTAATAAAAAGTTTATTATTCCATTATCAAATAAAATTATTCCATTCATTAATGCATTAAGTATGAGATCATTTGCGAATAAGTAATCACTTTCAAATTCATCCTGCGTTTTTTCTATTATATTTAGATTTTCAAATGATAATATTCCTTTTTTTCTGTAATCAATCTCCTTTTTTTTATTAACAACCACTAAAAAATCTATGTCACTCTTTGCGGTTTGCTCATCTGAAGCAGCGCTTCCAAATATCATAAAAGCAAGCAGACCAATTCCATATTCTGATTTGAACATATTATATACACCCTTTGTTTTATTTTTGTCCTCTGTTTTTAATTCAGATAATCTTTCTGCATCATAAGATAATTTAAACGAGTATGCAAAAAAGTTGTTGAAATCTATCTGAATTTTTTTGCCATCTTTTTTCAATAACTCTTTCTGCTCAAATTTTTTTATTATTTTATAGACTGTTGGGGCGCTTATTTCTGTTTCTTTTGCTATTTCATAGGCTGAAAAATATTTATACCAGTATTTGACTAAAAATCTCATTATTTCCAATTCTCTGTTTTGTTCTATTATCATTTTTTATATTGTTAAATCTATTTTATATTTTATTAATCTTATTTAATAAATTGTTAAATCTATTTAAACATTTCGGTTTAGTGTTTTTTGGTTGGTTATAACTTTTTTGTAATTTTTTGACAATAAAATAAAAATTCTATCCGAAGAGCGGGTCGGGGTATTTTTAAACATCAGAATTCCACGAGTGGAATTCTGAGTGCAACAAAAATCCAAAGATTTTTGTGCCATCAAAATATCGTATATTTTGAGGCTCCAAAACAAAATTCTCTAAAAGAGAATTTTTTCAAAGTTTTGGATGCTTCCAAGCAGGGAACGACGACCGAGGCAGAGTCGTGCGGGTATTAAACCCAGTTGTAGGAAATAATATATGATCCCACGGAGAATTGAACTCCGGACCTCCGGCTTTCTTCGACTACTCGACTAAAGCAAGGATTCTAATGAATCCGCGTCTTATAAGACCGGCGCTCTAAACCAACTGAGCTATGGGATCTTAAAACTAAGGGTTTTAGGCAATTTATAAATTTGTTGTATTGCCTAATTTTATTCATAATACGCATTTGCAGAGGATTATGGGGATATGGGATAAACCTCTAAAATTATCCGATGCTTATTAATATACACAGCTTATTGTCAAGTCAATGATAATTAGCTGTAATTCGATACTTTATTGGTGACGATTGGTATAAATGTTATCCGCACTAGATTTTCTATAGACGACAAATTTTATAGTTACAAATAAGTAGTTCATTGTTAAGTCAAAGATATTTATTATCTATAATTTGATACTTTATTGGTGATAATTGGTATAATTAAGAATATTGGATTTTTTATATTTTACTAAATAAATAATTCGTTGTTAAACGTGGACTTTGGTTTTAGTTTAAGAAGGCAGTTCGTATACCCTAATCCAAATAATTTAAATAAACCTCTATCTGTTCTTAGTGATGAAAAAGGTGGTTGTTATTTCATTAGGGGGTTCTTTAATTATCTCTGAAAAAGTTAATTTTGAGTTTTTAGATAATTTAAAGAAAATATTACGAAAAAACTATGGTAAATATAAATTTGTGATTGTGTGTGGGGGCGGTTCGGTAGCGAGGAAATACATTTATTTGCTGGAAAAAGAGAATAAATCAAGAATTGAACTTTCTAAGGCAGGCATACGAGCAACTCGTTCAAATGCTCAATTAATGATGCAATTTTTTGGCAAGGAAGCAAACGATAAGCTTCCATTAAATATGGTTCAAGTTAAAGATAATCTTCATAAAAATTCTGTTGTTTTTTGCGGGGCATTGCGATTTACGAAAAATTCAACTTCAGATACAACTGCTGCAAAATTGGCTCATTTTTTGAATTCTCTTTTTATTAATTTAACAAATGTAAAAGGTCTTTATTCATCTGACCCTCGGAAGAATAAAGATGCAAAATTTATTCCTTATATTAGTTGGAAGGATTTTGAGAAGATGGCAAACAAGATTAAATATAAAGCGGGTCAGCATTTCGTTTTAGACCAAAATGCCTCGCACTTAATAAGGAAAAATAAAATACTCGCATATATAATTGGCGAGAATATTATTAATCTACAGAATGTATTAGAAGGAAAAAAATTTTTGGGAACACTGATTAAAGATTGATTAATAGGTAAAGAAATGAATAGTGCACCTTTGCATTTTTCTATAGAATACAAGTTTTGGAGAAATTTTTTTTGATTCAAATAAAATCTGGTTTAATCCTTCCCAAAATAAAAACCAGCTTGCTGGTTCAAATAATATTGTAAAAAAACTTGCAATCATTGATTTTTCTTTGAAATAATAAAGAGAAAATGTAGCAAGGAACATGAATATAACTCCGAAAAAAGTAAAGATAATTCCTTTTTTGATAATTGAACCCTTTTCTTTTTCAGAAGATAAAAGATGTTTCTTAAAATGTTCTTTTAGCCTTTTTTTAATCATAGACTCTTGAGTTAAATCTCTTTGTTTTAGGGGTATGAGAAAATTAAGGTCTAATTCTCCGTATGGTTTGTCTATGCTTGCTCTTTCAGTTTCTTCCAATAAGTCAACAGACAGGGATCTTTCGAAATAGGGTCTTGGGTCAAAATCTGAGAAAATATCATCATAACAATCAAGAACAAGGCTTATTTCAGACATCTGCAATGTCTTTTTTATCATATCTTCATCGTCTGTAGAAAATTCTCCCTCTTTTTTTGCCATAGACTATTAAAAAAAGACAATCTTATAAATCTTATTGTTAAGTTGGTTTTAACATTATCTCAGCTTCAACTTATCCTTGCTAAATATTCTGCTGTTATTTATTGATAATTATGTGATAAACATCTGCATCGTTATGTGGAGAGCAAATGCTATGCTGATGGGCTGATTTACTATTTATGCAAGGTATTTATACTTCAATTTATTTAATAATGGGATGATAGTTACAGAAAATATAGAACGAGCGAAAAGAGAGATAAAACTCGGGGAGAAAATAATAAAGGCCCAGTCTGAAGAATTTAATCGTAAAATATTAGAATATGGGAAATTTAAAATTTTAGTATTTCCTGAGCTAATTGGGGTTTTTAAAAAGGATTCTCAAAGGCAGCTTGATTCTGGATTAAATCATGTTCTTGCAAAAATAGCCTCAAAAAATGAAGTCGCGATTGGTTTTGACTTGGAAGAAATAAGAAAGATGCAAAAAGAGCAGAAAGCAATAACTTTAGCAAGATTGAGGCAAAATATTAAGGTTTGTAGAAAAGCAAATACTAAAATAATTCTTCTTAATGTTAAGGATAAAAGAGATGCTCTCTCTTTTTTTATTTCAATGGGGGCGTCAACAAAACAGGCGAAGGAAGCAACAGGTTAAATAAGGTGTAACCAAATATTTTTAATATGTCAAAACTTACTTATAATATGATTGGAGAGCAAGAAATCAATAAAATAATAGAAAAACTTTCTCCTTTAGAAAGAAAGGTTGTTCCTTTATTGAATAAATCATTTGAAGAAATACTGAAAGAGTCTGGACTTGATGGGGTTTCTTTAGTTAGGGCACTTAAGTTTTTGGAAAGTAAGGACATATTAAAACTAAAAAAGTCTTCTGTGAAGATGATTTCTCTTGGAACAAATGGTATTTATTATAAAAAAAATATGCTTCCTGAAAGAAAATTGCTTGTTCTCTTAGAAGAGAATAAATCACTTCTATTAGAAGAAGCGCAAAAACTTTCTAAATTAACGGAGAATGAATTTAAAGTGTCTCTTGGAGTTTTAAAAAGTAAGGCGCTTATTGAATTAAAGAATGGAAAGATATTTTTGAATGCTACGAAAGAAGAGATAATTAAAAAAACACTTGAGGAAAAGCTATTGGAATCTCTTCCAATTGAAGAACTGAAATTAACTCCAGAACAGCAATTCGCATATGTTAATTTAAAAAAAAGGAAAGATATAATTGAACTTGAAGAAAAAAGTACAATCGGATTTGAATTAAGCGTTTCTGGAAAGAAAATAGCTGGAAAAGAAATAAAATTCGATTCTATAGAAGAGCTTACTCCTGAAATAATAAGGAACTGGAAAAATGATAAGAAATTTCGTCCATATGATATAAATTATCCGGTACCTGTGATTCATGGAGGTAAAAAACATTTTGTCTCTGGGGCAATAGAACACGGGAAAAGAATTTGGCTTGATTTGGGTTTTAAGGAAATGACTGGAAAAAAAGTTCAAACGTCATTTTGGAACTTTGATGCATTATTTACAGCTCAAGATCATCCTGTAAGAGAGATGCATGACACTTTTTTTATTAAAGATATAGAAGGAAGACTTCCTGAAAAAGAGCTTGTTGAGAGGGTTAAGAAGGCGCATGAATCTGGCACGACAGGCAGCAAAGGATGGCGATATAAATGGAGTGAGAAAGAGTCAAAAAGAATTGTTTTAAGGACACATACCACCTGTATATCTGCTCAAACTCTTGCGAAACTGAAGAAAGAAGAGCTGCCTGCAAAATTCTTCGCAATTGGACGCAACTTCAGGAATGAAACAGTTGATTGGAGCCATGGTTTTGAATTTAATCAAGCAGAGGGGATTGTCATTGACCCAAACGCAAACTTAAGAAATTTAATTGGTTATCTTAAGGAATTCGCTAAAAAAATGGGTTTTGAAAAAATAAGAATTCAGCCAGCATATTTTCCATATACTGAGCCAAGTTTAGAGGGAGCTGTTTGGAATGAAGAAAGACAGACTTGGGTTGAAGTTATTGCAGCAGGAATATTCCGCCCAGAGGTTACAGAGCCTTTGTTTGGCAAAGCAATTCCTGTTCTAGCCTGGGGACCTGGTTTTGATAGATTAATGATGATGGCAAATAACATAAAAGATTTGAGAAATGTTTACAATAATGATTTAAAAGATTTAAGGGATAAACCCNTGAGGATAAAATGACAAAATTAGACATAATTGTTTGGCTTATAGTAATTGCACTAACAGCATTAGGCTTATATGCACTAATCAGAGGATAAAATGACAAAAATAAAAATGGAAGATATTGCATTTTGGATATTAATTTCTTTAGTTGTTGGAATAGCTATCTGGAAATTAATTGGTTCACCAACAGATACTGCTGCGTTGATATCTATATCTCTATTTATTGGAGGATCTGAATTAGTTTTATGGAAACACTTGTTTGCAATGGATAAAAGAGTATCAATTGGATTTTTTAAGATGAAAAACGATTTTAATAATTTAAATAAAGATTTTAATTATCGATTTGATAATATTGAAAAGGATTTTAATAATCGTTTATCATCAATAGACAATAAGTTAAATGATATAAAAAATATTATCAAGAAAAAATGACTAACATAAAATTCCCAAGAAAAGAATTTGAGAAGGAGATTAAATTAACACCAGAAGTAATTGAGAAAGTAAGTTTATTTGGGACTCCTTTAGAATCAATTAGCAAAGAAGAAATAGAGATTGAAGTGTTCCCAAATCGCCCTGATTTGATTTCAATGCAGGGATTCTTGAGAGGGTTTAAAGCATTTTTAGGGAAAGAATCGGGATTGAAAAAATACTCAATAAAAAGTTCTGGTTTTGAAATAATTGTTGATAAATCTGTTGAAAATATAAGACCCTATTGCATGGCTGCAATTGTGAAGGGAGTTAATTTTGATGATGAAAAAATTAAAGATATTATGCAATGGCAGGAGAAAATACATGCAACAGTTGGGAGAAATAGAAAAAAGGCGGCATTGGGTTATTATGCGTTAGATAAGGTAAAATTTCCAGTTAAGTATATGGCGGATAATCCTAAAAATATAGTGTTTGAGCCGTTAGATATGCCTAAAAAAATGGATGCCTTGCAAATTTTATTAAAACATTCGTGTGGAAAAGAATATGGGAATCAGCTTTCTGGTTTTGATAAATTTCCAGTGTACTATGATTCAAACAAGGAAGTATTAAGCCTCCCACCGATAATAAATTCTAATAATTCTGGAAAGATTGTTGCAGGAACAACAGATGTTTTAATTGAATGCAGTGGCAGTGATTTAGGGGTCTTGAAAAAAGTAATTTCCATAGCTGTAGTTGATTTAATTGATATGGGGGGAAAAGCGTATTCTGTGGATATTGTCTATGGTAATAAAAAGGAATGTATTGATTTAAAGCCAGAGACAATGAAAATTTCTATAGATAATATTAACAAACTTTTGGGTTTAGATTTAAAAGAGCTTGAAGTAGGAGGGCTTCTTGGAAAAATGGGATATGATTATGATAAGGGGAAAGTTAAAATTCCTGCTTGGAGAACAGATATTTTGCATGAAGTAGATATAGCGGAGGATGTAGCNATTGCNTACGGCTATGATAAACTGACTCCCCAGATTCCAAATATTTCTACAATGGGAGAAGAGTCATTTGAGGGCAAAGCGAAAACAAAAATCTCTGAAATTTTAATTGGTTTAGGTTTAATAGAAATTTCTTCATATCATTTGATAAAGAAAGAAGAATCTGTTTTATCGAAATTAGAGAATCCTTTGGAATTGGAGAACTCAAAAACAGATTATAAATTTCTAAGACCNAATCTTCTTATACCTGCCCTTAGAATACTGACTGAGAATAAAGATAACGAATATCCTCAAAAGATATTTGAAATGGGAACTGTTTTTACAAGGGACAATGCTAAGAAGACAGAGACTGGGGTTGATGAACATGAAAATCTGCTTATAGCATTGAGTCCGAGCAATTTCACAGAAATAAAACAACATTTAGTTTATTTATTTAAAATGCTTAATCTTAATAATACTTTTGAAGAATGTTCAAAAAAATCATTAATAGAAGGCAGAACTTCAAGAATACTTTTTGATGGAAAAGAAATTGGGTATTTTGGGGATGTTCATCCAAAGACATTAATTGATTGGAGTATTAAGATGCCTGTTTCTATATTGGAGATTTCTTTGGAAGAAGTTTTTAATAAGTTAAAGATTAAGTAAAAAATGTATCTGCTAACAATTCTGAGGTAAAATTATAACATGTCCAACAGATTTATCAAACACAATAGCCATTATGCAATATGCAGATAATTATCTCTTTAATCGGTGCTGTGGGAGTTTTAGTGGTTAGCGTCAGTAACTTTGATAGAGTAAGTAAGTGTAAGTAAGTACTAAAATATTATCCGAAATAAGTCCTTTCTTTCTTTACAAAATCTCTTGGTTTTTTAACATTGCTTAGAAGTTCACAGAATA
>C687J35174_10007243_pt1 | contig 14308 bp, 16 predicted proteins | sample RifCSPhighO2_01_FD_35174 | JGI IMG/M metagenome (IMG submission 35174) | reverse complement strand
AAGGTTGAGACACGAGTTCGATTCTCGCTACCCGCACAAATTTTGTTCTCAATGACGGATGTGATATAATGGAGGTATTAGTAATTAATTTTAAATCACGCCTGGCGTGATTTATTTAAATAATATGAAAAACGTAACAATTTATTCAACCCCGTCTTGTCATTTTTGCCATATGGCCAAAGAGTTTTTTAAAGCCAACAATGTTGCCTACACGGAACATGATGTGGCTGGTAATGCTGAGAAAAGAAAAGAAATGATAGATAAAAGCGGCCAAATGGGCGTGCCGGTTATACTCATTGGTGAGGATATGGTTATCGGCTTCGATAAACCCCAAATAACTAAACTACTCGGAATCTAGTGTCCTTGGCAGGAATCGAACCCACAATTACTCCTTAGGACGGAGTCGTTATATCCATTTAACTACAAGGACTTTGTTTGTTTAATCTAACACAAAAAAGAGTTTTTTGAAATTGGGTATTTGAGGGAGCTTATGATAAAATGTTTCTATGGAATTAAAGCGACCGGGCGGTTTTTCTCCGCAGGAAGCCGGCAAGGCAAAAAAGAATGCCGGAGAAATAGATGCCCTGATAAAATCTGGTACTCTGTCTATAGAAGAATTACTTCAAGAATTAGATAACAATCCAAAAATTTCTTTACAAGAACGAGATGCCTTGCGAAGTCGTCTTGCTATTCCGCTTTCAAGTCAAAATGAAGCTCTTCGAGAACAAATTCGCGACCTTGAAGAGAGAGTTGCCATTGATGAATTAACCGGATTGCCGAATAGAGCTTTCTTGAAACATATATTAAATAACTATTTACAACAATTACAAAGTGAAGGAATTAGACGAGAATCTACTCCGCAGGCAATAATGATTATTTACCTGGATATCAAAGAATTCAAAACATTTAATGATACATATGGTCATCCAGGAGGAGACCAGGCACTCCTGGCTGTGGCTCAAAGGCTCAAAGAAGCCACCAGGCCTACTGATGAAAGATTTCGTCCCCATGGTGACGAATTTGTGATTATTCTGCCGATTTCCGGAAAAGAGGGAGATATTGGTCCGGAGGAATATTTCAATAGAATTAAGAACAAAATAAATAATAATTTGACGGCCGAAGTACAAGAAACACTAGAAGGCATAGAAATAAAGAAGTTTGTTCCTGTTAGAATTTCCATGGGATATGACCTTGTCAAAAGAGGAGACAAGAGAAGTGTTGATGAAATACTAGACAGGGCTGATAAAGCAATGTATGAAGACAAGAGAAGGTCTCAAAGACGCTCATCCGACCAAGAGGAATCATCTTAAAATTTTAATAAGTTCTGATTCTTTTATTTTACAAAATATTGTGCTAAAGTATCGCTATGGATCCTGAATCCCAAAAGCTTTTAGAAGAAAATCTCGCTCTCTCAAAGGAGAATAATGAAATGTTGCATTCCATAAGGCGCTCTATGCGCATGGCGCGTTTTATGAGTATTTTGTATTGGGTATTCATTATAGGGTCTGCGGTTGGTGCGTTTTACCTCATTCAGCCTTATATAGAACAGTTGAAGGACGTATATAGTGGAGCGAACAGTGTGCTAGAGGGTTTTTAGATAAAATCAAGCAGACTAAACCGTTAGAGGAAGGAGTTTGAAAATAAATATGCTTGGGTAGCTCAGTTAGTAGAGCATTCCCCTGAAGAGGGAAGGGTCGGCAGTGCGATTCTGCCCCCAAGCACAAAGTGAACTTATTCTTTTTTAAATTGACCTGACTTTTACGTTGGTTTTCTTTTCTTTATCTACCTTTTGCAATCTAATAGATAGAAGGCCGTGTTTTTCTGTAGCTTCCGCTTCTTCTGGTTCTACTTCTTGGGGTAGGAGTATGGTGCGAGAAAAACTTCCCCAGTAAAGTTCTTTTGTAAAATAATTTTCTTCGTCGATATTTAGAAACTCTTCACGTTTACCATGGATGGTAATCATGTCGCGAGCGATAGTAAGCTCCAGGTCCTCTGGCCTTACTCCAGCAACCATTGTTTGGACCACAATGTCCGTTGGTGTTTGATATACGTCAACAGCTAACTCCATTTCCTCATTCTCTTCTTCCATCCAACCACTCCCATTTTTTTTATCTCCCTTAACGGCTAGTTTTCTAACCTCTTCGTGCTCCTCGGTAGCGCGAACGCTTCCGGTCAATCTCTCTAAAAAACTCCTTTTTTTCTGTTCCATTCCATTATAAATTTTAATTAATAATATTTACTCAAGTAAATTTCTTTATTCTTTACTGCATTCTTCTTAACTTTTCGAAAAGTAACATAATGATAATTGTAACGACCCACAAGAAAGCAAACACTTGAAGAAAATTATCCCCACTATTATTCATTATAAAAAAATTAAACACACTATGCAAGGTGGTGGCGACCAGAAGTCCCACCAAAAGGTATAGTTTCTTCTTGGGCTTATCCATATGGAACGAAAGTCCCAAAGAAATACCTATAATTCCACTTGAAACAGCGTGAAGAAGGGTGGACCCTAAAAATCGAAGTTGTCCCGTAAGTAGCCCCACTGTTACCTCGCCCTGGGAGAAAGGTTTTATTAGAAAAAGTGTATTTTCAAGTGCCGCAAAGCCCAGAGCTGCTGTGATTAAAAAAATTGGCCAATCTATCGGCTCGTCAACGTAAGAACTCTTGTAAAGAATAATTAAAACAGCAAGGTATTTTATTACTTCTTCCGTGCCCGCCCACAAAATTATCTGCCACTCTTGTGAGGCTATGTTGGATTGAATAAATTTCTGAATAGGTAAAACAAAAAAAACAGCAATCATTCCAACAATAAAGCAAATAGTAAGAAGTCCTTTTGGTTCAGATTTTTTATTATCTTCTTTGAGCCAGAACCAAAGCCAAAAAAGAGCAGGAATGATTCCACCAAAGAATGCCAAGCCCCAAATTTTAGGATCTTCGGCTAACATTTTATTTTGGCCAATTTTCTACCATTAGAAGTTTCTCCTCTTTTTTATTTTCTTGCATTATCGACCAGATTTCTTCCGTAATAAAAGGCATGAATGGATGAAGTGCTTTAATTAGTGTAACATGGTGTGTATAAAGAAGCATTTTTGCAGAAGAAGTGTTTCTATTTTCAAGAATTTTTTTCTTTGATCGTTCAATGATAACATCAGCGAGAGTATGCCAAAAATAATGGTAAAGTTTTTCCGCCGCAATATAGAATTTGTAATTATCCATTTCTTTGGTTATTTCTTTTATCAGTTTCCCCAATTCTTCATTTGATTTTTTGTCTTCTTCGTCATACTCCGGTGTCTCAGATGTATTAAAGTCTTTAGTATTGTCTAGTATAAAACGTGTTACATTCCAAACTTTATTTGCAAAATTTTTATAACCCTTTATTTTATCTTCAGAAAGCGCCAGAGAAGTGCCCGGAGTATTACCCACAACCATGCCCATTCTAAATGCGTCAGTTCCGTATTTAGANGTATAGTCTAAAGGATTAATAACATTNCCCTTGCTCTTGCTCATTTTTTGACTCTTTGCATCAAGCACCATTCCGTGCAGATAAACTATTTTGAACGGAACTTCTCCTGTCACATAAAGACCCATCATAATCATACGAGAAACCCAGAAAAATATAATATCACCTGCAGTTTCCATAACATCGGTTGGATAAAAAGTTTTAAAATCTTTGCTGTCGGGATAACCAAGCGTAATGTACGGCCATTGGCTTGACGAAAACCACGTGTCGAAAGTATCCGGGTCTTGGATAAATTTAGCATCACAGAATTCACATATTGGTTCTTCAATAGAAACAACAATTTCCTTACATTTCGCTATGTCTTTTTCTTTTCCGGGTCTAGGAATGCATCTAGACTCGTGGAACCACGCTGGAATGGGGATACCCCAGGCGATTTGTCTAGAAATATTCCAATCCATAATATTCTCAAGCCAGTGAGTAGTGATTTTTTCATAATGTTCTGGAATATATTTTATCTCACCCTTTTTTATTATCTGGAGCGCTTTTTCAGCCAGAGGTTTCATCTTTACAAACCATTGATTCTTTATTTGGGGCTCAATAATGGTTCCACATTTGTAACAAGTTTTCACTACATGCTTGTAGTTTTCTTCTATTTTTTCTACCAGGCCCTTCTTCTGCAATTTTTCAATTATGAGTGGGCGTGCCTTTTTTATATGCTGTCCCGCAAATTCACCCGCGATGGGGAGTAATTTGCCGGCCTCATCTATGATTTGCTCTTTGTCTAATTTATGTCTTTCTGCAATCTCAAAGTCCGCATTGTCGTGCCAGGGAGTTATGGTCATTACTCCAGTTCCGAATTCCATATCAATGCCCTCATCTTTTATAACTGTGGCGTTAATGGGACCGTTTATCCACTCCAATTCTATTTTTTGACCGTGTTTGTATTCTTTGTAACGTGCATCGTNNGGATGCATTACCACATATTTATCTCCGAATTTTGTTTCTGGCCTTGAGGTAGCGATGATGAATGGTCCGTATTTTAAATAATACAAACTTTCCACGCGTTCTTCGTCTTTAATCTCCAGGTCAGAGAAAGAAGTCTGGTGTTTAGAACACCACGAAATTATCCTGTTTCCTCGATAAATTAAATTATCATCGTACATTCTTTTAAATGTTTGGTGGACAGTTTTCACCACATCATCATCCAGGGTAAATTTTTCGCGTGACCAGTCACACGATGCCCCCATCTGTTTTATTTGGGATTTAATGTGCTTCGAATTTAGGAGAGTAAAGTCTAAAATTTCTTTGTAAAGAACTTCCTTGTCCATTCCGAACCTCGTTCGCCCTTCCTTTTCTAGCTTCTTTTCATACACTACCTGTGTTTCAAAGCCTGCATGGTCAAGCCCTGGAAGCCACAACGTTTTATATCCGCGCATTCTTTTATAACGGACCATTATATCCTCTATGGTCATAACCAAGCCGTGCCCCGCATGGAGAGACCCATTTGCGTTAGTCGGAGGCATTATTATAGTAAATGACTCTTTTCGTTCTCCGTCTCCATTCTCGGGTAGGTTGTCTGGGTTAAAAAAACCGCCCTCTTCCCAGAGCTTATATATTCTTTGTTCGGTTTCTTTCGGGTCGTAAGGCTTCAGTAGTTTTTCTTGCAGTTTTTCTTTCATGCTTACCTAAATAATATCATAAAACATAGGGTTTTTCTATCTCGATAGTTGCAATTTTCCTTCGGCTTTAATTTTTATAGTATTTTTAACCCCTATTTTCTTTTTCAAGTAACGCAAGTATCCAGCCATGCCTATCATGATGGCGTTATCCCTAGCAAGTTCCTTAGTTGGGAAAAGAAGCCTGTTTTCTTTTCCCAGTGATTTTTTCATTTTTTTTCTTAAATGTTTATTTACCGCCACTCCACCGGCCATTATCACTGTTTTTGTTTTGTGTTTTTCAACCGCTTTTTTTGTTTTGTAAACCAATGTTTCCACCACCGCGTTTTCGAATTCCATGGCGATCTGACTCTTCTTTTTTTGGTCCAGTGGACCTATCTTTTTTATTAAATAAAGCACCGCCGTCTTTAATCCCGAAAAAGAAAAATCAAAATTTTTGCTGTAGAGCATGGGGCGAGGTAAGTTAATTTCAGAATTATATTTTTGAGAAGCACGGATATTTTTCTGCTGAAAAATTCCTCGAGCTCGCGCCGTCGCGCTCCCTAGTCTTTTCAAAAACATAATTCTTTCTTTCTCTGCCAACTTAGAAATGTGTGGTCCGCCAGGATAGGGAAGTCCCAACATTCTTGCCACTTTATCGAAGGCTTCCCCGGCCGCATCATCTAATGTTTTGCCAATAATTTTATATTTTCCCCAATCTTTTATTAAAACCAACTCCGTGTGCCCCCCAGAAACCAAAAGCGCCAAAACAGGGAAATTTATTTTTGCCTGCTTACCTTTTTGGGAGGGAATTTTAAATTTTCCTTTTTTGTTGCCAAAAACTGAAAGAATGTGTCCCTCCATGTGGTTTACCGGCACTACCGGAACACTCCACTTTTCCCCCAGCTCTTGGGCTAGGGTTATTCCAGTCCAAAGACATGGTTCAAGTCCCGGACCACTTGTCACAGCGATAACATCTACCGGCTTTCCCCGAAAACTCCCTAGGCCACCCCCTAGGCGTTGCCTAGGGGGTGGGAGGATTTTTTCTAAAAGTATCGGCAGGTTTTTTATATGCTCTCGCTTTGCCATCATCGGGTACACTCCGCCATACTGTGCATGTATTTTTTGTGTTACTAATCCATCGGCCAGAACTTCAAAAGACGGATTTTTTGTTCCGCCCCTTGCTTTCATTAAAGTTATTCCCGTATCATCGCAAGATGTTTCAATGCTTAAAATTCTCATGTGCGCGGTGAGGGGATTGAACCCCCGGCCTACCCCACGTCAAGGGGTCGCTCTACCACTGAGCTAACCGCGCATCTTTTGTTGTATTCTTTCAAGAGCCAAGATGAAAGCGCCCATGCGCAATGACGTTTTAGATTCTTTAGCTTTTTCAAAAATTTTCTGACCAGCTTCTTCCATCATTTTCTTGAGCTTATCTAAAACATCTTTTTCAGACCAATGTTCGTTTTTTAAATTTTGGTCCCATTCAAAATAAGAAACCGTTACTCCTCCGGAATTTGCCAGAATGTCCGGAATAATATGTATGCCTTTTTTAAATAAAATTTCATCAGCTTCTGGGGTTATGGGGCCGTTTGCGAGCTCCAGAATTACTTTGGCCTTAACCTTGTCGGCATTTGTTTCCGTTATGACGTTTTCAAAAGCAGCTGGAATTAAAATATCACAAGGAAGTTCTAAAAGTTCTTTGTTAGTTATGATCTTGCTCCCCTCGAAACCCGAGAGGGAACCAGCACTCTTTTTGTGTTCTCCTAATTTTTTAATGTCCAGGCCGTTTTCATTATGGACCCCTCCTTTAGAATCAGAAATAGCTATTACTTTATATCCATGCTCGGTAAAAATTTCCGCCGCGTTCCTCCCCACATTTCCGAATCCTTGGATAACCACCTTATTTTTTTCTTCCAGACCGAGCCTTTTTCGCAGAGAATCAAAAACATAAAATCCGCCCAGTCCAGTAGCTACTCCACGTCCTTCGGAGCCCCCCGCTTCTACTGGCTTGCCGGTAAAAGTTGCTCTTGTTTTATCGCCGGTAATTTTTTCATACTCATCCGCCATCCATGCCATAATTTCGGGCGTGGTATTTACATCCGGCGCGGGCACATCTTTGTGCGGTCCCAAGATATCGGAAAGTTTTTGCACCCAACCCCGGGAAAGATTCTCCAATTCTCCTTTTGATAATTTTTTCGGGTCAACCGTTATTCCTCCTTTGCCTCCACCCATCGGAATTCCTGCCACTGCGCACTTGAGCGCCATCCAAAAAGCGAGAGCTTTAACTTCGTTTATTTCGGTTTCAGGGTGATATCGTATTCCTCCTTTGTATGGACCCAGAGCATTGTTGTATTCAACTCGGTATCCTTCAAAAATTTCAACAGAGCCATCATCCATCTTTACGGGTATGGAAATTCTTATATCCCGGTCGGGTTGGCGAAGGGTCTTGATGAATTCTCTGTCAATTTCTCCTTCCTTTGTTATTTCTGCGACCTTGTCCAGTTGGGCCATCGCATTTTCAAATGGATTTTTCATAATGCCTATTTTAGCAACAAACGAGGAGCATAAGCAAATTTATTTGTTTAGTGTCCGAGTGCCGTTGATATGTGGTACTCCACCTACAGCAAATTTTTCCAATATCTCAAGTTCTTCTTTTGTATTAGCGCCCAAGGCTTCACGAGGAGTTATCTTAATAGTTTCTATTTTATACTGACCTAGAGACGCGACATGAAAAAGATCTGTTAGATAATATTCTTTTTGTGCATTTTTATTTTCTATTTTCTTTAAATTCTCCCACAACCAATCAGCGCTAAAAATATAACACCCGGCATTTACTTCTTTTATATCTTTTTCTTTTTCCGTTGCGTCTTTAAATTCGCGGATGCCGACAACTCGTCCCTCTTTTTTTAGAACTCTTCCGAAACCAAGAAATGCCTTCCGCCAATCCAGAAAGTCCGGCAGTTCGGTGGTGGTAAAAGTTATTTTTGCATTCGAATTTAAGTGTTCGGTTATTAAATTTTCTATAGTTTCTTTTGAAATAAAGGGTTGATCGCCGGAGAGAACCATAATGTGTTCTGCTTCTCCACACATTTCTTTTGCGCTCATCACTGCGTGTCCGGTACCCAATTGTTCTTCTTGGTGTGCGTATAAGCAAGTATTCCCAAGTTCTTTTTTTACAAGTTCTGCCTTGTATCCGACTATAATGATGGGTTTTTCATTCCACGCCCCTTCTACTGACTCTAAGAGATGTCTAATCATATGCTTACCCCTTAGTTCCGATAGAACTTTCGGGTCCTCGCTTTGCATCCTCTTACCCTTACCAGCGGCCAGAATTACAATTTTTATTTTTTCTTCACTCTGCATATCGAAAGATTATACACTATTTTTCTCGTTTTTGAATCTCTTTTAAAACTTTCGGAATCTTTTTAAAATCTTCCATCAAAACTTCACGCATACTGCCGTTATACAGAGCCGCCGCCGGATGATAGAGGGCGAAGAAATATTTAGTGGATATATTGGGGAATTTTTTAACAAGTAATTTACCGTGAGCGCGCGAGATTTGTTCCGTGGGGAAAAAGTTGTTCATAGCGTGGCGTCCCAAGAGAACTATAAGCTTCGGTTCTATTATTTCAAGCTCACCCTCTAGCCATTCTCGGCAAGAAGCTTTTTCTTCCGGGAGGGGGTCGCGGTTGTTCGGTGGGCGATATTTGACGATGTTAGTAATATAAATATCTTCTCTTTTTAGTTTAATTTCTGTCAACATCTCTGCCAGAAATTTCCCCGCCGATCCCACGAAAGGCCGACCTTGTTCATCTTCCGATTTCCCGGGCGCTTCTCCGATGAAAACAATCTCTGCATCGGGGTTACCGTCTCCTGGCACTGCCTGGATGGCCGTTTGCTTTAGTTCACACCGGCACTCCAGAGACCATTTTTTATTTAAATTTTCCAGTTCTTCTTTTTTATTCATACTTGTAAAATATATAAGCAAAGTGTATAAATATAGGGAATACAAGTCAACCCGAACACCTCTAAGGAGGGAGCCATGCTGCGCATCAAAATCAGCTTCCTTGACCCCGAGACTGCAAGGGAGCAAGTTGCCTTGATCACGGGCAAAGAGATATTGGTCGAGGATCCAAGATTTCTCAATGTTCTCTCCATTGTTGGAGGGGGCCAGGAAGACATTGAGAAGCTGGAAGCGAAGGGTTTCGAGATCGAAATATGGCAAGAGTAGTATTCCCTCGTCGTACTGTGGATACGGCGGGGGTAGGGAAGTGAATCAATCCTTCCCATATAAATATCGCGGTTAAAAACCGCAAACGCCTCGATTACCCCTAGTTCTCGAGGCATCGTTGTTTTTAGAGAGATCTGGTTTGAATTTCGTAGTTATAAAAAAAGAGAAGGGGTCACGATGTTCCGTTGACCCCTACCCTGGAGGTGTGACCTGTCCGGTCATCTTTCCTCTCTTGGTGATCACCCGTTTTCAAACGGGTTTGGTTGCGGGCAGCTTTACGCTGATTCGCTCAGCGATGGTGGCCCCTTGTTCACCGTTTTTCTACAATAATTATACAAAATACGGATGAAATATGCGAGCGGATTAGTTTTCCCAGATTTTTCGCTCACTTCCGACCAAGTTTCTGAATGTGACCCATTGTATCACGAATTGGGACATGGTTTTTAATCAAATAAAGGGATTTTCTATTCTCTTAAGCTAAAATTCACACGAGAACGGAAAGTTCCTTTTGGTCTAATTTTCTCGGGATCTTCAATCAGTCCTCCTTTATTTCGCATTACAGGCTCTACACAAACAAAATCTTTTCCTGGCATAGACCAAATCCAAATTTTTTTAAATTCTGGCGAAGCGTCAATTACAAGTGTTCCAAGCCCAGGAATCACCACTTCCATTACGGCATTCGGATCTTTTACTTTGGGATTGTCTATGGATATGGCTTTCCCGTTTGCCCAAACTTCTACTTGTTCTTCTATAAATTTTCCTCCATCAAAATTAAATTTAATCCCACCTTTTTTATCTTGTGGAACTTTAAAGTATGGATGTAACCCCATTGAAAGCGGTAGTTCTTCCCTGTCTCCTAAATTTTCTACTTCTTGGTTTATTGAGAAAGAACCATCTTCTCCAAAATTTGCATCAACAAAGAAACGAAAATCATGAGGAAACATTTCCATTGTTTCTTTACTAGCCGTTAATGTTTCCTTAAATCCTTGTGCAGTTTTTTCAGTTTTCCATCTAGAAGAATCTCTGGCAAACCCATGTTGCTTCAGATTTGGATATTGTACACTCTCAATAGGTCCGGCATTAGGGAAGAGTATTGGAATACCACCTTTAACATTTACTTTTGGATCTTGTAATGTTGCTACATCTAAATAAAGAATTTCCTTACCTTTAAATTTTATTGAAGTAATAATTCCACCACGCTGAGGGCAGAAGGAAACTTGATTACCTTCAGGTGTTGTAATTGTTTCAATTTTAACAGTAGGATTTTCTAACGGATTTTCCATATGAAGATTATAACACAAGAATTTGTGATATATTAATGTCCTTTACGTGAACTTATTTTAAACATAACTAAGCAAGGACTGTCCTTGCTTAAGTACAAAATACGGATGAAATATGCGAGCGCTCTATGTAAAACGCTTAGTTATTTTCTCGGAGTAAACTTATAACTTCATCATCATCAACCTGTTTGAATTGCATATAGTGCGCTCCGACCGCTCCTTTGAAATCTTCAGGTGGCTCAAGTACGATGACTTCGTCAGCGCCTTCATTATAAATGGAACGCTTGGAATCAAGCGGAGCTACGGGCACCGCCACAATAATTTTTTTGGGGTTTTGTATTTTTATGGAACGGACAGCCAGTCGCATGGTAAATCCAGTCGCGATGCCGTCATCTACAATGATGGCTATTTTGTCTTCAATTTTTTCCGGTTTCCGTTTTCCTCGATAAAGGGCGATACGACGCCCTGCTTCTTTCCTCTCTCGTAAAATTTCCTCTTGGAGCCAACCTTGATTCACAGACCCAGCTTCTTTTTCATTGCATAAAAGCAAGCCTTTTTCGTCCACTACGCAAATCGCATATTCTGGATTGCCAGGATGTCCAATCTTGCGAGTAACTATAATTTCAAGAGGAGATTTTAAAGACTTAGCTACCTCATGTCCGACAACAACCCCGCCCCTTGGTAATGCAAATACGACTACTTCTTCATTTTTATATTTCGCAAGAATTTTTGCTAAAAGTCTTCCTGCTTCAGTTCTATCCTTAAACATATTTAAATTAATTTTCTTTTCTTTTTTTGCGCTTAGGATTCATTTTGGCATTTTTTGTTTTCCCTTCAAGTCTGGGTGGTCGGGTAAGGTGACCGGCTTCGCGCAGAAGTTTCTTTTTATCTATCTGACGATGTTTTTTCATACTCTCATTATACTCCTTTTAATTTCCTTGGGTGGCTCGCTGTAAAATTGGAACCAAGTGTTCAATCATTTTATACTTTCTAAAAGCAAAGAACCCACTCGCACCTCTTCCGAAGCACAAGTGGGTCTCTAAGATTGCCCGTTGAGGTCAAGGCACATCAACTTGTGTGCTTGGGATTCCCCCAAGCCACCGGGATGCGTACGCCACGGGAGTTACGCCACAGCTTGTTCCGAAACCAGTGAAGTTGCCTCGGTAGGATTTTGAGGCGCTTGGCGGTTTCCCGCTTGATTCGCCTCCGGGTTACGACTCGAAGCGGTGGTTCGTGTCGCATTTCTGTCTCCTTCGCGGGTGATGGGTTTATGACGGGCTTCGCTCGCGACAGCGACCTGTGTAGTAGCAATCGCTGTTGGCGACAATCCTACTACCGAGATAGTAGTAGTCGCAGGCGTATTCGAACTCGTGTCGGCCAATGCTCTGCCAGCTTGTGAGAGTTAAGGTTCGTTGTACCATTGGTTTCTCCCTTGAGTTGGACAGAACAATGAGAGCGGGTGTGTGCGATCTGAAAAGATAATGACATTTACTTATATAAATGTCAAATTTGTGACCCGCGCGAGATAGAACCATGTTCGGTCAAAACCTGTAATATTCGTTTAGTTATTTAAATTATACTAAGATGATCCTTTTCGAGCGTTAAGAAATATTACTTAAAATTACATTCAAAATTTTTACTGAATCTTCAAGTTCTTTCCCTGAGTAATCATCTGTAGTTCTATGATGCAAGACATTTCTTATATATATCGGCAATACAACATTATATGTATTGTCATTCCAAATATAATCTTTCTTTATACTCGAAAATCCTTTAGGAATATATTTTTCCATATTTTTAGAAGTGTCTACCATAGTATCATTAGTTGTATTTCCCAAACCAATACTGTCTCCTTTTTGCTTCATTTTTTTTATCAAATCATTAAATAGAGAGATGTGGAGCATCTCATCTTCAATCTCAAAAGATATGTTGTCTGTCTTAACCAAAGTAAGACCATTTTCTTTAACAAATGAATAAATTTTGATATCATCATCATTTTTATTGGACCATAAAAAATATGGATCATGGGTTGATATTATAACTGTATAATTTGGAATATCTGAAATTTTTTTCAAAACACTATTTAGGGTTCTTTTAAGTTGTGGGTGTAAAAAAACTTCTGGTTCTTCAAATAATAATAGAATTTGTCTATCATCTTTTTTGGGGTCTTTAATACCTATATCTTTAACTAAATCAATATAGGATTTTAGTATAGAAGCAATTAATATTCGCTGATATCCTTGACCTATATTTTTTAAATCCAATAAATCATTAACTCCAACTTCGCTAATTTCAAATTTATTTATTAATGACTGTATTACTGTTTCAATCTTTAAATTACTTCCTATTTTATTAGATATCTCAAGTTCTTTATTATTTGTAAAGTCTTGGAAGTTATTGTTTATTTTCTCTACTAAACTTTCTAAGCTACCCTTAATTTTTTTAATGTTTTTTAACTCAGGCTCTATATTTAAATTGTTAAATAATTTTGAAACTCTCTTTATTAAACTAGAAGTTGCAGCAGTTCCTTTAAAGTGATCATCGGCAGGATTTACATCGTTTGCTCTTATAAAAATAATATCTATTTCCTTTCCATAATCTCTTTCAACAGCTTCAAAAAATCTTGTTTTACCAACATTGTTTTTACCAACAATAATATTCATCTTTTTAAGGTTTTCTAGTTTGAAATTCTCATTAAGAGGAAGATATTCTTTTTTCAATTTTATTGATTCCATAAATTTATTCATCAATTAAAGCTTCTCGTGCTAGCACTAATTTGTGATCACGGGTGTCTTCACAAAACATTTGTGGCTACAAGTAATTCCTCGTCGTCACTCGCGTATTAGGACTGCTACGCAGACAAAGCTTATGTGATCCACAATAATTTGTTTTCCGTCGAAAGCAAATTTTCCAGACCCGGACTCAGCTGTTTTTATTGCTAGAAAAACATGCTTCCGTCTTCATAAATCGCCCGCAGGTAAAGCAGTTTACCTGCTTTTTGCGATTTATGACCCCACAGAGAATCGAACTCTGATTACCGGATTGAAAACCCGATGTCCTAACCGTTAGACGATGGGGCCGAATGCATAACTACTCAGTTATACTATATTATTTTTTTAAAAATCGCAAAGTAAAAGATTGCCTTTAGTGTTTTTTTGTGTTATAAATATAGGGAAGCGAGAAGTTCCCCTTTTCTTATTGGAGGCGTCATGGACAAGAGGCACTGCCCAGATTGCAATGCAACTATTCGTCACAAAGGCGGACGGTGTTGGGTGTGCGGAAAGTCAAATCCGCCATCTCAAACACGACCTCCGGATCGGGTTCAGACGGAAAAAGTTCCCCCCTGGGAAGGGACCGCGGGTCCGGGCGATGCAAACGGGCTAGAAGTTTAGGGCCCAGCAAGGAATCGAGAGCGAGGAGGTACCTGACGGTGCCCTCTCGCTCTTCTTACTTATGGTAGTATTTATTTAATATTACGAGGAGGGTTGGCAGAATGGTAATGCACCGGTTTCGAAAACCGGCGGGCGCAAGCCCTTGCAGGTTCAAGTCCTGTGCCCTCCGCAAAAATTTGGTATAATAAAAAAATGTTACACAAAAAGATTCACAAAAAATTATTAATAGCGGAAATTATTGCAATCATAGCATCGGTCTTCATATTTAGAAGTTTATGGCACTT
>C687J35174_10007231_pt1 | contig 14330 bp, 11 predicted proteins | sample RifCSPhighO2_01_FD_35174 | JGI IMG/M metagenome (IMG submission 35174) | reverse complement strand
TCGGCAGCCCGGAGGGCGCAACCCCAGCCTCGCCGAGCGCCACGGTGTCGTGCGATGAGCCGGGGGTCGCCCCCTGCGGGGTGGAGAATAGGGCATTTTCCAAAGGAAAATGATCGTCGCACCGACACCAGTGGCGTAAAGAGAGTTATAATCTTTATTTTTTAGCGACGCCCAAAACCGCCACAAAGAAATTCTTCTTGCAGATGATGCCCAACTCTTCGTTATTCAGCATGAGCATAACAACCGGAACACTGCTGAGCTGCGCATACTGCACCACATCTGCCCGCAAGCGTGCCGGACAATTCTTGGCGAGAAACACTTTCTGGAGGTTGCCAGAACGCAACTGCTTCAGGACACTTTCCGTGCCAATGAGGGCTTTCCCCCCCTGCAAGGCCTGCCGGACTTCGGTCAGCTGCACGTCCTCGGCTTTCTGCTCCTTCTTCTGCTTCTTTCCTTTTTTCTCTACAACTTCCTCGTTTTCCGGTTCCATCAGGTCCATTTCTTGCGGTGTCTTCATAAAAGTATTGCTCTCAATTTTGTAATATTAATGTTTCGTTTCCCTTATTTCATCTTTACGACCAGCCCCGGCAAGCCTGTGCCTAAAGGAACTGGCTGGTTGATCATGACGTTCTCCACGACGGACGTTAAGTTATCCACTTCCCCCGCTAACGCGGCGTTCGTCAGATGCTTTATGGGCGTTTCGAAACTTGCGCGCGCCAAGACGCTGGCTTTCTCGCTCACGACACCATAGCGCGTTACTCCGCGCAAAGCACCCGAGACGCACATCGTATCCGCAACCAGCATGATATGGCGGATGTTAATATTCAGCCCCTGGGCATCAATGACTTTGGATACTTCATTGATCATCGCCTGCCGGGCCGCTTCGATGCCCAGCACGGCCTGAGTTTCATAGAGATCATTAGAAAACGTCCGTACGGGATCGACTTCTTTCATCTCCAAGACCTCTTTCAGGTTGGTGCCGGAGGTCAACACAATATATTCCTCGCCGCGCTTCACTGGCAGCACTTGCCGAAGGCCTTTCACGCCCTGCACGACGACTTTTCTGATCTTCTCTTTAATGTTATACAATTCTTTAATATGTTCGCCACTTTCTTTCGGCTTGAAGAGCGCTTCGCTTTCTTTCACCTGCACGGTAAACCCTTTGGTTCTCAGCCGGATCACCTTGACCAGCTCTTCTGCAGTAAGCTGGTGCGCTTTCAGCATCTCCGCATTGAAGGTGATGCGCAACACCTGCTCAAAGATGCTTAACGCAAATTCCGTCACGAATTCATCAAAGACCATTTCCTTGATCCTGGCTGCAAAAGTGCGCACATGCTCCAAGGTATTGTGCGGCGATTTCAGATAAATTTCCATCATCGGTGTCTTAATTTCTTTTCGAGCATCAAGAATCTCAATGAGCCGTGGCAAGCCCGTGGTAACGTTCATTTCTGCAACGCCGGCAAAGTGGAAGGTATTCAGCGTCATCTGCGTTCCTGGTTCCCCGATACTTTCGGCGCTCACCAAGCCGACGCATTCCCCAGGATGAATCTTTGCTGCAGTATAGGCAGCTAATGCTTCTTCCATGACATGCTCCACCTGCTTCTTTGTCGCTTTGCTGGGCAGCACTTCCTGAATTGCCTTCAGCACGGACGGCGGCAATCTATCCGCATATCCTTCGATAAGGTCTTTGTCAGTCATTGTTTGTCCTCAGGTATTCACTCCATCTGCTCCACTATTTTCTTCACGTCCAGCTCTCCATTTTTTGTTCTGGAGACATCCAGATGATCTTCCCCATAGGCAAACTGGACGATCTTGCCGCTGGCATCCCGCACGGAGCCGTCATAGTCCACTTTCAAGTCCTGCATGGCATTGGACAGCCTTCGGTAAAGATACCCCGATTTTGGCGTCCGCAACGCCGTATCCATCAGCGCGTCCCTTCCGGTCATGGCGCCGAAGAAGTACTCATGCGGCCGCAAGCCACTCTTAAAGTTGTTCTTGATAAAGCCCCGGGCCGTTGCGCTGAGATCACCGCGCTTGAAGTATGACAATGTTCTTCCCCGGAAGCCCTGCTCAATGCGCTTCCCGCGCAAGGCCTGCTGGCCGACGATGGCCGTCATTTGGGCAATATTCAACACATTTCCCCGGGAACCGCAGCGAGCCATGACCGTAGCAGCGCTATCCCGGACTTGCTTCATGGCGACGTCGCCACTCTTGTTTCTCGTCTTGTTCAGAACTTCAATAATGCGCAATTCCAGAGTCTCTGCAAGTGTTCTGCCGGGCAGGGACTCCAGTTTTCCTTCATGGTAGCGATCAATGAGCGACAAGGTCTCTTTTTCTGCTTCGGCAATAATCCTCTGGATCTCTGCTTTTGTTTCTGCAGGCAAGTCCATGTCGCTCACACCGATGCTAAATCCTCGTCTGGAAAGCACGGCAATACCCAGCTTGGAAATCTTGCCTAAGAGCTCTGCAGCATGTGCTGGCCCGTACGTCTCGTAGATGTTTCGCAGCATCAGGCCGCTTTCTTGGCCCAGATTGGCTTTGTCCATGACGCCCGAGGTGAGCACCCCATTCTTGATGCGCACTTCACTGCCACTCCTATCCGTTCCTGAAAAATTAAAGTCCGCAGGAAGCAGGACGGAAAATACTTCCCGGCCATCCAGCTTCTCTTTGTGGGGCAAGCGGGAAAAGTCGCGGACGCCGCACGTATACAGCAGGTCAATGGCTTCGGGCCGCTGCAGTATCAATTCTTTTGTCAGCAGGTAATTTCCCGTGATGCCATCGTGGATGCAGCCGACGACGCTCAGGCCGTACCGGGGGCTGATTAATTGCGTTTCCACCAGCATCAGCACTTCCGCTTCTGCGCGGGCTTCTTCCGTCTGCGGAAGGTGGAAGTTCATTTCATCGCCGTCAAAGTCAGCGTTATACGGATTGCAGACGGCAGGATTCAGGCGGAACGTGCGAGCAGGAAGCACTTTCACCCGATGACACATCATGCTCATCCGGTGCAAGGATGGCTGCCGATTAAAGAGAGCCGTATCGCCATCAATCAAATGGCGCTCTACGATAAAGCCCGTCTCAAGCTCTGCCAAAATTTCGTCTTTCGTTTCTGCCGTNATGGTCTTTCGCCGGCCATCCGGCTTAATCACATAGTTCGCTCCGGGATAGAGGTGCGGGCCCCGTTCGACAAACGCGCGAAGATAGGCTTTATTCCATTCGGTTACCCGTTCCGGCACCGTTAAATTCATGGCAATTGCGAAGGGCACACCAACTTCGTTCAAGCTGATGAACGGATCGGGGCTGATGACGGTTCTGGCTGAAAAGTCCGTTCTTTTTCCCGCCAGATTGTACCGGATGCGGCCATCTTTGCTTTTGATCCTGCTGCTCAGCGTCTTCAGGATCTGCCCGCCCCGATGACGAGCAGGAGGCAATTGCGACACTTCATTGTTGAAGAACGTCGTCACGTGATACTGCAGTAGATCCCACAAGTCTTCGATAATGACTTCAGGTGCTCCGGCATTAATATTCTCAAACAGCCGCTGGTTGATGCGTACGATATCACCCAGCTTATGCGTCAGGTCGTCTTCGCTCCGTTCGCCGCTTTCCAGCGTAATGCTCGGCCGGATAGTTACCGGAGGAATGGGCAGCACCGTCATGATCATCCACTCGGGCCGGAAGCTGGAAGCAAAGCCAAAGAGCTGTACATCATCATCAGCCACTTTTTCCAAGCGAGCCCGGGCTTCAATGGGGCTTAAGCGGACATCACTTTCGTAAAATGAGTACGGCTTTTCCAGGCGGATCTTTTCCTGCTTTTCCTGGCAGTGCGGGCATTTGTCTTTTACTTTGAATTTTGTGACGAGCGCTTTTACTTTTCTGCGCCGGGCCTCGAAGCCCTCTTCCTCGCTCACTTTGTTGAGAAGAGCCAGATAGCGCTTGGCTTTTTCTTCAGGAATAAGAACACGGCTGCAGTACTTGCAGGTTGATTTTAAGAGGTCAAAGACCGGCCGCACAAAGTTGATGTGAATGACCGGCCGGGCTAATTCAATGTACCCAAAATGCCCGGGGCATTCCTTCAATTTCTGGCCACAGGTCTTGCAGCGCAAGCCGGGATCGATGACGCCCAGGCGCAGATCCATCAGGCCACCGTCAACGGGATAGCCTTCCTGATCATACAGCTCCGGGGTTACGACTTTCGCTACCGCTAAAGCAGCAATCTGCTTCGGCGAAAACAAGCCAAAGTCCATGCGGACAATTTTCTTGTGCACGGGCCGATCCATGGTTATCATTTTTTGCTTTTTCTCCTTGTTTTTTCAGGCTTTCTTGTTTTCTTCTTATTCAGTCAGTATTTTGTTCAGTATTTTGTCGCAAGATTTATTTTCGGATAAATGTTCAGGCTTCTCACTTCATCGAGCAGCAGCTTGAATCCGTAGCTCATCTCCACGTAATTGATGACTATATCCTCGCCGCACATGGTGCAATAGCGGCGATTCTTGTAATGGTCTTCAATCGCGACCAAGCCGCATTTTTCACAGACGGGAACGACGATGCTATCGGAGCTGAAGCGCTCTTTGAGGAGCAGCGAAGCACCATGGGCGATGAACGTGTCCTTCTCCATCTCTCCCAGACGTAAGCCGCCTTCTTTGGCTTTACCTTCCGTCGGCTGCCGAGTGAGCAGCTGTATTGGCCCCCGGGCACGGGACTGGATCTTGTTCGCTACGAGATGGCGCAGCCGGAGGTAATACATATTGCCGACGAAAATCTTGGCCAGCATGCGCTTTCCTGTTCTTCCATCATAGAACACTTCCGTGCCATTCTCCTGGAAGCCATGCGAGAGGAGCTCTTTGCGAAGCACTTCTTCGCGTTCCCCTTCAAAAAGCGTGCCATCCACAAAGCGGCCGGAGAGGGCTGCAACTTTTCCGCCAACGAGCTCGATAAGATGCGAAATAGTCATACGCGAGGAAATACCGTGAGGCGTGAAAATAAGATCAGGCACAATGCCAGACGTAGAGAAAGGAATATCCTGCGGAGGCACCAGCATGCCGACCACACCTTTTTGCCCATGCCGGGACGTAAACTTGTCGCCAATTTCTGCGGCGCGATCTTCCCGCAAGCGCACCTGGATGAGGCGGTTCCCTTCATCATTCTCGGTAAGCACCACAAAATCGGCGACGCCTTCCTCGCCATGCTTCAGGACGACGGAACTTTCCCGATGCGTCGAGCCAGCAAGATTATATTCATCCATGCCGCTCAGGAAGCGCGGCGGGCTGGTTTTTCCGATAACGACATCGCCTTGAGAAAGCTTGGCTTCCGGATGGACCAAGCCGTCTTCTTCCAGGAAGCGGTAATCGCGCTCGCTGCGGTAGCCTTTGACTTCCTTATCCGGGATGCGGATCTCATCGACCAGGCCGCCGGAGTAGCGCAGCTCTTCAGCGCTCATGGGGCGGAAGTACGTGCTTCTTGCCAATCCCCGTTCGACGGACGCTTTATTGAGGATGACCCCATCTTCCATGTTATAGCCATCGTAACACATGATGGCCACGATCATGTTCTGCCCGGCCGGATGGTCCCCATAGCGGATCACCGTGTGCAGGCTGGTATTCACCAGCGAAAGCTGCGGATAATGGAGTACGTTAGCATCCATGTCCATGCGCAGGAGGTAATTTGCGGCATAAAAGCCCAGGGCTTGCTTCTGGTTCTTGCTGCCGATGATTAAGCGGGAAGGCTGGTTGAAGTCGCTGAAAGGCACGAGAGCAGACGTCAGGCCGCTAATCGCGCCAGGAGTCACTTCCAGATGTGTGTGTTCAGCAGTAAGCTCTTCTTCTGTAGAAGCGACTAGCGCATTCTCTTCTTCTGCAGCATCAAGATATTCGATAACGCCCTGCCGCACCAAGTCAAACCAGCTTAATTCGCCTTTCGTCAGCTGTTCGATATGCTTTTCTGTTACCAGGGAACGCCCCTCTTTCACGACGATTAACGGCCGTTGCGCGCGGCTGCCTTCGGTAAATACCTGCACTTCCTGCGTGGCCTCATCATACCGCACATTCACTTGCTCAGATAATTTTCCTTTGCGGCGCAAGTCCTTCAGTTCACTAGCAAAAAGCGCCGCATCGTCGACGGTTCCAAGGTATCGTGAATTTAAGTATACTTCTGCCATGTTTAGACACTCTGCAATCCTAAAGCTTTCATCTGCTCGATAACCGCACGCTCATCAACGTCCTGGGAAACTGAACAGAGCATCGCCAGATTCTTGCGCAGGCCGATGTTTGTTCCTTCCGGAGTTTCAATGGGACATAATCTTCCAATGTGCGTGCAATGCAACGCCCGGGCACTAAAATTTTCCTGTGAAGTGGAGAGGGGACTGACCACCCGCTGCAAATGGGAAACCATGTCCAGATAGTTCGTGCGGCTCATGCGCTGCGCAATGCCCTGCCGGCCGCCGACCCATTCTCCAGTTGCGAGCGCGGAATACAGCCGGGAGGTGAGCAGCTTTTCGCGGATAATGACCCGGATACTGGGCATTTTTCCCCGCTTGATAATGCGCTGGAAATTGTAGAGGATATCCCCGACGAGCACTTTGAAATTCACGCGGAACAAGTCCAGGAGCAGCTCGCCGCTCAGGCGCAGGCGCTTGTTCATATAGTGGTCTTTATCATCCGGCTGCCGCCGCCCTAAGCTGACTTCCAGGTATTTCTTGAGCATCTTGCAGAGGTTTCTGGCTTTCATCATCCGTTCGCTGGTGGTCATGCCAATATTGGGAAGCAGATACTTGTCGAGCATCTCTTTGGTGCGCTCCAGGCGGATTTCCCGGGATTGCCCGGCACCCAGGCGCTTGGCAATATAATCCATGGCATCTTCCTGCGTCTTAATCTCCACAAATTCAAACAAGTTGAGCAGGACTTCTTCGTACATTTTCTCTGAAGAGATAGCTTTCATGATCTCTTCGTCTTTCACTAAGCCCAGCGCTTTCAGAACGATAATGAGCGGCGTGTTTTTGACGCGGGTAAACGTCAGATAATAGATGCCATCTTTTTTCCGATCCAAGGCATGGGGTATTTTGTACGAGCCGCGTGCCGCAAAGAACCGCCCGTGGAATTCTCTTTTCGTGTCTTCTTCGACGACAAAATTGTTGGCAGCCAGATCTTCGACATTAACGATAACTTTTTCCGTGCCGTTAATGATGAAATAGCCACCCGGATCGCCGGGGTCTTCGCCGTGCTTGATCAGGTCTTCGGTCTTCAAGCCATCCAAGTGGCAGAACTTGCTTTTCAGCATGATGGGCAGCTTGCCGACGAGCGCGACGAAATTTTCCCGCTGCACGTCGTTGATATACGTGCTGACTTCGAGGTTAATAGGAGCAGAATATGAAATTTTGCGCAGCCGGGCTTCCATGGGGTAAATCGGCCTTTTGCTGCCGTCTGCCTCGATAATCTCCGGCTTTCCCACGGTGATGCGCCCGAAGCGGATCTTGAACTTTTCGATATTGTGCGGGATGATGGCCGGCTCTGCTTCTTTATTCTCGTCGATGACTTCCTGCAGGCCTTTCTCAATGAAGCGATTAAAAGACTGGATGGTACTCTCGACAAACTTCTTCTCTTCAAAATACCGCTGCACGAGAATGGCTCTATCCATTGGCCACCACCCGATAATAGAACGCGACGCCAGCCGTCGGGCTGTCACGCTCAATTTTAATGACGGTGCCCGGCTCTGCTTCCAGTGCAGCAATGGCCGGATCATCTTTCAGAATCTTGGGAAGCTCTTTCTCGGTGATAGCATACGTGGCAAACAATTTTTGCTTCTCTGCATCACTCACTTTACTGTGCTTGGGCACTAACGAATGTTTGGTGATGGTGAAGCTCATTTTTGGACGGTATTCGAATCTGGTTTTTATGATCGGGCGTATTTGAAAACCGGGCCGGAAGGGACTTTCGGACCTTTCCACTGGTTTGCGCTTGTCGTGAGGTTGCGTGAAACGAAACCTCACTTGAAACACGTTCGCCCAGCGTACTTGGGCTGTTCGAACCCTTGACCGCTTGATCTCTCCGCTTACCGTAAAAGTCAAGCGCTCTTTCTTGCTCTGTTTCCAGAGTACCAAGCTAAGCTACCGGCCCGTGGCTTTCCTTGCAGTCGGAAGGAAGCGCCCTGGCCGGGACTTTCAGTGATGGTTATCCAACCTCCTTTGAACCCGGGTCGAAGCCTGCCTGTCAACCGTGCCTCATCATCCGTGGGGCTTCCGAAGGAATGCCCCCCTTGGGATTTTATGCAACTTTATCAAAGGTGCCGACAGGGCTTCATGCTAGACCGGACTACACTACCAGGGCAACGACCGCTGCAGCATACTGCCTTCTCTTGAGAGTTTAGTATGAGACTAACTATCAAAGAAAAGGCTTGCCATTTCACGATAAAAACTGCGGATTATTTATAAACGTTACGGTTGGATTTGAGAAAAAGAGGATTTCCCTCTGGTTTTTGGCCTTTTTAAAAAGAAAACGTCCCCGCTCCCGGACTCGAACCGGGGATCACTCGGTGACTATCCTGCTGGTCGTTCTTCATGCAATGTCTTTTGGACACAATCCAACGACGTCTACAGCCGAGGGTTCTAGCCACTAAACTAAGCGGGGATGGTGCTATTTAAAACACAATATTTATTAAGGTTGTGCTGCTTTTTGAAGCGAAAGGCAGTATAAGAAAAACATGGGAGACATCTATCTGATTGTTGGCAAAGAATTTCGAAGTTTCCGTAATCTCAACGCGTTAAATATTGCATTGGCTTCCTCTGGCCTTATTGCCGATCCAACCGACTATGAGAAACAGTGCGAGGATCAATACGCACCAAAAAATATTCGAAAAATAACAGACCCCGAGGGGACGCCACGGCTGGATTTTATCCGAATTGAGGAAGATTCTCTTTACCGGCTCATTGTAGGAAGAATTCAGGGCAGAGGATCTCGATGGTACGGCAAGGTCTGGCCGGCGGCAGCAGCTCTTGAAGAGATTTTAGAAGCGAGGATGGAACTCATAGAATACTTTGCAGACCCAGCAGTGTATGCGGCGTACGCCTGTTTAGAAAATGTTCAATGGGTATCAAAGCTTACGGCAAACGAGAGTGTAGTGTAGGAATCTACCATGCCTCTCATCGACTATTACAGCAGCAAACTCCTGTACGGTGCTCTGGTCATTGGAGCGATAGCAATCCTTGCAGACAGCTGCGACGATTGTTCGTGCAAAAGAGGTGGGTTTGATCGCTTTGCACCGACGGACGCGTCGAGGTATGAGATGAGAGAGAAAGAGGCAGTGAAAGAAAGCTCTTTGGAAGAGATGCTGCAGTATTCTTAAATTCCCTCACCCTTTCACATTCCCAATCGGCTTCAGCGCCACCACCCGCCGAGTGATGCCCGCCGCTTCCAGCGCGTCCACTACCAGATTCAAATCTTTATACGCCGATCCTGCTTCTTCTGCCAGCCCGGCCATCGTGACGGCGTGCACGTAAATGCCGCTTTTTTCCATGTCTTTCTGCAACTGATCACCGCGAATATTTCGTTTGGCAGCAGCCCGGCTCATGGTCCTGCCAGCGCCATGGGCTGTAGAAGCAAAAGTCATATCAGCCCCATCCGTGCCGACGAGCAAATACGAGCCGGTTTCCATGGAGCCGCCGATGATGACGGGCTGCCCTATCTTTGCATAATCTTTCGGCAGGAATGCTCCGCGTGCCGGGCCAAACGCTCTCGTCGCCCCTTTGCGATGCACCAGCAGCTCTTTCTCTTTTCCGTCGACCATATGCTTTTCCAGCTTGGCAATGTTGTGCGCCACGTCATACACCAAGTGCATGCCCAGATCTTCGGCACTCTTGCCAAAGGCTTTGCTAAAGACTTCGCGGATGCGATGCGTGATGACCTGCCGATTCACAAAAGCCATATTTGCGGCACAGGCCATGGCTTGGTAATAGTCCTGCCCTTCCGGCGAATTGAAAGGGGCACAGGCCAATTCCTGATCGAGAATCTCAATGCCATATTTTGGCATCACGTCGAGAAACACCCGCAAATAATCCGTGCCGATCTGGTGGCCGAAGCCGCGAGAGCCGCAATGCACCATGATAACAATCTGCCCAGGCCCGGTAATGCCCATGGCTTTAGCGGCTTTCTGGTCAAAGATATTGCCCTCGCGCACTTCCTGAATTTCCAGATAATGATTGCCACTGCCTAAAGTCCCGATTTGGTCGAAGCCACGCTTCACTGCTTTCTCTGAAACTTTGTCTGGGTTCGCTTGGGAAATTTTTCCCTGATCTTCGATGTGCTCAATATCTTCTTTCCAGGCGAAGCCTTTCTTCAGGCACCATTGCGCGCCATCACGCATGACGTCTTTAAATTCTTCTTTAGAGAGCTTGACAAACCCTTTGCAGCCGACGCCCGCAGGAACGGCTTTGTAGAGCGCATCGACTATCTCTTTGATGCGGGGCTTGACTTGGTCAGCAGTCAGGTTGGTCGTAATCAGCCGCATGCCGCAATTTATATCAAAGCCAATGCCGCCGGGCGAGATAACACCCCCTTCTTTTGGATCAAAAGCGGCTACTCCGCCAATGGGAAAACCGTAGCCCCAGTGGCCATCTGGCATACAATAAGAATAACTTTGAATGCCCGGCAATGTCGCTACATTTGTTACTTGATTAAACACGCCCGGATCCATGGCTTGCATCAGTTCTTCCGTCGCAATGATACGAGCAGGAACCCGCATGCCTTTCTTGTAAGAAGCAGGAAGTTCCCAGACAACATCACTGACGCGTTTCAGTTCTGGTGGGGGACCTGCCTGGTGCTGTTGCCTTTCTCCATGTTCTTCGTCCATACGCTGCTGCAACAGAGTCATATTTTAAAGCTTTTGCTTGAATTAAGAAATCTTGGTGTTTCTCGTTACAAAAAGCCAGTCGTCTGGATCGGGCTGGAGGGTGAGCTTTTTCTGCAGCCATTCCCCCACCAGCGGATAACACTCCTTGGTGATCAGGCCGCCATGGCCGACGGAATTGCATGCGATGTTGTACGTGTGCTGGCTTTCCGGAAGCAGCGCGCTGTGCCACGGAATAACCAATTCGTCGTATTTCGTGGAGATGGATATGACTGGCACATCCGGAACTCCTTGCTCTGCCATCTCCCGAAGATACGAGCTGCCCGGAAGCATCTGTCGGGCGCTCTCGACGAAGAAGTTCAGATACGCAGCCAAAGTTCCGTGAAATGGCGTGCCCAAAGCGATCACCCGATTGATGCAGTCGGGCTGATGCTGTGCCAGGGAATAACTCACCAAGCCGCCTTCGCTATGGCCGACGAGCGAAACCTTTTGGCTGGACTGCTGGCAGAGTTCTTCTACTTCATCTTCCAGAGATACTCGGACTTTCCGCAAATCCTGCCAGAATGGATAGGAAAGGGAAGACGCTGCAAAGCCTTTTTTCCGTAAATACCGTTCCTGGCCAAGGAGCGAAGGAGCTCCTACCAGATAGCCGTGCAGGAGCAGGACAGGAGAAGCACTCTCGGTAACGGGGACGGAAACTTTTCTGTCCAGCAGCGCTTCCTGATGATGGCGGGCAATATCGAGAAGGGCTTTTGTTTCAGACTGAAGAACCCGAAGGAGTTGCTGGACGCCCATCAGCATAAAGAAGGATGCTGGGTTTTAAAAGGCTTAGGATGCTATGGTGTTCTAGGGAGCTGCATCCCCGTTCTCTCTTCGACCACCGCAATCCTTTTAAACCTCCCTTTTATTCTTTTTGACCATGGCTAAAGCCAAGAAAAGCGTAGCAAAGAAAAAAGCCGCTTCTCCTAAAAAGAAAGCCGACGCGGAGGAAGAAGAGCAAGAAGTCTATCCTTCTGAAGAGCAGGGGATCCTTCCCGAAGAGACTCCGGAAGAAAAAGAACTGCGGATGGAACACGGCGAAGAAGATGAAGATATCTATACAGATGAAGGCCGCAAAAAATTAGAAGAGGATGATGAGATAGACTCCTGGGAAGAAGGATTTACGGAGGGCGCTACCGCTGCCGGGCAATTGGGCAAAGATGCCTTAACCGGCGAGCCACTGCTGGACATTGACGATGTTGTCGAAGCGGAAATTGATGGCAAGACGTACCGCTTCGTGAACCAGGAAAACGCCGAAGAGTTCCGGAAGAAGAAAGAGAAAGAAAAAGAAGAGGAATGGGAAGAGTAGAATTTTTCGGTCTATAATTATTCTATCCGTGGAGAAAGCCGATAGAACTCTCCATCAAAAAAGTAAGCATCGCCATCAGCTGTTTGGTAATAATGAACTAAATGGTTTATGTGTCTAACAGTCCGCTCAAAAGTCCCGTCTTCCCGACCAATAAAGAGATAATGACCTTCTATTTCACTAACACACCCAGTTTCTCCAGCCATAATATCAGTTATTCCATCACCAGTCAAATCCCGGTGTTCATTAATGTTGGGAGAAGTACACACACTCAAAAGAGCTCCCAAGCCACCGGCGATGAGGAGTTTTCTTCCGGGGCAGTTCTGGTTTTGTGCATCAGCCATATAGATCAGAAAAGTACCTCTTCTTTAAAAAGCTTTACAGAAAAAAATCAATCGTTCACTCATAGCTCTTCTTCCAGCTACTATCGCCCCGGAATTTCTTCTTGACATGGTTTTTCACGTTGGCCCAGACGCGATGTAGCGCCGCCACCGCATCCCAGTCGTCGTCGCTGACGGTGAGCTGCTGCCCAGGATACTCCACCCGCAGGTGCACAGAATACTTCTTGCGCTTGCCTCCTTTTCCATATGCTTTAATGTGCAACACGACGTTAAATTCGTTGTTGATCATCCGCTGCAGCTTGTAGGCTTCAAAGGCAGACACTTTTTTCAGCGCATATTGCGCATAGGAATCGATGCCAGGCGATTTTAGGCCGATAAATTTGATGTTATAGAGCGGCGGGATGTTCAGGCTGCCGATGGCCCGCAGCATGTTCTTCACGGTTAAAACGCCGACGACCTCGCTGCCTTCAGCAACGATAAGGCTATGGATGTCTTTTTCTTCCATCTGCTTGGCCGCTTCATGCAGCGGCAGGCTGCTCTTGATCGTCACCAGATTTTCCGTGGTGCTGAACGAGCTCACCGGCAGCCCCGCCCAGCGTAAACGATCATCCTGCGCGCCTCTGGTCCTGCCCGCTTCTTTTTGCAGGCGGGCGGAAGACGTCTTGGTGGGGACCCATTGCAGGTATTTTTGCAGCAGGTCTTGATAGCTGATGATGCCATAGAGGCTTCCGGCTTTGAACACCGGCACCCGATCAATGCGCTCCTTTTGCATGAGTTCGATGGCCGTCGCAATAGGATCACTGTCCGTCACTTTTATGGAACGGACTAAGCGCACGTCCTGCACCCGGAAGGACTTGGCTTCCGGCAGCACCGTCGCAAAAGCGACGATGTCTAAGGCATGGACGACGCCGATAAGTTCTCCCCGCCGCTGCACCGGAAGAAAATCGGCATTGCTTTCATACAGGAGATAGGCGGTAGAAATAAGGTCTTCATATTCGCCCAGCAGCGGCACTTTCTTCAGGTAATTCCGCACTTTGGCTTCCCGGAGGTTCATCTTGGAGCGGAGCAGCCCTCTTTTTTCTAAAACACCGATATACTTGTCTTTCTTGAAGACTAAAACCGCTTGCTCATGGTTTTGCTTCAGCTTGCCGATAAGCTGGGATACTGGCGCTTCCGCATCGATACGCAGAAATTGCTTTTGTATGATAGGGCCGATTTCCATAACCAGTTTCAGAAGGGAAAGAGAGATATATAAATGATTGTGTTCGTGGGAGAGTGATGAAAATTTGCGGAAGGCTCGGGAAAACATTTATAAAGTTTAGGGGGTTCATCCTTAACTGAAAATTTACTAAAAAAGTGGTGCCCATGACAACCGAAAAGGACCTTTTACTGCATCTGCGGCAGGAAGTGGATGAGCTGAAGAAACGCTTAGAGCATCCCGTCGCCCAGACGAAAGAGCTCTTTCTGGAGATGGAAACATTGAAAGATTCCATCCATGAGCTGAATGCAATTTTTAAACGTGCTTTAAAAGAAGCCAAAGAAGAAGAGGTAGGCGGCAGTTTGCTGTCATTGAAAGAAGACATGAAGACGGTACTCCGCCGCACCGAAACGTTAGCCCAGGGAATCCTGACCCTCTCTGAACAGCGAGCAGCACTACCTTCCCGGCTTTCGCGTCCTACGCCTTCTGTCGGTGCTCCGCCCACTCCCACCAGCATGCTGCAGCACCGCATGGGCATTCCTTCGTTGCCCGGACTGCGCATGGCACCGCCGCCTTTCCCGCAGGAAATGGGAGCACCAGGTATGGCGAGAGGAGC
>C687J35174_10007218_pt1 | contig 14344 bp, 13 predicted proteins | sample RifCSPhighO2_01_FD_35174 | JGI IMG/M metagenome (IMG submission 35174) | reverse complement strand
CTCATCCACCAGCTTTTTGCTGAACACCTTCTCTAACTGGGACTGCGCAACAGAAGCAGCCGCTTTCTGCGATTGCCGAAAATACTCCCCAATAATGGCAGGATTCCTTCGCACATTTGCCCTATTCTTCTTGAATCCTGCAACAAACTTCTTATACTCATTGAAACTGCGTTCAAGCCCCGCAATAAGCTTCCGATACTGGCTGATTGAAAGCAAATTTGCAGCCATTTCCGCAACTTGGTTTGCCTTCCAATAAATATTGCCGCTGGCATGGTCATAGAGAATATACGGGAAATCAAAAGTAAACCCAAACTCTTTCAGGTGGGCGTATTTGTAGATGCCAGTCAAAATAAGGTGTTGGGTTAGTAAATCAGAACGATGATTCACCAGAATCTCCCAATCGCCTGATGATTTTTTCACACCTTCCTCCCCAGCGTCAGGAATCCCGTATGCCCGATCCCCTCGCTCTTGGGCCGGAGCACCAATCCATCCACCTTCCACTCCCTGCAGATCAGCTCAACAGTTTTGAGATGCACCATCTCCTCATGCCGCTCCAGCTCCCCGACGAGCTGCTGCACCTGCGTCGCATTCGGGGAATAAGACACCAGGAATCCCCCGAAGCGCAGTGCCCGCAATGCAGATTTCACCGCCCGCCAGGGCTCAGCCACGTCCAGCACCACCAGCTCTGCGTCCTTCTCATCTATCCTCTTGTACACGTCCTTCTTCTTCAGCGTGATGTTCTGCATGCCCATCGCCGCGATGTTCCGCTGCGCCACCGCGATGTGCTTCTCATTGATGTCATAGGTCACCACCTGCTTCACCAGGCGGGCAAGCGCAATGGCAAGGAATCCGCTGCCGGTCCCGCAGTCCACCACAGTGCTTTCTTTCCCGATCCCGCTCTCCGCGATGATCCAGCCGATGTCCTTCGCCGTGATGATCTGCGCCAGCCGCTGCATCCGCCGGTACTGGTCAATAAATGATGCGGAGATCAGGTGGAACCGCTTCCCGGTATTCGTCGCCACCACCGAGCCGTCTTTCTTCTGCAGGTCCTTTGCCCGGAGCAGGCCCTCGGTGAAAGAGACATCCCGGGCATCATCGACATAATACGCCCGGCGCTCCTGCACAACCNCCTTCCTGCCGTCGGCAGCCCGTGCCTGTTCCTTCCCGATNAGCAGTTTCTTGACCATGAAAAAAGCAGGAGGAGGGACTCGAATTCGAGGACGTCAANCAGAGCTTGACGCCACCCTCGATCTGCTGGTCTGCAGCCAGCCGCTTTAGCCGCTTAGCCACTCCTGCTTGGGGGAAAATGGTAGAGCCTCTTTTATAAAACTAACTGTTGGCTGCCCATTTCCATGACCTCCGCCTGCACACTCTTCCTCTGCCTTGCCGCTGGCGTAAGATATTTAAAGGAGGGTATACCTAAAATCATAGATGACGATGAAATTCCGCATCATTGTTGAGCAGGACGAGGACGGTATGTTCGTTGCGGAATGCCCGGCATTGCCCGGATGCGTTTCCCAGGGCAAAACGCGGGCAGAGGCAGTACGCAACATCACCGATGCGATACAGGGATATCTCGAAAGCCTCAAAAAGCATAACGAACCCATTCCACCGCCGATAAGCGAGGAAATAGTGGAAATCCATGCCTAGATTGCCTATTATTTCTGGCAAAGACGCGGTACGAGCCATGGAGAAAGCGGGTTTTGTTGTTGACCATCAGACTGGAAGCCACATTATCCTGCGGCAAACAGCCGCGCCACACCGAAGATTGACCATCCCCAATCATCAGGAAATAGCAAAGGGAACATTACGGGCAATCATCCGGCAGGCGGGCCTGAGCAGAGAAGAATTTCTTGAACTGCTTTGACGCAGGCATGTACAATATCGTATTCCGGGGGATCAAACGAGCCTGAGGGGATTTGAACCCCCGACCTCTGGCTTAGAAGGCCAGCGCTCTGTCCAAGCTGAGCTACAGGCTCATGGAAAGAATGCCGCTGGTTTCCTTTATAAACCTTCACTTGAAGATGATCCGTTTCCAGTCCTTGTACTTGGTGCCCTGGAAGGTCATGCCCACCGCTCCCCCGAACAGGAACAGGAATATCGGCAGGCTGAAGATCTCCCGGTTCAGGAACAGCCAGACCCCGGTGAGCGAAGAGAACAGCCAGTGGTGCAGGTGGACGGTGTACTGCCGCAGGCGGAATCGCAGCGAGGGCATTCTTCCTCTATGCCCCTCTGCCCCCCCGGAGCAGAACTTCACCCCGAAATAGCCGAGCAGCGCTCCCAGGACGCTGGAGCCAGCCACCGCCAGTGCATCGATGATTGCCATAAGGATGCCTTCCGCTCAGCCCTTTTTAAGGTTTTCTATGCCCATTCACTCCAAAAACTCCCCTTTCCTGATCTTCTCCGGCAGGTACTTCTCCGTGATGAAGCTGATCCCCCTGCTGCTCAATGCCTGGATTTCCGCCTTTGCCTTCATAGACTTCATGAGCTTGAACTGCCGCTGCCACTCCTTGTTGTCCCGGAACCACTCATAGTTCTGCAACTGCTCCAGCCGCTTCATATCGACGTCCTTGAACGCGATGAGGTGTTTCTTCAGCCCGTAGTTCTCGATGTCATCCGCGGTTATCCCCAGGAACCGCGCCGTGCCGAGCGTCATGCTCTCTGCCATGTGCGCCAGGTTGATCGAGCCGAACTTCAGGACCGAATAGATATAGAATCCCCAGGGATCGAAGTCCGCCAGCACATAGATGGGCAGCTGATGCTCGATCGACAGCCGCTGCAGCAGCCTCCGTATCCCTCTGGTGGTCTGCCCCTGCGAGCTCATGATGATGCAGTTCTGCTTGTCCCAGAACTTGTCCTCGTGCAGCCGTTCCCACACCGCTGCCTTCTCCATGTAGATGACATACTTCGCCCGGACCCTCTTGAACGTGATCTCCTCGACATTCGAGGGGATGCTCCATCCGCCGGAGCCCATCCTGCTCCAGTCGATCTCATCCCCTTTGTCGGTGATGACCACATGCCCGGCGACCGAACCCATCTTGTTGGCATTGATGTTCAGCTGCTCCCTGCTGTGGTCGGTCAGCAGCTCCAGGTCCTGGATGGCGTCATCGCTCTCCGCCTGCTCGTCGACAATATTGGTCTTGGTGTTGGGGATGGTCCTTTTGACCATGTAGAACACGTCTCGGAGCGAGGCGTGCTTCCCTTCTTCCAGCAGGTTCTTGCTCGCCGCGGCGACCTCCAGGGTCTGCAGGAACTTCTTGGCGTGCGCGACATTGAAGAAATTCCGCTCTGCGGATCTCCCCCCGAGCTGCAGGGTCTCTGTCTTCTTGTTGAACGTGACGTTGGAGAGCGCCCGGATCGGCACGACCATCCGCGGCTGCCGGTTCGCCAGCACCTCTTTCACGAGATCCTTGCCGAAATCCTCCAGCGCCTGTTTTGGTTTTTTATTCATCGTCAAATCCGCCGGCCTTCGCAGGCTCTTCCTCCTCCCTGGCCTCCACGCGGTGGGCCTCCTGGTGGGCCTGGATGTACTCCTTGTTCTTCTCGAGCATCTTCCGCATCGCAGCGATGATCTTCTCTTTTCCCGCGCCGCTGATCCGGGCAAGCGCATCCGCAACTTCGGGTATGTAGTTCTCGAAGATGTTCACCCGCTCCTGCTGCTCCGCTACCCTCTTCTTCTTGTTGACGTAGATGCTCAGCCTCCTTCCCGCCTCCTGCACCGCCAGCTTGATCTCCTTGATGATCTCCGGGTAATGGGCGATCGCCTCCTTGCTTTCCGAGGTGAACGGCACCCACACGCTGGCCATGTGCACCATGATCGTGCACGGCCCGCTGGGGATGGCCCCCTGGCTCTGCTCCAGCCCGTATCCCCTCCAGCTGGTCTGGATGATGCTTCTGGTGATGGCGCAGGCGCTCTGCTGGTAGAGCAGCGGCACCCTGTTGGCGAACCGCATGATCCGGATGGGCTGGTCCAGGGGATGGTTCCCCCCGTAGGCGATCCCTACCTCGATCTGGAAGGGGTTCCCCCGGTACACTGCCGGAGACCGGGTGACGCTGGCGTAGAATTCCGCGCTGATCTCCTTCTGCAGCCCCTTCTCCACCAGCTCCTGGCCGATGGGGCTGAGGCAGTCTGTCGGCGGGTTCTGGATCCTGGTCTTCTTGATGCCCTCCACCAGCCGCTCGACCATCTCCCGGCTCATCTCTCTCGGCTTGGTCTGGGGAGGGATGGCGGCGTTCTCCAGGATCTGCTGGGCAGCCCCGCTGCCCACCTTGCTGAACTCATTCGTCAAAAACGACTGGATCGTTCTCTCCTCGCAGAACCGGAGCATGTTCATCAGGACGCCGAGCTCCACCCCATAGGGATGCGGCTTGATCTCCTTGGGCTTCCGCGGCAGCTCGCTGCTCACCCGGGGGAATATGGACTGCTCTGCCTTGGGATTGGTGTAGATGATGGTGCAGGAGGGGTTTGCGATGGCGGTCTCCTTGAGGTATTCATCGACGCTCTGGTTCCCCCCGGCATAGTTCGCCTCGATGTCCAGCTCGATCCTGGTGCCGTGCTCCTTCTTCCATTCCACCACGTCCTCTTTCACGATCTCCGGGATGTTCTTCTGCACGTTGACATGCAGCTCGTAATAATGCGCCTGGTCTTTCGGCCCGATCTTGGAGGTGATCTTCGCGCTCCTCCCGGTGGTGAGCTGCGCATACATCACTGATGCCGAGATGCCGATCCCCTGCTGGCCGCGGGATTGCCGCATCCGGTGGAACTTGCTGCCGTAGAGCAGCTTGGCGAAGATGTTGGGGATCTGCTTCTTGACGATGCCGGGGCCGTTGTCCTCGACGATGACGCGGAACCGCTCATTCCCCATGTCGATGACCTCGACGGAGATCTCCGGCAGGATGTCCGCCTCTTCGCATGCGTCCAGGGAGTTGTCCACCGCCTCCTTGATGGTGGTCATCAGCGCCTTCTTCTTGTTGTCGAATCCCAGCAGGTGCCGGTTCTTCGCAAAAAACTCAGAGACAGAGATCTCCCGCTGCTGCGCTGCAAGCTCGTGCGCTATTGCCATAGTGTGGTGTTCCGCCGTAATTCCCTTCGCTTCTTCTCCAGGAAGCGGTAGACGTGGGCATGCGGGCTTCCCTCCAGGAGCATCTCGACCGCCTTCCGGGCGGCGAGGGCGTGCTCCTGCTGTCCGATGATCGCCACCGTCTTCCCGTACACGGAGATGTGCGTCTCGGTCATCTCCTCGATGATGTGCCGGGTCTTGCCCTCGCTGCCGATCAGCCTCCCCTTGATCCTTAATAAATATTTCTTTTTTCCGCTCTCCGGCAGCGGCAGGACGATGAAGCTGCTTTCCATGTCCGTGAGCTTCAGGGCGGTATCCGGATGGAATCCCCTGCCGACGGCGGTGACCACCTCCCGCGCGACATAGACATGCAGCCCGTCGTCGCTCGAGATGCGCACGTCACCCTGGCTGCTGTCGATCTGCAGCTTTGCCTTGGTCCGCTGCTCGATCAGCCGCTTGACCGTTCCCCGCTTCCCGACCAGCATGGGTATCCGCGCTTTCGGTATCTTGAGTTCGTAGGCAAATTCCATCTGCTCACCGGATGATGCGCTCGCGCAATTCCGCTTCAGCTGCCGCAATCCCCCGCTTCTGGAAGAAAGTTGCCACGTTCTTTATATCCCTTTGCAAATACTCGGCGGCCCGCGAATCCTCCAGTGTGGTGCATTGCGACAGGTCGATGATCACCGGCCTCTCCTCATGGTTGAGGATGTTGAACGCGGACAGGTCGGCATGCACCAGCCCCGCGCGGTGCAGCTTCCGCATCTGGAGGGCGATATCCTGGAGAAAAGCCCCGGCATCCTGGGGCCAGGCGTCCTTCAGCTTCGGGGCAGGCTGCCGCTTCCCGATGTGCTCCATCACCAGGATATGGTGCCGGAACGTGATTGGCTTCGGCACCCGCACGCCCCCTTCCCTCGCTTTCAGCAGGTTGCGGTACTCGCGCTGCGCCCAGGCGAATATGATCTTCCGCTTGCTGGGGTGCACGGTGCTGTACCGGGGATCGAACTTGATATAATCATACATCCGGTTGAAGTCGCAGCTCTCCAGGCGGTAGATCTTCACCACCACGCTTTCGCTGCCCTTCTTTGCCGAGAATATGTTTGCCTCCTTGCCGATGGATATGGGGCTCTGCAGCCCGTCAAAATGCCCTGCGCTGATCAGCGTGAACAGCGCCCGGTTGGTAAACTCGTCAAAGACGTTGTGCATGACCTTGAACCGTTCCCTGCTCATGCNTCTGGTGGAGGGGGCTGCGGTATATAAAGGTTTAGCAGTTTAATTTCAATATAGAAAAAATAAAAAGGCGCATAGAAACCATTATATACTCCACACACTTTCCCGTTTTTGCCCGTACAAGAGTACCTATGGGAGCTCACGGCAACAGCCAAGCGATGATCCTGGGGGTTAGGACGGGTATACATTCATTCCATCAGCGCTCGGGACACAAGCGATTCCATTCATTATCACGCAGGGCATCAGCAGATACGGCGGTTTCACGCTTGTTCTCCGGGCACAACAATAATGCAGAATGGGGTATCACGATTCATGGTTTCACCGAATGACATGCCCAGGGACATGAGCTACTGATACCTTCTTCTGGAATACGGGGTTGAAGCACTATGGGAAAAATTAGTCCAGTATCATCAAAATACGTCATTCATACCAGCATCCAGATCGATGGCGTTGTTGACCGGCCGGATGTCATCGGCGCGATTTTCGGCCAGACCGAGGGCCTGCTCGGCGCGGAGCTGGAGCTGCGCGAGCTCCAGCGCTCCGGAAGGATCGGCAGGATAGAGGTGAACGTGGAGACCCGGGGCGGGAAGACCCAGGGGGAGATCATCATCCCCTCGTCCCTGGACAAGGCCGAGACCAGCATTGTGGGAGCTGCCCTGGAGATCATCCAGCGCATCGGCCCCTGCAATGCAAAGCTCCGGGTCACCCGGATAGAGGATGTCCGTATCTCCAAGCGCCTCTTCGTGGTCGAGCGTGCCAAGGAGCTGCTCAAGACCATGGTGGACGACATCATGCCGGATTCCCAGGAATTGGCGGATGAAGTCGCGTACTCTGTCCGGGTCAGCGAGATCCGCGAATACGGCAAGGACCGGCTGGCTGCAGGGCCGATGATCGATGACTCCGACGAGATCATCATCGTAGAGGGAAGGGCAGATGTCCTCAACCTGCTGAAGCATGACTTCAAGAATGCCATAGCGATCAACGGCACCTCGGTCCCGCAGACCATCGTCGAGCTTGCCAAGCGGAAGACCGTGACCGTGTTTGTGGACGGCGACCGCGGAGGCGACCTCATCATCAAGGAGCTGATGGCGGTTACGGAGATCGATTACGTGGCCAAGGCCCCGGCAGGGAAGGAAGTGGAGGAGCTCACCAAGAAGGAGATCCACAAGGCGGTTCGTGCGCGGATAGCGGTTGAGCAGCTCAGCATCGACAGGGAAGGCGCGGGCAGCAACGGCCAGCAGAGGATGCGCGAGCAGCAGCCGGCGCGGGAGCAGATCGCTCCCCGGCCGCAGTTCGTGCAGCAGCCCCAGATGCAGCACCCCGCTCCCGTGGCGATGAACGCTGAGGAAAAGGCGAAGTTCAAGGACATGCTCGGCCAGATGGTCGGCACGAGGGCGGCCTTTATCCTGGACGGCAAGCTGGAGCCGCTCGGCAAGGTCCCCCTCTCCGAGGTCCAGAGCACCGTGAAGAGCATGGAGAAGGTCTATGCCATCGTCATGGACGGCACCATTGACCGCGACCTGCTCCACATTGCGGACCACGCCAATATCCACTATCTCGTCGGCAGCTATTCACGGGTAAGGCCGGGCCAGGGCAAAGTGACTGTCCTGACGCCGACAGAGCTGGCGTAGGCTTTTGTTTTTTATTTTATCTTGTTCTTTTATTATCTTCATCCATACGGACATTTGGCAGGCCATTGTACCTGAAAAGATCATCGATGCAATATATCTGCCCTGGCGCAAACCCCAAGATCATGACGTCCTCAGGCCTGGTGCCCTGCAGCCCTGCAGGAAGGTATGGGGGCATCACTACCTCATGCCATTTCATCACCGCCTGCTCCGGCCTTGCCGCCGATGGCAGGAATCCGCATATTTCCAGCTTTCCCCAGTTATGCGGCGCGATGAGCATCCCTTTTTTTGCAAGGCCGTTCAGCCTCCCCTTTGATTCAGCGACCAGGGAGAACGCCTTTTCCAGCGGCAGGGCATACTGGGTGACCCCCTTGACCGGCATGAAAGTCACCAGGTAATAGGACTGGATATTGTTCTCCAGGAACCTGTTTTGCAGCTGCACCAGGGTATCTGCATCATCATTGACGCCGCGCAAAATGACCGGCTGGCCGTACACCTGGACTCCGGCTCCCTGCAATGCCCGTAGTGACTTTATCGACTCTTCTTCAATCTCCGCAGGATGGTTGTATTGCGTGATAACGTTTACCCTTTTGCCCCGGGAGCGGATATCCCGGAAGCACTCCAGCAGCGCTTCATCCTGGAACCTTTGGGGGAGGTATGCCAGGCCTTTTGTCGCGAACCGGACCACCCGGACATTATCCGGCTCTGCCAGGCCCCTGATTATCTCCTGGAGGCGTGATGATGGAAATACTGCCGGATCCCCTCCGCTGAGCAGTACATTGTCTATCTCGGGATGGGCATGGAGATACCGCGCCGCAGCTGATAATTTTTCCTGGAGCCCGGAGTCCCGTGATGCCCGCTCTTCCCTGATCTCTCGGGTCTTATAACAGAACTGGCAGTTGGCTACGCATTCATCAATGATATGGACGAGCAACGTCGGCCGGTACTTATGCTGCAGGAACGTGGTCCCCTCCTGCCGGACATCGGTGTTGCCGTAGGGGTCAAACCTTCCGGTAAGCGGCTTATCTCCCGCAGGCGGGATGACGATGTTCATCAGCTGTTGCCTCACTGCAGGATCGCTCTGGCGCTCAATAAGCCGCAGGTAATGCTCTGTTATCTTAAACGGCATGGATGATTCAGCGAGCGACCGTTCTGCTGCAGCATATCCGATAGGCGAAAGTCCGGCCCGCCCCCTGAACTCATGCAAGGGAACTACTCTTCCTGGCCTCTCGCGTTCTTCCATAGCCCATACACCCTGGTTTTTCCGGCATGATCCATCATTTGCCGATAGAAATCGCCAAGACGGGTTGCGGTTACCCTGCCATCTTTGAGCGCATACCGTGCATGCCCATCAAGCAGCCTGAAGCTGCCTTCTTTGAACAGCCTTTCAGTCTCGCTCCTGCAGAAATCGCGGTAGGGGATACCTGAACAAAAGGCATCATCGAGCCTTTCATAGAATCCCTGGAGCGCAGAGGTGTCCAGAAACGCCAAATCCTCAGCCTCTACTGGTTTTCCGGTGACCGCCTGCGGGGCAGTCCCCAGCAGCCTCATGAGATTTCCGTCAAATGATAGGTTGAAATAGGCTTCAACAGCCAGCGGCAATCGCCTGGGATCCTTGTCCCTGCCGGTAATCTTAAACTCATGGATGCCGAGCGACCGGTAGAAATCAATTCCTTCCGGGGTTATCCAGCTCGCCGCGATAATCTCCTCAGGATGCCGTAGCTTATCCAGCCAGCAGGGGACTTGGTAGTCATCTACCTTCTTTCCTTGGCTGGTATCCCTCCCGAGCACGGCATAATGCTGATTACGGATAGGGCATCGGTCTACGCAATTCTCAGTAAGCATCAGTTCGAGGCCGATGCCGGTTTCCTTTGCCTTTGCGATGCATTTGCGCAGGAGGGGGATATTCCTGTTGAGATCATGGTGGGCACAGATCCGTTCGACAGACCTATACCGTGCATATCGGTCTATCTCCTCGGGGGTCTGTACTCCGGCAATAGTGGATATGGTGACCGCAATATGGGGGTGCTTTTCCTGGACGAGCGCAAGGACATCTCGCTGCGATACCGTTACTCCATCAACCCCAAATCCTTCAACGACCATCCGGAGGGATCCCGTGATGTCCGCTGCCGTCGATTTGGTGAGGATATTCCGGGGGTTGAACAGGTAGCGGAATCTAAATCCGAGCTGCTGGGCCCGCCGGACATACCTTTGTGCATCGCTTGCCGGCACCGCGGGCAGGGAACCATGTATTCTCCCCGACCCGAAAGAGCCATCGGGCAAAGCCCCATACATAGTGGCTTCAATGCCCTTTCCTTGCCTCTGCTCTGCCTGTTCCCGGAGTTCGTATACCTGTTCCAAGATGCTGAAATCCCAATGCACGGGCACGGAAAACTGGAGCGGGGGATGGGTGTGCGCCATAGTATATAACCACCATGCAATGGTAGTATTACATGAATAAATAACTTATGAGAAAATATTGCCATAAAACAGTAAAATTTAAATATAAAATACTATTATTATGAAAAATGGAGCTGGATCGGAAAGACAGGAAAATACTGTACCATCTCGATCTCGATGCGAGGCAATCAGCGGCGGCCATTGCAAAAAAAGTCGGGCTCAGCAAAGATGCCGTCCACTACCGGATGAGCCGGCTGCAGCGGGCAGGGGTCATCCGGCATTTCTACACCGTGCTGAACATCCCCCAGATGGGCTTCATGCATTTCAGCACCCTCTTCAGGTTCAGCACGATCAATGAAGGGATCAAGGAAGAGTTTATCGGGTTTTGCCGGGCACATGAACGCGTAATCTGGTGCGTATCCTGCTATGGAAGCTGGGACTTTGGCGTTTCTTTTCTTGCCCGAAGCATAGATGAATACCAGCGATTCATCACCACCATCCTCAACAGGTTCGGCAGGAACATCCATGAGAAGGCGATGTCCCTGATCCTCGATAGCCCTACCTTCTCGCGGGAATATCTTATCGATGGCAAGCAGGGAAAGGAGTTCAAGTACGCTGCTGCCGAGCCCGTGGAGATCGACCTGATCGACCATAATATCCTGTCGGTGATCTCCCAACATGCGGATATCACCGCGGTGGAGATCGCGCACAAGCTCGGTCTGACGGTAGACATCGTCCGTTATCGGATCAGGCAGCTCCAAAAGGGGAACATCATCCAGGGATTTCGGGCAGCGCTCAGCCTGGAGCAGATCGGCTATCTCTATTACAAGTTACTGTTCACCCTAAAGGACTTGACCGTTGAAAAAGAGCGCGCCTTTCTGCAATATTGCAGGACAAACCCGCACATCACGCAGTTCATCAGGTACTTGGGGAACTGGGAAATCCAGATAGAGCTTGAGGTGCCTTCGGAAAAAAGGCTGTTTGAGATCATTGAAGGCCTGCGCAACACGTTCGGCGATATCATCAAGACTTATGATGTCCTGAAGCTGAAAGAAGAGAAACTGGACTATTACCCGTTTAATCTGATGCCAGCCGCCGGACGATCTCCCTGAACTCTTCCCCCTCCTTCCCCAGGTCCTGCTCCTCCCCATACCCGTTCCCGATCCGCGCATACCTGCATCCGAAGATGAATGTCGGCACTGACCTGTCCGGGTTCACCTGCTCGAATATCGCCAGCTCCCCTGCGGGGATCTCGGTCTCCCGCTGCCCGGTCAGCTGGTCATCACCGGTGTCCAGCTCCCAGCGGTGCGCAACGACGGCATCCGCGTATTTCTGCATGGCCGAGTCAAATGCTGCCGCAACCCACTGGCACTGCGCGCAGTCCGCTGCAGAGAACATCCGGATGACCGGCTTGCCGTCCTGGAGGCAGGCCTGCTGGCCGGTATCGATGAACGTCTCCTTGCTCGCCACCAGCCGGGTATCGAGCGCATCCTGCGCTGCCTGCAGCCCCGGTTATCCTGATGTCCGCCAGGTTCCGCAGCCGCGCGACATACTCCTGCAGCGCATCCTGGATGTCGCTGATGACCAGCTGCTGCTCCTCTGGCGAAAGGTTTCCGATGATCTTCCGTTCCTCGGGAAGGCTCTCTTCCACCTTGATGACATGGAACCCGAATGAGGTCTGGACCGGGCCGACAATCTCTCCGGGATCCGCGGCAAACGCCGCATCCTCAAATTCCTGCACCATCTGCCCCCTCCCGAAATAGCCCAGATCCCCCTGGTTGATCGCGGCGCTGGGGTCGATGGACTTCTGCGCCGCAAGCTCGCCGAAATCAGCCCCTGCCCGTACCTCCTGGAGCACCAGCAGCGCCTCGCTCTCGTTCGCCAGGAGGATATGCGCTGCCCGCACCCGGCCGGGAACCAGCGCTGATCTTGTCGCCAAAACCTCTTTGTTCAGCAGCTCGTTGATGGCCGCCTGCTTGGCGATGATCTCCCGGTTCTGCTCCTGAAGCCGGGCAAAGGTGGTGCCCTGGCGCTGGAGCTGCTCGGCGATCTGCTCCTCGCTGAACGCCGCCTGGATCTGCGCAATCCACTGCTGCAGCCGCTCTTCAACAATAGCAGGATCTGCGGTGATGCCCTTGCGCTTCGCCTCCTGCAGCAGCACGATCTCCTCGATCCTCTGCTGGAGCACCTGCTCCATGGTCACGCTGGGGAACTGCGCCTGGGCCTGCGCATACAGCGCATTGATCTCCTGCTGCGTTATTCCCTCGCCGTTCACCACGGCAAGCGCAGTAGGCGACGCTGGCTGCTCCCCTCCCCTCCATTGGAATGCTGCGATAAGCGCGATCAGAAGTATTACGGCGATGCCTACCCGCCATCCGCGGCGCTTTGCATGCCCGACATTGACCGCTGCTTGTGTAATCTTCATCATGGCCTCCGGCGCAGGCTCGCTGACCAGCGGCAGCGGCGCACTCTTCCGGATAGGCAGGGGATCCGGCTGCTGGCCCGGCATATGCTGCTCGCCCTTCTCTTTTGCTGCAGCGCGCTTGGGCTCAGCGGCCTTCCGCTCCTTCACCGGCTCGTCATCATCCTCTTTGTAGAGGTACGGCATCGCATCCAGATCATAAACTTCGTGTATCTTGCGTTTCTCCATGCCATTCCCTCCGCACAAACGCCGCTCGATTAATAAACCTTGCGCAAAACCTATTGCCCGGAACATAATCACCAAAAGCTTTATATGGGCGGAACCGTGCAGGATGCGCATGTATGAGATCGTGATAGGCCGGAGCCCGAAAGACCGGGAGGCCCTCGGCACCAGGGGGACGGTGCTTCTCGGCAAGCATTATGTCAGCATGGGCCAGACCACTTCCCTCTCCAATGAGATATTCATGGACGTCTCCCGCTCCCATGTCGTCTTTGTGGTGGGCAAGCGGGGCAGCGGAAAATCCTATTCCATGGGGGTGATGGCGGAGGGCATGGCATCCCTCCCTCCCGAGGTCCGCCAGAACATTTCCGTCATCATCCTGGACACCATGGGGATCTACTGGACCATGAAATATCCCAACAGGAAAGACGAGCCTCTTCTCCGTGCATGGGGGCTGCACAGCCAGGCGCTGGAGGTGCAGATATACACCCCTGCCGGCTATTACCAGCAGTACCGGGACAAGGGCATCCCGACGGATTTTCCCTTTTCCATCAGGCCGGCAGAATTGGCGGCAAGCGACTGGGCGCTCACCTTCGGCATCAGCANNTCCAGCCCGGTCGGCGTGCTGCTGGAGCGGGTCNTCCATGCGCTGCGCGAGGTGGGGGAGTATTCCATCGAGGATATCATCACCGCCATCCGCCAGGACGAGAAGACCGACCAGCTTACCAGGGACGCTGCGGAAAACCGGTTTGCCGCCGCCCGCACCTGGGGCCTGTTCTCGGAGCGCGGCACCCCGTTCAGCGAACTGATGGGGAGCGGCAAGGTCACCATTGTTGACGTGAGCTGCTATGCCACCATCCCCGGCGCATCAGGCATCCGCGCATTGGTGATCGGCCTGATCGCGGAGAAGCTGTTCATCGAGCGCATGGTCGCGCGGAAGAACGAGGAATACCAGTCCATCNGCGGCAGCNTGCATGAGCTGCGGGAGGTGGAGAAAGCCAAGCCCCGCCTGCCCATGGTGTGGCTGGTCATAGATGAGTGTTTGCCTTATTCAGCAAAAATATATACTGAGAAAGGTGTTAGGGAAATAGGAGAAATAGTTGGTGAACATGGCCAAGGAAACAAGATTAAAGTGGTTGGCTATGATGATCGTACAAAAAAATATGGTTTTTATCCTGTTACAAAATGTTATAAACGCCCAGCGCGGGATATTATGGCATTTATAACAGAAACAGGCCAAAGTATTATTTGTACTCCGGATCATAAAATCTACTCGAGTTCTGGATTTTGTGAAGCGCAGAAAGCGGACGATATTGCGCTTCCTTTGTTAAAGCCATATAATGCGGATAAAAAATTAATCGCAGCAAGACTATTAGGGTCAATTTTCG
>C687J35174_10007217_pt1 | contig 14345 bp, 10 predicted proteins | sample RifCSPhighO2_01_FD_35174 | JGI IMG/M metagenome (IMG submission 35174) | reverse complement strand
AATTACCGGCACTGGCAATGTGACGATTGACAACTCTGGTACTACTAGCACAGTTGCCATTAGCACTGCGAGTGTAAATAACGCTGGGACTATAACAAATACTGGTAGCAGTACTGGTGCTACCACTATCAGCGGAGTGATTGGTACCGATGTCACTGGAGTGGTACAAAACAGTGCAACCTCTACACTATCGTTAACCACCTCTACGAACACATTCACCACTGGCACGACCATCAAAGCAGGCACAATCACTGGCGCTGTTGCCGCTTCTTTTGGCAATGGTGGCACTATCACTATTGGAGACTCTACTGGCTCTGCCGATGCTACTCTCCAAGCTAACGGCGCAGTTACTTTCGCCAATCCTATCTCGGTGGCTTCCGGCAACTCCGGCACGGCCAAAATCACTAATCTCAATGTTTCTGCCACTTTCAGCGGAGCTGTAACATTAAACAGCCACGATTTGACTATCAACCCGGCTACCACAGCTGACAATATAACTTTGACTGGCGGAATTACCGGCACTGGAAATTTGACATTAAACTCTAGCACCACCGGTATAGCCACTATTTCAACTAATGATGTAAATATGGCCGGTACAATAACCAACTCCGGCGCCGGTTCCGCTACTAATGTGATCAGCGCGGCTATTGGTTCTAATGTCACCGGTATCAGTCAGACAAATGTGAGCCCTCTTACTATCAGTGGCGCTGTGACACTGAATAGCAATCTCAACACCTTTACATCAACCGGGTCCGGCCTTTGGACCTTCTCGGGCGGAATCACTGGTTCGCAGGATTTGACTCTTAACGCCAACAGTACCGGGGGATTCACATTGTCCACTACATCTGTCAATAACACTGGAACCATTACCAATTCCGGTAGTTCCTCCGGTACCACCACAATCAGCGCGGTTATTGGCACCAATGTCGCTGGTGTAGTGCAGAATAGCTCAACCTCAACACTATCGTTAACCACCTCCACGAACACATTCACCACTGGCGTTACCATTAAGACAGGCATTGTCAGTGGCAATGTTGCCGCTTCTTTCGGGAACGGCGGGACCATTACCATCGGAGACTCTGTCGGTTCGGCTGATGCGAAATTGAGAGGCGATGGCGCGGTCAACTTTGCCAATCCAATCTCTATTGCTTCCGGAAATTCAGGCACAGCATCTATCACTAACCTGAATGTCGATACTACATTTAGCGGCGCTATAACTTTAGACAATCATGATCTAACTATAAATCCTGCGACTGCTGGCGACGATATTACCATAACTGGCGGTATTACTGGTACAGGCAATCTGACGCTTAATGCAAGCGCCACCGGTATCACTACTATCTCAACCAATCCTATAAATATAATTGGAACTATTACTAATGCTGGTACATCTTCGGGAGACAATGTTATCAGTGGCGGTGTAGGCGCGAATGTTACCTCTATTGAGCAAAATAGCACCGGTTCGGCGCTGACAATTAGCACTACGGCTCTAACGGTGGCGAGTGGGGGCACCACTCTTACCAATACTGCTGGCACTTCAGTTTTCACTGTATCCGGCGGGGTTACAGGGACAGGAAATTTAATTCTTAACAACAACAGCGCTACTGCCGCAGGCATCACGCTCACTACCACTTCAGTAAATAATTCCGGCACTATCACAAACTCTGGTTCTGGCGCTGGTTCGGTCACAATTACTACTGGTGGCGTGGGCGCCAATGTCACTCAAGTTATTGAAAACTCCGCCACTTCCGCTCTCACGGTCAGCGGGGCAGTGACAACGACCAGCGGTACTGAAAAAGTTTTTGCAAATAATAATGCAAGCGGTTCATCTTTATTGAGTATTACCGGTGGTATTACGGGCACCGGTACAATTATCCTCAATAATAATAGTTCCATTACAAACGGCATTACTGTTTCTACCGCTAATCCATCGATCAACAACTCTAGTACAGTAACTAACACCGGTTCCGGTACAGGCAATACACTTGTCAGTGGAATCATCAGTACAAACGTTACTAGCGTTATTCAAAACAGCAGTACTTCTACTTTGACTTTAAGCGCCACAAATACTTTTACTTCTAATGTAACGATTACTTCAGGTATTTTGAACGCGGCAACTACGGCGAACTTGGGCGCTACTACCAGCACTTTGGTTTTTGACGGTGGTACTTTGCAAGCTACGGGAACTATCACATCCACTTCTTCCAGACTGGTTACCTTAAATTCTGGCAAGACTGGCACGATTGACACCAATGGACAAGCGGTGAGTATCGCGGGAGTAATCAGCGGGTCGGGAAACTTGGCGAAAATCGGCACTGGGACTTTGACTTTAACTGGGACGAATACTTACACTGGGACTACAACCATCACTGCTGGAACTCTAAACGCCAATACGACAGCGGCTTTGGGCGACGGATCGGATTCTGGCAATACCTTAATTTTTAATGGCGGTACTTTGCAAGCGGCTGGTACCATTACTTCTCCTTCCAATCGTGGAGTGACACTTAGCTCTACGGCGCTGATTGACACTAACAGTCAAGCCATAAGTATTGCCGGAGCAATCAGCGGATCTGGAGGTTTAACTAAAAGCGGGGTAGGTACGCTGACTTTAAGTGGCGATACTGATATGGGAGGGACTTTCACAATTTCTGCTGGAACAGTTGTCGCTCCTTCTAGCTTGACAGTGGGAGATTCTTGGGCGAATAGCGGAACCTTCACTCATAATTCCGGCACGGTGACTTTTGATGCCACTTCTTCCGGAAAAACTATTAATTCTGGAGGGTCTGGTTTTAATAATATTATTTTTAACGGTTCCGGCGGAGTGTGGTCGTTTATTACCAATACGGCGACTTTAGCCGGGGATTTGACGATGACCGCCGGAACCTTGGATAATTCCGGCGGAACAGCTACAAACATAACAGTAAATGGTGGCGATGTCACCGGCAATGGGACGATCAGTTTAACTGGCGGAACATTTTTGGTGGATGGCACAAGCTCTACTGGCTTTGGCGGAAATACAGCTTGGATATTTAGTAATTTAATTTTCGGTGATGGGACTGATACAACGACAACCACGGCTACCGGCGCTGGAGCTGTCACAGTAAATGGCGGTATGACTATTGCCGCGAATCAAACTTTGGACGCTGGAAGTAAGATCTGGAATCTAAATGGGACAGGGGGAGATGTTACTAGTGGACTCATCACGCATTGGACGTTTGATGATGGAACTGTCACCGATTCATCTGGTTCCGGGAACGATGGTTCTGTCAGCGGCGCTACTCCGATAACTGGGAGGATTGGAGCCCAAGCGTTTTCATTTGATGGAACAGATGATGAAGCTCATACCTCGGCTGCGTTCACTGCGGGAGTAAATACTATTACCACAACTTTTTGGTTGTATTGGGATGCTTTCGCCAATGATGACGATATGGCTATGGAACTAAGCGCCAATGCCAATACCAATGCCAATACTATTTTTATTGATCCTAACGCAAACTTTGGAGAAACTATAGGTTCTTTTGCCGCGGAAATTAGCAGTGGTAATTCAACTAACTATCGGGTTGAGTATATGACTCGTCCTTCGGCCGCGGCTTGGCATCATTATGCGCTGGTGTTCGATAATAGCACTACTACTGGTGATATCAAGATGTACGTGGATGGTGTGGAACAATCAACAAGTATAGGCACAAATAATAAAAGTACCTCTGGCAATTTTGGTTCTTTTCCTCTTTATCTTATGTCCAGAGCGGGGACTAGTTTATTTGGCGCCGGCGATCTTGATGACGTCCGTATATATAATCGTGAGCTATCAGCATCAGAAATTCTTGCAGTATATAGCAACAATCCTTTTTCAGTCAATGGCACATTTACGGCAAATGCTTCAACCATAAATTTTGGTTCCATTAGCGCCATTAATATTCCCGCTTTAACTTACCACAATCTCGCATTAATTCCAGCTTCCGGTTCTCCTACTTATACATTGGGTACTGATAATTCTCAAACCCTAACTATCGGTGGAACGATGACCATAGGAGACGGAATCAATGCCGTGACTATTTCTGGAGACACTTACAATCCAACAATTGATGTGACTGGAAATCTTAGCATAGCAGCTTATTCCGCACTTTCTTCCACTTCTGGGGATCTGACTTTAGGTGGCAATTTTACGAACAACGGTACTTTTACTCACAACTCCGGTACAGTGGTGATAGAGCCAGCTGGATCAAGCACTACCATCGATGGTTCCAGTAATATTACCTTCAATAATTTTACCGAGACCGGAGCAAATGGCGCGGGCAAATCTTTAATATTTGGTAATGGTAACACTTATACTTTTGCTGGAACATGGAGTGTGGCCGGACAAGATGGCAATAATTTAACAGTTTCTTCTGATAATGAGAATCAACGCTGGTTCACCACTTTTAATTCTACAATTACTTCTACTTATTTGTCGCTTCAAGATTCTGACTGCCAAGGCGGAAATACTATCGCTTCCAGCGCCACGCTCACTGATCTTGGGAATAACGGGTTCTGCTGGAATTTTCCTCAAGCCAGTCGTGGTGGTGGAGGGGGAGATTCCGAATCTTCCGCTACCCCAGATGCGTCGGTAGGCGACGGCGGAATAGACGGTGGCGACGACGACACAACGGATCCTACTGATACGGGTACTTGTGTTGACGGTATTCAAAATGGTAACGAAACGGGAGTCGATACGGGAGGTCGATGTACTGTTGTTGGTGGCGGTGGCCAAAGTGGCGGAGGAGACAGTGAATAGCGCCTTGCGCCTTGATTATTGATCAGCTATAATATTAAGAATATTAGCAAAGTTTAATTATTAGATTAATAAATTTGTTTATGGAAAATAATACGCTAGGAAAAAGAGTTTTCAAGGTCTTTATCCCGCTTGTCGCGATAGTGGCGATTATTGCCGCTGGTTATTTTTACAATCAAACGCGATTGTTGAAACAGAATCCTCAAGCCGCAGCCCAACAGGAATCTGTCGCTCTAATAGCAAAAATCTCGAAGTTAATACTATTGCCTTCGGGAGAGACGCCGACGATAGCTACAGTTTCTGACCCGGAAGCTTTGAAAGACCAAGCATTTTTTAAGAATGCGCAAAAGGGAGATAAAGTGCTGATTTATACTACAGCTAAAAAAGCAATTTTGTATAGCGTGACTTTAAATAAGATTCTTGATGTTGCGCCTCTTAACATCGGCGGACAAGAATCAGCTACGCCAAGAGCAACTACCACAACCCCTTAAAACATTTATCTGATATAATTAAAAGTATAAATGAAAATTTTCAGCGCTTTAATTTTAAGTTTAATGCTTTTTTCTGTTGTTTGTAGTTTTGTCTTGGCTGATTTTACTAGCACAAATTTCCAACTTGAAAATCCGATTAATATTATAAGCGGAGGGGAATCAACATCTTATAACTTTCAATATTTCTCAACTACTTCGCAAATCATACAAGGACAAAGCACGAGCAGTGATTTTGCTCAAAATGCGGGGTTTTTGTACTTTCCAACTGCAACTTCCCCGGTTCTTTCTGCTACGCCTGGTAATACGCAAGTCACTCTCTCATGGACTGCCTCAACTGGCATTTTGGCAAACATTACAAGTTATGAAGTGGGTACAAGCACTACATCTGGAGGCAGTTTTGCTTTTACATCTGTTGGAACTTCCTTGAACACAATAAAAACAGATCTTACCAATGGTACAACTTACTATTTTAAAGTTCGTTCCTATGCGGCGGGACTTTTATTGAGCGAATCAGCTGAAGTGACTGCTACGCCAGTGGTGAGTGTTGGTCCCGGAGGAGGCGGTGGAGGAGGCGGTCCTTTAATTACCACTGGAGCCAATTTTTCCGGTCGGGCTTATCCTGGCAGTCGAGTCTTTCTCTTAAAAGACGGACAAACAGTGGCTACGACCATTGCCGGTGGCGATGCTAATTTTAAAATAAATCTAACTGGCTTATCCTCGGGCGACTATTCATTTCTAATTTACGCCGAAGATCAAGCGGGCAGGAGATCGACACTGTTCACTTTTCCGGTAACTTTAACTTTGGGAGCAACTTCGGAAATTGGAGGCATATTTATTGCTCCGACTATCGCTCTGGATAAAGAAGAAGTAAAAAAAGGAGACAATATAACAATTCTCGGCCAAAGCGTGCCGAACGGACAAATATCAATTTCCGTGCACTCTAATCCGGAATTTTTTATTCAGACCATTTCTGATAGATTCGGAGGATATGTTTATAATTTTGATACGGCCGTGCTTGACTTGGGTGATCACTTAACCAAATCCAAAGCCTCCGATGACGGCCTGATAAGCCAATTTGGGAAGGTGATAGGATTTAAAGTCGGAAATGAAAATGTTCTGGCGGCCACTCCAGTGCTCTCTCCGGGCGGGGTCTGTGGCAGTATCGGCGATCTGAACGGCGACTGCCGGGTAAATCTGGTGGACTATTCGATTTTAGCTTTTTGGTACAAGAAAAATTCTCCACCGGCCAATGTCGATCTTAATTACGATAATAAAGTGGACATTATTGATTTTAGTATTTTAGCCCATTATTGGACAACATAGATTATGATTATGATAAAATTTTTAATTTTGGTTTTGCTAACAGTGACATTTTTTATTCCGGGCGCGATTTTTGCCTCGGAAATGGTTTTTGTTCCTTCAAATGGGGCGGTGGCCAAAGGGGAACTGATTAAGATTAATATATATGTTATGCCGGGGGACGACCGGATAAATGCCACTCAAGGAAAAATTATTTTTCCAAAGGATCTTTTAGCAGTTGCAAATGTAAGCTATGGCAATTCAATCTTAAGTTTTTGGCCGGAGACGCCGGCGCAGAAAGAACAAGGGGTAATTGCTTTTGCCGGAGTTAGTCCCGGAGGGTATGCTTCTTCCGACCGGGGGCTTCTTTTTTCGGTGATCTTCAGAGCTTTACAGGAAGGCAATGCTACTTTAGCAATCCAAGATGCCTTGGTTCTCAAAGATGATGGAGCAGGATCGGCGACTCAGTTACGACTAGGAAGTGGCACGATCAGCATTACCAAACCAATTGCCAAAGAAGAATCTCCAAAATCTTTCGCGCTCAGTGAGGAGCTCAATGCGACCAATGATCATGAACTGCCGGAAAGCTTTATGCCATTAATCGGAAAAGATTCGAACATTTTTGCTGGAAAATATTTTCTAGTGTTTGTTGCCACCGATAAGCAGTCCGGTATCGATCATTACGAAGTTCAAGAATCTAAGCGCCGATCTCCGGACGATTCAAAATGGGTACGCGCCGAAAGCCCTTATGAACTGGCGGATCAGACTTTGAGCAGTTTTATTTTCGTCAAAGCTCTCGATAAAGCTCAAAACGTCAGATTGGAGACTCTCTTGCCATTCTATCCACAAAAGTTCTATCAATCTGTTGCATTCTGGGTTATAATTGTACTAATTTTATTAGCTTTCTTTTTTCTCAGATGGAAGTCAAAAAAATATTAAAAATTCTTTTAATAGTGGCTGGATTATTTTTTACGATTAATTACGCCAGCGCCGCTACGCTCAATATTATTCCCTCGAGTGGCTTGCATAATATCGGAGAAATTTTTTCGGTTTCGGCCACAGTCTCGAGTCCGGATCAAGCTCTAAATGCGGTTGATGGGACGATTACTTTTCCCACTGATATTTTAGAAGTAACTGCGATATCCAAACAAGACTCCATTTTAAATTTATGGGTGGAAGAGCCGGTCTATTCCAATAGTACCGGCAGGATATCTTTTAGCGGAGTCGCAGTGAATCCGGGGTTCACGGGCGCTAATGGCAAAGTGCTGAAAATAAATTTTAAAATCAAAAAATCCGGGAGTGGCAATGTGGGTTTTTTTTCTGGATCAATTCTAGCTAATGACGGAAAAGGCACCAATATCTTGACTGGTTTTAATAATGGATCTTTTACTTTCGGCAAAGCTGAAGTTGTAAAGCCAACGCTAACGCCGACACCAGTACCCGGACCTACCCCAGTCGCTCCCAATCCGGTTATAAGCCCGGCTAATAATATTCCAATCGAGAATACCACTTATGTAATGGCGCCGGAGGAACCCTTCTCCTTTTTCTCGCCTGTTTTTATTGCCGGAGTAAAAATATTTATTCAGAATTTGTTTATCCTAGCCTTGCTTCTTTTGGTGATAAGTCTGATCTGGTTCATTGTGATACGCGTTTCTAGCGCCATCACTCTTCTCAAGCTTAGATTGCGAAGCGAAATAAAAACAGTCAATTTGAGCATGTATGGAGCCTTGCGCAAAAAGATAGATGAAGATTTTTCGGAAGGCAGATACTTGATAGCTCTGACCGGATATCAAAAACTGCAGGAACAGGCTCCGGCCTCGAAACAGTCCGAATTAAGCGAAAAAATAATCCTGGCAAATAAATTTTATATTGTCGAAGAAAATTTCAAGAAAGCGCAAACTTTGGCTGGCAAGGGCAAATGGATCGAAGCTGGAGCGTTAGTGGAAGAAGGCGAAGTATTAGTGGATTCAAATTTCAAATACTACGACGAGGCTAAAAAATTCTACAATGATGTCAAGTCGCACCTAGCAGAAATCAGTGAAAAAAACAGCGCCCACCTAACCGTTGCCAAAAACAAATTAGCGGACGCTCTGCGCTTGGTGGAAGAAACCAAAAATCAAGTTATCTATCAGCAAGGCTTATTTTCAGCCGAAAAGGCCAAACGCGAACAGCTGGAAGAAGAGATAAATAAACAAGCTGTTTTGTCCGGGGAGAAAGACAAGAAAAACACCATTTTTGGGGCGGAACGCGAATCTGCTTTCGAGCGAGACCTGGCAAATATTAAAGAGCAAGTCTTGATAGGGAGAAGAAAATTGACCGATGCCGAACATGAAGCTGAAGAAATGAAGTCTCGCTTAAGCTTCCAAGAGAGGATGCTTTCAGAAGAAAAAGGGAAGCGAGAGGAGCTGGAAAAGGCCAAGATGTCATTGGAACAAGAAGTCGGCAACAAAAAGGAAGAAATTATTTCTTCCCAGAGGAAATTGACCGATGCCGAACGCACTATTGAGGAAATAAAATCTAAATTTACCCGCCAGGATGATCTTGTCATGGCTGAAAAGTCTAAGCACGAACAAGCGGAAGCCGACGTTCGCAACTTGACGGCTTCTTACAAGGAACGAGAAATGACTCTGAAGAAAGATTTGGAAGAAGCCGAGAGGCAAATGAATGATTCCAAGAAGAAATTCTCAGATGTTTCGCGTCATACCGAAGAGACAGATGCGCAATTGGCTCACCTAACTAACCTTCTTAATAATGAAAAAGAAAAATTAAGAGTGTCCGAAGAAGAGAATAAGAAGTATTTTGGAGAATTGCGCGAAAAAGAAGTCAGTCTTCAGAAAGCGTTGGACGAAGCAAATGTCTTGAAGAATAAAGAGCTTTCTTTCAAGACTTCTCTGGCCGAGGCTGATGAACAGGTTGCTTCCAGTAAAAACAAGCTAATGGAGGCCTTGCATACGACCGACGAGGCTAAAAGACAATTGGCTAATGCTGAAAACCTGTTAGTTACGGAAAAGGGGAAACGTGAACGAGCTGAAAAAGAAAGTGATACATTTGCCGGTATAATTAAAGAACAAAATCAAAAGTTAGAAAAAAGAAATGCGGATGCTGAAGCAAAGTTCCAGGTGAAAGAGGATGCGCTTAATAAAAAAATCGCCGAAGCCGAAGAACAAGCCAAGATCTCAAAGAGTAAATTAGTAGAAGCTGAACACTCACTGGAAGAAGCTAAAACCAAACTGTCTAAAGAGCAAGACCTGCTCGTGGCCGAAAAAAGAAGAACGGAAAGTCTATCGGCGGCCATCTCCAAGCTAATTATTCCCAAAGAGGAGTAGGTGGATAACTTTAGTTGACAATACCCCCTAGGGGGTATATACTGTGCTTATGCATACAAATAAACAAAAACTTGCAAGGAGGTTAAAAATTTTAGAGGGTCAAGTGCGAGGCATACAAAATATGGTTGAAAAAGATTCTTATTGCATTGATATCATCACTCAAACTTCGGCCATCAAGCAAGGTATATCAAATATAGAAGATGCGCTTTTGGAAGGGCATTTAGGACATTGCGTGGTCAATCAGATAAAAAGTGGTCAAACCAACAAAGCTACCAAAGAAATTTTAAAAGTTTACCAACTTAAGCGAAAATAATATGAACACAAGTCAAACTTACAAAATAAAAGGAATGCATTGCGCTTCATGCGCCTCGATTATTGAAAGAACGGTAAAAAAAATTGATGGTGTGGAAAGTATATCCGTGAATAATGGCACAGAAAACGCAAAAATTTCCTTTGACTCTAGTAAAACGAGTCCAGATTCTTTTAATAAAAAATTAGAGCCACTCGGATACTTTTTGCAAGAAATGGGTATAAGTGCAGATGAACATGCAGGGCATTTAGGGATAAATCAATCTAAGCAAGAAAAATTGACAGAAATTAAAGACATGAAAATAAAATTAATGTCTGCAATTCCACTTGCCATCATCAGCGTCTTTGTTATGGGCTCCGAAATTTTGGCGCAGTATCAAGTTGTTCCTGCAATGAGCGCGACTATTGAAGAATTTTTCCATCATCTTTTACCTTTGATGGCCACCTATGTGCTCTTTATTGTGGGCAAGCCTTATCTTTTAGGTTTTTATCGATTTCTGCGCTATGGCAAAGCGAATATGGATACTTTAATTGGTATAGGAACAGTGACGGCATATCTTTACAGCTTTGCCGTGACTGCGTTTGAAGAAACATTGCGACCTTTTATAAATGTTGATGCTACCTATTATGACGTGACGATTATTGTTATTACTTTTATTGCTTTAGGAAAATATCTTGAAGCTCGATCAAAATTAAAAACTGGCGACGCTATTGAAAAATTGTTAAATCTGCAGGCAAAAACCGCTTTGGTGATTCGGGTTGGAAAAGAAACAGAAATTCCAGTTGATCAAGTAGTTCATGGCGATTTTATTATCGTAAAGCCGGGGACTAAGATTCCAGTTGATGGCGTAATTATAGAAGGAAAATCTTTTATTGACGAGTCAATGGTCACTGGCGAGCCGATACCGGCGCAAAAAAAAGTTGGAGATAGCGTGGTGGCCGCCACCATCAATACTAGCGGATCATTTACTTTTAAAGCTACGAAAGTCGGGGCAGAAACATTTCTGGCGCATATCATCAAGATGGTGGAGGAGGCGCAAGGGAGCAAAGCGCCGATTCAAGCTTTGGCTGATAAAATATCAAGTATTTTTGTGCCGATAGTTCTCATTATTGCTTTTTCAACTCTGGGAATATGGCTTTTGTTCAGTTTTGGTCCGCTTTCATTCTCGCAGGCTCTTTCATTTGGCCTAATTTCTTTTGTCGGAATTTTGGTTATCGCTTGTCCTTGCGCTTTGGGCCTTGCCACGCCGACGGCGATTATTGTGGGCGTGGGTAAAGGAGCCCGCGAGGGAATTTTAATTAAAGATGCGGCGACGCTGGAAAAGCTCCATAAAGTAGATACAGTAATTGTGGATAAAACTGGGACGATAACGATCGGCAAGCCGACTTTGGTTGATATTCAAAATTTTTCAGACTTGAAAAATGATGAATTTATTTCAATTCTCGCTTCGCTAGAAAAAAAATCAGAACATCCTATTGCTCATGCGATAGTGAATTATGCTGAAGGAAAAAATATAAAATTTTTAGAAGTACAAAATTTTGAAAGCATAAAAGGCAAGGGGTTAAAAGGGTTAATCGGAGGCGTAGAATACTTTGTTGGAAATGCAAAACTTATCCAAGATCTTGGATTGGTATTTGATAAACAAAAATTGGAACAATACACTATACAAGGAAAAACACCAGTCATTCTTGCTGAAAAAAACAAAGTTCTGGGTTTTGTGATGGTGGCTGATGAAATAAAAACTGAATCAAAAAAGGCAGTGGCTGATCTGCATAAACTCGGAATCAAGATGATTATGCTGACGGGAGATGATGAAAAGGCGGCAAAATATATGGCTTCCTTAGTTGGCATTGATGAAGTTGTCGCGCATGTAATGCCACAAGATAAGCTGGAGAAAATAAAAGAGTTGCAAGCACAAGGCAGAGTGGTGGCAATGGCTGGAGACGGAGTAAATGACGCTCCAGCCTTGGCGCAGGCGGATGTGGGTATTGCGATGGGCACGGGCACGGATGTGGCGATTGAATCAGCCGGTATCACGCTTCTGGGAGGGGATATTTCCAAATTAGTTAAAGCGATCAAACTTTCCAAGATGACGATGCGTGGAATCAAACAAAATCTTTTCTGGGCATTTATCTATAATATTATCGGCATTCCGCTAGCTTCCGGGATTTTTTATCCGATTTTTGGCTGGCTTCTTTCACCAGTCTTTGCCGGATTCGCTATGGCTTTTAGCAGTGTAAGCGTTGTGTTAAACTCATTAAGAATTAGAAATATAAAAATATAAAAATATATGGAATTTGATTACACTACAATTACAACACAAACTTTTGACAAAGCAGTCCAAAATGTGCAAGACGAAATCATTAAAGCTAATATGCGGATTTTGTATATTCATGATGTACAGAAAACCTTAAACGAGAAAGGTTTTGAGAGAGAGCCATTTAAGATAGTTGAATTTTGTAATGCAAAATTTGCAAATGAGTTTTTGAATAAGGATATTAAAATCGGACTTTGTTTGCCTTGCAAGATAAATGTATATACTAAAAATGGCGAAACCTTCATTTCTGGCATGCGTCCGATTGTTCTATCACAGTTTTTCCCGCAGGCCGATTTGGGTGAAAGACCAAAAGAAATTGATCAAATTATTCAAAACATTATCAATAATGCAAAATAGTTGAAAAAGAACAGGTTCTATTATTAAATTAACAAAAAATATTATGATGTATGGATTATATAATGGTTATGGGGGTTGGAGTAATATGATGGGTTTTTGGGGAGGTGGAATTATGATGTTTTTATTTTTGGGAGCATTTATTTATTTTTTTGTTTGGCTTGTTCGCAACAATAAAACAAATATAGGAACTAATAGTAAAAAAGCCCTTGATATATTAAAAGAGCGATATGTAAAAGGAGAAATTACNAAAGAACAATTTGAAATAATGAAAAAAGATATTAGTTAATCAAATATTATAAAGGTCNAAATTATCAAAATAAATTTAGAATTATATGGCAAATCAAAACTTAGGAAAATTGGACAGGATATTACGGTTTGCTTTAGCTTTTTGGTGGCTTGGGCCATGGGCGCCACATTTTAATGGCGATGTGTATAATATACTTATCGCTGTTGTAGGATGGATTGCTCTAGTTGAAAGCTTTTTGGGTTGGTGCTGGTTGCATACTGCATTTCATATTGATAACAAGAACCAATAGTGTTAAAATAAGATGGTCGATTTATTATAGTTATATGGTAATAATTGACCTGATTCTGCTTGGCATCTGGCTGTATAAACAAATTGATAAATAAACATGAACTTACGCAAGATAAAATTTTTTCTAGGTATTTTGTTTCTTCTCATCTATTTAAGCATAGGGGTGTTTGGTTTGTTTAAATTTAATCATGTAACTGAAATGCCTATGCCAAATTGCCCTTATGCCCAGAACAGTTTTTCTTTGTGTAAAAATAGTTTTGATCATGTAAATAATTGGCGACAATTTTCTAATACAACTTTTCCATCGTTGTTTATTTTTTCACTTCTTATTTTAGGGATAGTTTTGTATTTATTTGGCAGACAAAACTTTTTAAATCAAAAACAGTATTTTTATAAATGGAAATATTATTTATATGACAAAAAATTACAGACTTACCCGAATAGAATAATCAGATGGCTATCGCTGTTTGAAAATAGTCCCTCTCTTTCATACGCAAGACATAGTTAATTATTTTGTCGCAAAATTTTTAGCTATGTCTTTTAAATCCTCACCAGAGGGTTTTTTACTACTGTAAATTATATAAAATCTTATGAACAAACAAATAATTATCTCAATAATAGTAATTATTATCGGTGTCGGGAGTTTAGTATGGTGGAGCAAATCAGTAGATAACAAAAAATTGAACGCTGAAGAATCGCAAAAATATCATTTGGCGAGACAAGGAAATGCCTTATCTGCCGAAGAAACGTTTTATGATTTCGGGACAATCTCTATGAAGAATGGCAATGTCAGCAAAATATTCAAAGTAATAAATAATTCGTCTGAAGATATCAAAGTGCCGAGCGTAACTACTTCTTGCATGTGCACTACCGCTTATATTATGGGCGAAGACGGAAAGAGGAGTAGACCATTCGGTATGCCTGGTCACGGCGGGGCAG
>C687J35174_10007197_pt1 | contig 14363 bp, 20 predicted proteins | sample RifCSPhighO2_01_FD_35174 | JGI IMG/M metagenome (IMG submission 35174) | reverse complement strand
CCCCGCCATGAATTTTGGAATTGGGTGTGTCACCGCGCTCTCTGTATTGATGGGGATTGCTGAGATCCATCCTGAAAGACCACTCCGCACACTTTCCCAATTGATTATTACTAATTATACAAATGTCCCAGAAGTTGCGCTTGCTCCCTACCAACTCTCGCTTCCCATTGAACAAAAACTAATCGCGTGAGAATAACTTTATCGTCTTCTCAATTTCTTCCTTCACGCCAAGGATGCAATCTACTTTCAGTTAGCTTCTGGAATCAAAAAGACACACAAAGTTAGCAGAGGGTTTCAGAAATCCTTGATTCTACAGCACAATTGATTTATTGTGCATTCTCTTTGGCGAGGAGCGCCCGGTTGATTGCATCATGAAGCTCATAGTGCGGTTGTGTCCTCATTTGCTCAATCTCTCCGGCACACATGCGGTAAACGTGAAAGCGCCTGAGAAACTTCCATTCGCATCCATGCAGCTCATCTGAGCAAATATATACATTAATTCTGTCTGTCACGCCGCGTATCATCCTTTGACTGGCTGCGAGGGAAGGATGCACCCATGACGGGATATAGGGCAATAGGGGCGCCATGATCTTGGCATATCCGCTCACTAAATATTGCCGCAGCGGCCCTAGCCCCTCACTGAACTTTCCTGTGATTACGAGGGTTCCATGGTCGCGCACGACACTTTGCGTGTGATAAACTGCTTTAATCGCCTGCCAAACATCACTATACCGGGGGGGAACATGCGCAATCACACCGTCTAAGCGGGGTAAGCGCTGAATGTGGTATAAACAACTATAGGACACAGCTCCCTTGTGCGCATCCGGGAAAGTCCCCGCGCACAGCGCAATCGGCTCGCCGTCATTCATTACAAAATTTAACGATATTTTTTCGCGATCGAGTTCTGCTTCCAAGTTGTCAATGAATTGGCGCGCCCCATTACTCGATTTGCCAATGGATGTTGAGCTCGCACTCTGATGCGTGTACATCACAAGTCTCCTGCTACTGACACCAGGACACAATAACTTTGCACCCCCGCTAAACCCCGCTACCGCATGGGGGGCCGTGGTACTAATACCGATGATAACATCGGCACGCTCCACGAGTGGATTAACGTCATTTCTTGTCAAGCGAGGATCATGCGATTGCCAACTAGCAGGAAGTATGGAGAGCTTGCGACTGACTTCGCTTCCCGTCAGCGGCCGGTGCATTCCCGTAGCGAACAGAACGCGGAACTCAAGCGGGGAGTCAGCGTGCACTGCCTCTTCAATCAGGGGATAGACAACATTAGCGGGAGCGTTTCGAGTCTGGTCTTCGCACAGTAGAAGGACTCTCTTCCTGTGAAAGGAATAACGCGAAAGCGTCTCTCTCACCCTGGTTTGGATGGTTGAAATGCCCAGAGAGGGAGCTTTTGGAAGCAGAACATTCATGTTCTGGCACTTGCTCGGGCGTTTATAATGGTTTAGCGTGTATAATATAAGTAATTAGGATGTATAAATTGCAGACAAACAAAGTCAACAGGTAAAGGACAGGATATCTGCCTATGTGAAAAACAAGGTTATTGTCTTCTTCACTTCTTCCTTCACACCAAGAATGCAATCGTATTTCTTGACTTCTTCAGCATTCACCCAGGCATAATCTGTGAAGCCGCCTTCTTCCAGAATGACGGATCCTGAATTGTACTTCGCGGCAAATTTGACCATGATGACGGGGATGCCGTCAGGTCTCACAAACGCGATGCTGTTGATATACTGCAATGCAGGATGAATTGTTATGCCTGCTTCCTCGTGCACTTCCCTTGCCAATAAACCTTCGACCGCGTCTTCAAAGTCAAACACTTCTCCGTTCATGCGCGTCGGTTTTCTGAGATCAAGATTCGACCATTCGAGCTTTCCTCCCGGGACTGCATATTTTCCCGGATGGACTTTCTCGCGCGGGTCTCTTTTAAGGATTAAACAACGGCCATCGCTTTCGCGATATACGACGACATTCGCGACGAAGTAGAAGAGTTTGTCTTGTTTGGCGTTGTCGAGAGAGATTTCTTTGGCAGGCATTATTAAACAGCAAAAAATGGCAGTATTTATGTGTTTCCTAAATTCCGGCTTAATTTGGGAAAACGTATTTATATGCCTGGCTTTTACGGTGGGATATGAAAGAAACAAAAAAACACGAAAAAGCGACGTTCGCCGCAGGCTGCTTCTGGGGTGTAGAAGACTCGTTTAGACAGATGAAAGGCGTGATTTCAACTCGTGTGGGTTACACGGGCGGAGAAACAAAAGATCCTTCGTATCATGAAGTCTGTACAGATACAACGGGGCATGCGGAAGCTGTTGAAGTTACGTTTGATCCACAAATCATTGCATATGAGATACTTGTGCAGCATTTTTTCAAGATGCATGATCCGACGCAAATGAACAGGCAAGGTCCGGATCACGGAACGCAATATCGCTCCGCAGTCTTCTATCATTCTGTCGAGCAGAAAAAGATTGCTGAAAAAGTAAAAGCGGAAGTGCAGAAAACAATCTCAAAGCCAGTTGCTACAGGAATTGTGCTAGAAGCCCCATTTTATCGGGCTGAAGAATATCATCAGCAATATTTGGCGAAGAAGGGGTTAAAGGTTTGTCATTGATGCGTTAAAATCCCAGAAACCGCGTTTTGTCTCCATACTGCGCTTTTATTTCCCTGACTCTTGATCCAATATTCATTCCATTCTTCTTTGCAAGCGTTTTCGCATACGAAAGCCAGCCGCGAGCCGCTTTATTATCGCCTCGCTCATAAAAGTGCTGGGCATATCCAAATGCATTTTCCACACCTAGACGATATGCTGCTGTCTCAAATGCTGCAAAAGATTCATCAGGGGTAACTCTTGGCAGATTAAGCTCGGGCATCAAAAGATGAGTTTCAAGGTTCTCCTTTCCCGTTCGTTCAATTTCATCCTGGAGCAGATCTTGAGCAGTTTCTAATTCAACACGGGCTTCATCGAGCATACCCGTTTCAGCAAAGCTATGACAATGGGATACAGCACACTCTAATCGTGGGTTTGTCATACTAAATGAGAGTGTATAATGCTTTATAAACTGCCTCGTTTTATGTTCTGAGAATAAGGCTTATTGACTCATAATTCCATACATATGGGCGCTATTGAGCTCCAAGTAGCCACTTCGGAAGCTATATTAAGGCTACACCCTTCTAAAAGTGCATGCGCGGAACACTCATCTATACGTATACGATCGCATACAAAAAAGCGATTGAGAAGAAGCGAAGGAGAAAGGATGAGGCCATAGTCCCGAAGAAACGAGCTCCGAATTATGAGGAGTACTTTCCCAAATATGACCTGCTGCAAAAGGTAACCAAGCAAATCTCTGGAAATGATGTTGAGTTTAAGGTGAAATCGTTCTCAGACAAGAATATCGTTATTGAGGCACGAGTGGAAGACACTGAATTTGATTTGGGATTTGTCTCGAAGCTGCGCGATGAGCTCGATGATGAATGCATCAAGATTGCAAAAGCGTATGATCCCGCAGATGCAATAGAGGAATACGTGTTTTTTTGCGTGAAAGACTTCAAAACCGTGGACTCCTTCATAGAGAAAAACAGGGAGAAGATGGTCTCGCTCATGAAGAATGAGCCGTACACGTTTACGGAGACCGAAGTCCAGGAAAGCATGAAAAACCAGATACGATACACGAATGAAGACCTTGTGGTGGTTGATTGGGACGGAGCATTTGTGCTTGATAAAGAGGGCAATTACACGGAAAGCAAAGCAATTATTGAAATCGCGAACATTCAATTACTGAACCTGAGAATTCTCGATGGGCAAATCGCGCAGGAAGTTGAGGAAGTGAGCGGATTTGTGGATATTCGCGGCATTCGAAGGTTTATGCGGTCAAAGCAGTTGCTCAATCGCATCATCCAAATCAGAACGGAGCGCTACGGCGACCTTGAGGCAATTGACAAAAGCCTCAGATTATTCGGAGATTGGTATACGGGAAAACTCTATGGCCTCATCAGCCAGAAATTATATCTCGACAAATGGAGAACTTCTATTGAAAAACGGCTTGCGGTCATTGAGGACATCTACAACATGGTCTCCGCAAAAATATCGGAGGATTATAACATCCTCCTAGAGCTTATGATCGTTTTGCTCATCATTTTCGAAATTTTATTATATTTCCGCTCCGTCGGCTCTTAAATGAGGCTTATTATCGATACGCGGAACGGGCTTGCGGGGGATATCTTCTGCGCCGGACTTATCGGATTAGGAGCGGCATCCGTCGTGCCGTCCATGCGCAGGGCTGCGGGACTTTTAGGAAAAGCGACTGTTGACGCTATGCGCGAAGACAATGTCTGGAGGATGAGCATCCAATTGACGAAAAATGACCCGCACTTGCACGAACATGAGGCATTTAGGCTATTAACAAGCGCGCTGCAAGGGCATTCGCCTCACTACCAGGAAAAAGCAAGAGCGATTCTCACCGTGCTATGCAAAGCGGAGCGTTATGTGCACGCGCATCATCCTCTCCTGAAAAACCACGGCGAAGCCGTGCTGCATGAAGCGCAGGATATACTCATAGATACGATGGGAGTCATATCCGGATTAGAGGAGATGGGCATAACGGAAGTCTTATACCTTGGATATCTTAATGTGGGCAATGGGACCGTGACATTTTCGCACGGTACGTTTCCCGTGCCGGCTCCCGCAACGGAGCACATTCTCAAAGAGCAGGGATTCGTGTGGCAAAAGTCATCCCAGTATAACCGTGAAATGATGACCCCCACAGCTGTGAGCATCCTTGCCGGATTGCAAGCTTCAAAGATCGAGAGCCTTCCCAAGATATACAGAAAAACGGAAGCGCGGGGAACTTATCCAGGACTCCCTGCGATCTCATTCATGCTTACAGACTGAGAAATTATTTATAGATTGCTCACTTCCCTCTCAAGATGAATACTCTCAGAAGCCTCTGCGATCGCATCTTTCACGGCGACAAGGATGAAAAGATACGGGAGGATATAATCACGTACGCGCGCGACCATGGTAGAGAAGAGATGATAGAGGTCGACGGGGTATTGCATCGCGGGATAAAGCTCCAAGTCATAATACAAAGCAATCCTTGGTATAGCGTTAATGTGCTTATTGACGATCATCTAAAAAGAGCCACAGTCGACATCAGTACAATCGGCACTCGACCACTCATGTATCATTACGAAAAACAGCTTTCATGAGAATCACCTGCATCATCTGCAACGAGGAAGGGCATCAGCATATGAACTGCCCCGTGCTTGCGAAAGCAGAAGCGCTGTTCAAGATCGTCAACATGGAGGGCAAGCAGGACTTCTCGGGATTGAGTCCAGCGCCGTTTGTTGGCAGGTATGGGTATCCCAAAGTCAACGTGGGCATCCTCGCTCCAGGAGAGATCAAGGAGGACGTCTGGAAGTATGATTCGCCAAGGTTCTGGGCGCAGGAGAATTATCAGATTCCGGACGTAGTGCAGCTTCGCACCGCGCTGATTAACTCTCGGTTTTCCGCCCATGTGAAGGATACAAGTCGATTTCTCGACGCCGCTCAGGAGATTGGAATGGCGTCACAGCCTGTTGATGTTGAGCTTCACCTTGAGCAGACGCCAGTGTTCCACTTGAATATTGATCCGCACGCGGCACCGTTGGGCCAAAGCGCCTCGCTCAAAGATGTTGACATCACGTCAAACCCGAAAATCCATACTAAAGTGGATCGGGCGGTGAGCGATACGGACTTGAAGGCGAAAGATGCGCTCGTATCGCTGTATGAGTCTGGATTTGATGAGAACTTTCTTTCACGAGCGCTCTCGATTGGGAATTTTGGCATAGGGAAGAACAGGAAACTCGTGCCCACGCGCTGGTCGATTACGGCGACGGATGACACGCTGGGCCTGAGCATTATTGAAGAGATTAAAGATTACGCACAGCATGAGTACGCAGCTTATTTTGGAGGGTATCTTGGGAATAATTTTCTCGTCCTCTGTTTTCCGCAGCCGTGGAGCTATGAGCTCTTTGAAATGTACACCCCAAAACCCGGGCAGTGGACGACAGATTATGAATCGGTTTTTGGGAGGGCGACGTATGTGGAAGAGACGGCAGGAGGCTATTACGCGTGCAGGCTTGGGGTTCTTGAAATGCTGCAGCGGGAGAAGCGGCAAGCCGGGATTCTTGTCCTGCGGTTTATTACGAATGAATATATCGCGCCGTTAGGTGTGTGGGTTGTGAGGGAGGCGACGCGAAAGTCTGTGGGTTTAAAACCGATTGTGTTCGCGTCAAAGGAATTGATGCTAAAATATGCCGATAGTCTTGCGCGGAGGAAGTTTAATTATGACATCACTCAGATTCTCAAAGAAAGCAGATTGCTGAAAGGACAGGAGCAGAGGACGTTGAGCGCGTTTTAAAGCTGATAAGCGTCTTGGGGTTAATACCCGGGAACACCGCGTCTAGACCTAATCCACTGCAAAATGTTGCGACGTTCTGGACGTTTTGGCTCAGACTTCGGCCAAAACTCCTCAACAATCCACGAAGGATGCGGTTTTGCATGGTCGCGCAGGTACGGAAGGATAAGCTTCAACTGTTCAATCATGTCTGGAGATAAACTCGGTTCATATAAAGCGATAACGTCATCGATACTCCCATGCGTTCTCGTATGTTCCTCAGCACCATCTGCGTTTATCCAAACATCAGGGGCTTCAAGGCTTTCAATTTTGAAATCATTATAAAAGCCTGAGAGCACAACCAGCGTGCGCAGATCATCGTGATAAAAGCTCATGTTCACACAGGGCATTGAATAGGGGTAGGTTGCATGGGTCTCCACCCGAGTAAATGGCTTCATACCATTGAAGTCTTCCATGCCTTTATAAACATTTATCGAACACAAACTATAAATACTTCGGATATTCATGAGATGCTAATGTTCCTCACAGACTTCGCGCGGGAAGTGCACACGTTGCATCAGGACGTGAAGACGCTCTCCGGAAAAAAGATTGATCTGCGCGTAAAACCGAGTCCTTCTGGTGTGTTTGATTATGAACGCGCACGTATCGAGACGCTGCAGCGTTCTATTCCAAGGCATATCAAGACGCTCTCGGAAAAATCTGAAAAGCTCAAGATGGAAATTACTGGAAGGGGATTGTCTCAAGTGCTTCAGCTCGTGAACGAGCTTGAGCTGTATTCAGGCGGGAACGATATGAAGAACCTAATGGCGAGCACGGAAAAACTCGCATCGCTTGTCGCGGAGATTCAGGACAACCAGGAAACGCTGCGGGTTTTCAAAGTACCTGAACATATACCGGCGGAGATAAAAGAAGAAGTGCTCGCTGACATCCATGAGCTCAACAAGTGCATGGAGCATCAATGTTATCGGAGCGCGGTCATTCTCTGTGGGAGGATTCTTGAGACTGCGCTGCACCGTAAATACTTTGAGTCTGCAGGAAAGGACCTCTTAGAGACGAGCCCAGGCATCGGATTGGGAAAACTCGTTGCGAAGCTCTCTGAGAAAAACATTGCGCTTGATCCTGGATTGTCTGAACAGATTCATCTCATCAACCAAGTCAGGATTTCTTCCGTGCACACGAAGCAGAGCGCGTTTTCTCCAAATGACGCGCAGGCGAGAGCAATTGCGCTGTTCACGAGCGATGTTCTGGAGAAAGTGTTTAGCAAGTGAGACATAAAACCATTGCCTTGAGTTTAATTAATAGGAGTCCACCCTTTTGCAGGCGGGGTTCCTTGAGAATTCAAACTAAGCAGGAATCTGCTGCCGAGCAAGCCTTCCTTCAAGTTTTTTTGCCGGCCTAACCTTTGAAAGATCAATAATCCAGTCAGTGCCATTTCCCTTCTGGCTAAAGCATACATGGAGACCATTGTATTTATGCAATCTATCGGCGAAATTCTCCCGGATGTGACGCATAATGCTCTCAAGCACTTGCCCATGATTTTGAGGAGTCGCGTGCTCATTTGAAACGACAGTCATGTGCAAACTTCCGGAATTTATTTCGTTGTCTGGATGCACGTCTGTGTAAATCTCAACATCACACGGAAGCTTGGCGCGTCGACATTCGCCAAGAGGAAAGCCAAGGACATATCCCTGCTCATCGTGGACTTCAATAGCTGTAAACTCGCGAGCAAGCATTTCGAGAAGAGAGCTATACATCTCATTGGCAAAGGCCGTTCTGGCCGAAACATCCCTGAATAAGTCTGGTTTATTAGCGTAATCCATGCTCAATAAAAATACGGTGTTTCTCCCAAAGAAAGATTGCCGATCAATATCAACGGCGGCCAACTCCGGATGAATTCTTGCAGCCGTTTTTAAAACCGCTCCCATGTATGTTTTTGCATCGTGATACATCTCCAGAATTTGCGGCTCGAAGAGCACATCGATAGGGTAAGGATAATGNTTAGGCATTTGAGTAGCATTAATGAAATGCATGGGAAAATAGACATCACCTGAAGTAATCGTAACCCAGGCAAACGGGAAGTGGTAGAATTGACGCAGCTTTTCAGAGCCTTCACTGGAGATCTCTGTAAATTGTTCAGGCCTCCACTTATCGAATAATAATGGACAATGCTCACCCTTGAGCTCAATCATGGGAGATGAAAGTGCTTTTTACTTTAAAAACCCTCGCAAAGGTTTAAAACATAAACCGCACTTTGCTTGGCCATGGCAGATAATGAGGAACTCACGAAATTCGCGCTTGAAATTGCCCCAACATTCATACCGGATATTTGCGGAATCGTCGGGATACCGCACCGCGCGCAGGAGCTTCAAGGCCGCCTGGATCTCCACGTGAGCAATGATTGGGAATCCTACGCGAATCGCACAAAGGTCCATCTTTCTATCTTATATGGCAAGCTCCCGCGCCACGAGATTGCACATGAGATGATGCACTTTGTCGATTACTGCGTGCATTGGATTATGGAACGGGGCTCTTTCTCGCTGGCTCAGCGAAACGGTATGGAGCTGGTTGCTGAAGTCTATGGATGGATGATCGCCCGTGAGCATGGCGAGCGCATCTACCATGAGCAGCATAACATCCCCGAGCATCTTAAGGAATTCGATCGCAACCGACAGCATATTGAACATATGCTCAAGCATGTCTGCAGCACGCTTCCTGCAGAGGCCAAAGCGGGGCTACGAACGGCTCTGAGCACTGATGATGCGGCAGCTTTGCGAAAACTCGATATGTATTTCGATCAAAATGGACATCCGGAGAACTATGAGAACCCTCGGATGACTTTACGCTACAAAGTTTCACACTGTGCGCAATTGCTTGAGGAAATCGACTCCGCAGTTGAGCATAAAAGCTTTGAAGTTGTGCAGCAGCTCTGCAGGCGCACCGTTGATTTTCCTGGCCTGGTGAATCAATTGTTTCATACCCCATTCGCAGAGCGGGTTCCATACGCGTGGGCATTGCTGGAGTCACGGCAAAGATTTTAAAGGGGTTATGATTCATTCCCCGATATGAACCGGAAACAGCTTATAGACACGTATATCGCGTTTTTCAAGGAGAAAGGCCATGCGGTTATTCATAGCGCTCCTCTCATTCCGGAGCATGATCCAACGGTTTTGTTTACGACTGCGGGCATGCATCCGTTAGTTCCCTTTTTGATGGGGCAAAAACATCCTCTGGGAAAGCGTCTCGTAAATGTTCAGAAATGCATCAGGACGCAGGATATTGACGAAGTGGGTGATGAAACGCATACGACGTTCTTTGAGATGCTTGGGAACTGGTCTCTTGGGGATTATTTCAAAAAGGACGCGATTGCATGGAGCTGGGAGTTCCTCACGTCAAAACACTGGTTAGGCCTTGATCCGAAACGGCTTGCGGTTTCATGCTTTGCCGGAGATGATGACGCGCCACGAGACGATGACGCCGCGAACGTGTGGATGAGCCTTGGAGTTCCAAAGGAGAGAATAGCGTATCTTCTCAAATCAGATAATTGGTGGGGCCCGGCAGGGAGCACAGGACCCTGCGGTCCGGACACAGAGATGTTTTACTGGGCTCCTAATGACGATCACGCTCCGAAAAAATTCGATCCAAAGGATACACGCTGGGTTGAAATCTGGAATGACGTATTCATGCAGTACAATAAGACGAATGGCGGGAAGTATGAGCCGCTCGCGCACAAAAACGTCGATACGGGATTGGGAGTCGAGCGTGTCACGATGGTATTGCAGGGAAAAACAAATATTTTCGAGATTGAGGAATTGAAAAATATCCTAACTAAAGTTGCTGAGATTACAAATACCCAACCAACTCCCGAAAACATCCGTTCATTCAGGATTATTGTGGATCATATGCGCGCAGCAACATTTATTCTTGGAGACGAGCGCGGCGTTGCGCCTTCAAATGTCGATCAGGGATACGTACTGAGAAGGTATATCCGCAGATCATTGCGGCATTTGCGATTGCTCGGCATGGACCTCTCAAAGATGAACGCGTGCGAAGAAATTGCGAAAGTGGTCATTGAGCTTTTCCAAGCGGATTATCCCATACTGCATGACCGGCGCACATTCATTATTGAAGAGTTGCGGAGAGAGGAAGAGAAGTTCCAAAGGACGCTGGACAAGGGCCTCAAGGAGTTCGACCGTATCGCAAAACTCGGAAAGATTGACGCGCAGCAGGCGTTCCTCTTGTACCAAAGCTACGGATTCCCGATCGAAGTGATCCAGGAGCTCGCTCAGGAAAAACGCATGCGCGTCGATGTCGAGGCGTTCCAGAAAGAGTATGAGAAGCATCAGGAGCTCTCGCGCAGGGGAGCTGAGCAGCACTTCAAAGGTGGGCTTGCGGACGCCTCGGATGCGACGGTGAAATTACACACGGCGACACATCTCCTTGGTGAAGCGCTGCGCAGAGTTCTCAAGAATCCAAGCATAAGACAGAAGGGAAGCAATATTACTACCGAGCGATTGCGGTATGATTTTAATTTTGACCGAAAATTGACCGCCGAAGAGATCCGCGGTGTGGAGGCGGAGGTCAACAAACACATCAAGGAGCATCTTGACGTGCAGCGCCATGAGATGACATTGCATGAAGCATTGCACAGCGGAGCGCAGTCAGAATTCGGAACGCGCTATCCCGATCAGGTTTCTGTATATACCGTCGGGTCGTTTAGCAAAGAAATCTGCGGAGGCCCCCATGTTGCGAATACCAAAGAGCTTGGGCGCTTCAAAATTCTCAAAGAGGAAGCCGTGAGCGCAGGTGTCCGCAGGATTAAAGCGACGCTTGAGGCCGCATCATGACAAAATTCAACGTTCGGGTAGACCAGGAGACGTGCATTGGCTGCGCGGCGTGCACCGCATGCTGTGAAAATTTTGAGATGGTTGGAGACAAGGCAAAGGAGAAAAAGCAAATCATCGACGAGAGTGACCTGCCGAAGAATAAGGAAGCGGAGGAGGTATGTCCGGTTGCCGCGATTAAAATTGAGAAAAGCGAATAATTATTTCTGATTTTTACGATTTAAAACAAAACATTTAAATAGAAAAATGATCAGAGTCATGATCAGAGGTGAATTGTAAATGGCAAAGAAAGCGAAAAAGAAGTCAGGTAAGAAATCATCAAAGAAAAAGAAGAAGAGATAAACTCTTCTTTTCTTACTTTTCTATCATGAAATACAACCGGCGATTATTTTTTCCTTTATTTTCCATCGCCGTGATGCTGATCCTTCCCACTTCTGACGTGTTCTTCACGTGACAACCGCCGCACGCCTGTTCGTCGAGGTCTTCAATAGTGATTACACGAATTTCCTGAATATCCCCAGGAAGTCCTTTCGCCAGTTTGCATAATGTGGGGATTTTTTCCGCCTCTTCTCGGGAAATGAATCTGATCGTGACGGGCTTGTTTGCCTTGATGAGCTCATTCGCCTTCTGCTCATACGTTTTCATCGCATCGCGGTCGAATTGCTCAAGGTTAAAATCAATCCTCGCCTTATCCTCACCGAGCTGATTGCCCGTTATTTCGGCTCCTGTCGCGTTGTGGATGACCGCAGAGAGCACGTGCGCTGCGGTGTGGTAGCGCATGAGGAGATACCTGTGATCCCAATCAATGCTTCCTTCAACGCCATCGCCTGGCTGAATGCCCTCATGATCCACAAGGTGAACGATCCTGCCCTCTTTTTTTCTGACATCAACAACTCGATAGGTTTCTTCTCCCTTTGTGAGGACTCCCGTATCAGACGGCTGGCCACCGCTCTGTGGATAAAACGCGGTGTGCGAGAGCACAATCTCATTGCCCACGACCTCAATCACTTCAGCATCAAACGTTCTTAAGTATGGGTCTCTTAGATATAATGCGCCGTTCATGTGCTCACCCCCCGATACATGTATCCTTGGGAAGCTATTTATATACCCTTCTTCAAAAAAAATGAAACAGATTGCCTAATTTCGCATATCTCAGAGATACCCATGGCCCTTTAGGAATTTCCTTAATTGCTTGTATTCGCTGCTTCTGTCTAAGATGCAAAGAACTTTGACTTTTGGTTTGTCAACAAGGTAGACTACTCTTTTTTCTTTTCGGTTATCTTCAAACCTAATCCTAAAAAGAAATAAGGAATACCCTTCAATGCGCTTAAACCTAAACGGGTTTATCTTTGCCAAACGTAATTTATCCTCAATTAGTTTGGCGGCCTCATCACTCAGTTCATCAATCTGCTCTAGAAAAAATTCGGATGGAATAACCTCATATTCCATTCCTATCTTCTCCTGAGCTTGCTAAATAACTCCCTCTCTGTCCCGTAGAGTTTTTTCTTTTCGGTTAGGTCAGCGAGTTTCTTTACAAGCGCCAACTCTTCCTTGCTTATTTCAGGTTCATCAAACAATTTTTCCCTAATCGTTTCTTTAATGAAGTCCTGCACCGAACCATATCCATGTTCGTCAGAATAGGACCTCACTGAACTAAGCAATTTTTGCGGTATCCTTACATTGATTTGTGTATTCATGATACCGATAGATACCATACGATATATAAATGTTTCGATTGTTTCTTGATTTTTGTAGGGGGGCTTGTTCCCCTTTGGGAAAAGATACCCATAGAAGATAGTTCCGAGATTCAACGGCCCCCATACATGACGACACTCATCCCCTCTGTGGCAATACCTCCAACAACAAGCTTTATAAATCCTCGCCCATTCTTTGGACACATGAGAAAAAAGGAATCATCGAGCAAATTCATCAAGATCAGATGCCCGAAATGCAAGAACGAGCAGATCACGTTCGGCAAGAGCTCTATTGAAGTCAAATGTCTGGTGTGCGGAAAAGTTCTGAGCCAGCCTACAGGGGGCAAGAGCCACGTCAAGGCTCAGATTCTTGAGGTTCTTGAGTAAATGTTTCTCCGAAAACAAGGATATCCAGAGGAAGGAGAACTCGTGCTCTGCACGGTCACGAATATTTATCATCATTCCGTATTTGTCGATCTGGATGAGTATGGGCGCTCCGGATTAATTCATATCTCTGAGATCAGCCCGGGGCGCATCAGAAACCTCCGCGAGTTCGTAGCCGAAGGGAAAAAGATTGTCTGCGTCATTCTTCGCATTAACAAGGAAAAGGGGCATATTGACCTCAGCCTGCGCAGGGTGAACGAGAGCCAGAAGCGCAGAAAACTCTCCGAAATCAAGATGGAGCAAACCTCGGAGAAGATTGTTGAGCAGGTCGCAAAAAAATACAAGAAAGAGCCCAAGCAATTCTATGACCAGGTCATGGCTGCGATTTCGAAAGAGTACAGAGAACTTCGATTTTGCTTTGTGGATGTCGCGAATGGGGCTGCGAATCTTGTCGATTTAGGAGTGGACAAGAAATCCGCGGATGATCTTACAGAGATGATCACGACGCGCATGAAGCCGCAGGAAGTCGAGATTCGCGGAGACCTCAAAATCACCAGTTTTGCCCATGACGGGATTGAACGGATCAAGGGAACGCTCTTAAAGATCATCGCAGAGGATAAAGAGATCACACTCAAATACAAGGGTGCAGGTGCATATCTTGTTGCAGTGAAATCGCTCGATTTTAAAGATGCTGAGCGCAGGCTCAAGAAAGCGATCGACACGGCACAACACATGATGGGAGAGACTGTTGCTTTCGAGCGCAAAGAGGCAACATGAAAGCCTTGCTCAAATGCAAAACCTGCGGCCAGTACACGCTTCAAAAACCGTGTTCTTGCGGTGGGGAAGCAGTCCAGCCGTACCCCGCGAAGTATTCTCCTGAAGACAAGTATGGAGAGTACAGAAGGAAGGCGAAAAAAGAGATTGAAGCAAACCAATCATAACGTTTATATACTTTCTTTAATGACGAGTTTTTTATGGGGGCATGGACAATACAAGGCAAACTTCCGAAGCTTTCTAAACCCGTGCTTATT
>C687J35174_10007190_pt1 | contig 14374 bp, 9 predicted proteins | sample RifCSPhighO2_01_FD_35174 | JGI IMG/M metagenome (IMG submission 35174) | reverse complement strand
ATGTACACTAGTATTATATTAATCTTGTGGTAGCAATTACAAAAATAGACGAGAATAAAGAATTTTATTCCTAGTGGATATTTTCTAGGGCGAAGTCAGGTTATTAAGTATACTTCATTCCCAACGTCAGCATATGAATTATTCTTCTGCGATGCACAATGCCCTGTATTTTTCCTTTGCTCATCACTGGTAAAACACTCAACCCCTGCTCGTCCATCAATTTTAACACGTCGTAGGCGGAGCTTTGGACAGACGGCATTTTTACTTTGTCAGCAGGAATCATAATATCAAGAGCAACGACTGTTTTCCACAACGTCGGAGAAAGTTCGGGTGATTTCTCGATGTCGATGATGCCAAGCACACGCTTCTGCTTTTCAACAACAAATGCACCGTAATTTCCCTGCTTGTAGAGCTCGACAACTTTTCCCAGTGAATCGTGGGGCTTTATCGAAAGATATTTTTTTTCAATCACTGATTTCAAAGACACTTTGTTCAGCACATCTTTCATCACCACATTTTCGTAACTGCTTCGTGCAACAAACCAGATGAAGCCACCAATCAAGATGAACCAAAGGCTTTGTGTAACACCCACAAGAATACCAAGAAAGCCGAAAAACATAAGAATGCCACCAAAACATTTTCCACCAGCGCTAGCAATGCGCGTTGCTTTCCTTATGTCTTTGTAATGAAACATCAATAATGCCCGAAACATTCTGCCTCCGTCCAGTGGATAGCCCGGCACGAGATTAAAAAGCCCAACTGCAAGGTTAAGCTGCCAGATATAGAATGTAACTGCTTTAAAAAATAATGAAAGTGGAAGCTGGTGAATCCAATAGACAATGCCTGCAACAGCCAAACTAAATAATGGACCGGCGGCTGCCATGAGCAATTCTGTTTTTGGCGGCATATCCTCTTTTGGAAGCGATGCAACGCCACCAAAGAAAAAGAGAACAATCTTGTCCACTTTGATGCCATGCGCACGTGCGACAAGCGAATGGCACAGTTCGTGACATAGAACAGACGTGAAGAGAAGAACTGCAGAAAGAAGCGCCATGAACCAATACATCAATGGACTTTGGTTCGGGTAATGCTGCGGAAAAAAACCAACAGATAATGAATAGGAAAGCAGCGCAAAGATGAACCACCATGAGCTGTGCAGGTAGATGTCAATACCGTGAACACGAAATGCGCGCAGGCTGTGATTGAGCATGTTATTAGAAGAGTTTATTTGTTTTTAAATGTATATAATGAAATTTAAATAGTCCTATTCGTTTATAAGAAGAATGGCTCGTAAAATTTTGGATGTTTTGGGAATTATCGCGATTATTTTTGGGGTGATTGCATTTCTTATTACAATTGCTGCCATTATCTATTTACTCTTCAAATGAACAGAAGCAAGCTTTACGATTTTATTGGAATGCTCGTCAGCATGTCGGCTTTATTGTTTCTGCTGTTTGTATCTCTTCTTAACAAAAATTTTAGTTTATTTGAGTGGTCAATCGTTGCATTTGACTTATTTGTAAATGTTATTCTCCACTTACTTGCTTTCTTCGAAGAACGCTAAAACCTGAATTCTCTCAACACTTTCTTCATATCATCAACTTTTCCCTGTTTCAATTCTTTTCCACCGCCTTTTGCTCCCAATTTCACAAGGTCGGCAAACTGTTTGTCATTGCCTTTGAATACAAACATCCCACCTTTTGCGAGCAGCAACACATGTGAAAATTTGCCTGCGATATCACGCAGCGTCTGAATGTCCGTGTCAAGCTGCAGCACTGACTTTTCTTTCACGTTTTTGTCAAGTTCATGCGCTTGCTTCTGATGCAATTCTTCAAGCAGCTTCGCATTGCTTTTCCATGCATTAAACAAATGCTGTGCAACGACATCGAGCGAGCCGGATGCTTTTTTAGGTGATGGGGACATTTTCAATGCTTTCAACTGCTTTTCCTGTTCTTCAACTTGCGTCAAAAACTTTTTTAGCGTATCTTTGAGCTGTTCTATTGTGACACTGAACACGTCAGCTGCAGCCTGAAGTGCATGAGCAGATATTGTTGCAGTCAGGTTGTACTGCTTCAGTAATTTTTTCATATCATCGCCCTGCTGGCTTATCTGTTGTTCCCACCGTTTTGCTGCTTCTCCTGCGACATATTCGATTCGGACAACATCATCCGCGATTTTTGAAGAATTGATAATGTGGATGAGCTCGGCTTCTTTGGTATTGTTCAAATGGGTTCCACCGCATGCTTCAACATCTGTATTTTTGATATTCACGATGCGCAGCGTCTTTCCTGGCGCTACACCACCCTGATAAATATTCACGCCATATATTTTTTCGGCATCTTCACGTGGTATAAATGATTTTAATATTGGAATTGATTTTTTTACTATTATGTTTGCTTCTTTTTCAATCTCCAGAAGCTGCTGTTCAGAAAGACGCGCGTAATGAGTGATGTCAATACTTCCTTTCTCGGTTGTTTTCTTTGCGCTTGCCTGATTTACATGATGACCAATTACTTTTCGTGCGGCTGCATTAACAATGTGGGTTGCAGTATGATGTTGTGCGAGCTGTTTTCTTCTGTCTTTATCGATGCTGCATTTCACGGTTTCTTTTTCTTTGAAGCCTGGCTTTCGATGAAGCACATGAACGATAATTTTGCCCTGCTTGAAGACATCCTGCACGGGAATATTATTTATCGTACCCAAATCATGCAACTGTCCGCCGGACGTTGGATAGAACCAAGTCTGATCGAGAATGACTGCATTGTCTATTATTTTGAGAACTTTTGCATCAAAGGGCGGAGGATTCCAATCATCAAAATACAATAGTTTAGTGTCAGGTACATCATCCAAAGGAAGTTGTGTATATTTGCCGGTTTTATGCACCTGTGCGCGTTTTTCGTGCAGTTCTGAAACACGTGCATAGAAATTGTCTGGGATTTTTATTTTGAGATTTTTCCTCGCTGCTTCTTCACGCACCAGTTCAGGAGAAATACCGTTGCTGTCATAAAGTTTAAGCAATGTAGCATCTGTTATTTTTTCTTTCATGATGGAGTCTATCAATGAATGCGCTTTCTGCCGTGTTGCATCGTACTTGTTCTTTTCCACATCAAGAATATGGGCAATATCATCAAGATGCTCTTTCAGTTCAGGAAACAAAGGTTTGAGGAATTGTGCATGAAGTTTACAGAGTTCTGCAAGATCAACATTCCATTTGTACTGGTGAATGAAATCTTCTGCCCTGCGAAAGATGACCCGCAAATTGTAACCGCCGCCGACATTGCTTGGCAAAGCGCCGTCATTTAATGTGAAAAGCAATGCACGCGTGTGTTCTGCGATGGAATAAAGAGCTGCCTGCTGTTGGATGTTTTCTTTGAGTTCTTTGACGGGAACACTAATTTTGGACGATACTTTCTGCCATGCTTTTTCAACATCCGAAACTTCATCAATATTCAGCCATGCTGCGTACGGTAGAAATTTTTGCATGATATCCTGATTAAGCTTTATTCCTGTTTTCTTGCGGAGATGCTGGACAACTGTTGGAAATGTTGTTTCATAACTTGTTGTTTCTCCCTGTGTAAACCATGGCACACGCTCGTGACCCTGTCCCATGTCCAGCACTTTAATTTTTAGTTCTTTGATTCCTGAAACGGTGCGCTCATACTGCATGTACACCTGATTGCTGAGTTCAAGACCCGCAGAAAAAAATTCGATGCTCGGCCCAAGATTCCCGCCGCCTGCCCATGCGTCTTCATGGATTGTGATATTATCGTTTGCGAGACCAATCCCTTTATTGAACCAAGTGAGATGGTCTTTCACATAACGATTGATGTCATAATCTTTTGGAGAGACAAATGCGTGCTGGCCCATCATCACAAAGCCAACGTAATGCGCACCTGTAATACCAACATTATCAATGTCATTGAAACGTACACAGAATTGCGGGATGACTAAAGGGTTTGCAGGTGGAGGAATTTCTCCACTAACTACAAAAGGCTGGAATGCTGCAATGCTTGCGATGGTGAAATCTGTTGTCGGATTCCATCGTGCAACGACAGGATAACGTTTAATCGGTGTATATCCAAGCGACTTGTGAATTTTTGCAAATTGCTGCCAGGTTTCGATGTAATCTAGTTTTTTCTTTGCAGGGCTGCTGTTGACAAAACGGAAACCGCCGGAACAAGCGCTGTCTCCACAAGTTGATTGCTTACCGATGCTCCAGTAAAAATTTTTACAGGTGATGCATTGACCACGTTTAAAACCGAGTTCTTGTAAGGCTTTGACCGGATAATGTTTTTCAGGATTCTGTTGTGCGTCTTTCTTGAAATTGAGCTTGAGCTGCTTGTCGTCCATTTTGTATTGGATTTAAAGTATGTTTAAAAATATGATTGGGATTACGTACATTCTAAAGCTTTGGTCACTGCTTCTTTGAGTTCTGGAATATGTATTTTGACGATGCTCCAAACCAAATTAAGATCAACACTAAAATAAGCGTGAATAAGGATGTCCCTTGTTCCAGCGATGTCCTTCCAGCGTATTGAGCGATACTTTTGCGTGACTGAAATTGGTAAATTTTTTACTGCTTCGCCGATAATTTCGATCGCTCTGAGAACAGCATGCTGCTTTTCCACACTGCGTAGAAATGCTTCTTTGTCAATATTGGTAGTAAATTCTTCTATGTACCTGATTTCAGTAGTAATATGCTCCAAGAGAACCTGCTCTTTGTTCATAATATTCTTTTTTCTTCGCTCATAATTTTTTTTTTTATTGGCTTATGAATTGAGGTGTATGTGATTATATCAACTTTTTTTTTAAATTTTCTTTCAAGCTCGCGCTTAAGTTTCACTACGTCAAGCAAACTTCTTTTTCCTTCAAACTTTACCAAAATATCAACATCGCTATGCCTCGTTTGCCTTCCAGTCGCGTAGGAGCCGAATATGCCAGCTTTGATAACATGGTTTCTTTTTAGGATAGGAATTGCTTTTTCTTTAATATTCTTTAACTGCATAATAGTCTATTAGTTTTCATCTTTATAAATATTTAGAATGGTTACTGGGACTTCTTTCACTATCGCCGGTGCGGACGAGTTCTTCGTATTTTCACAATAACTCATAGTGGTCGTGAGAGCAGAAGGAAGGCAAGAAAAATATTTTCAAAACGTTTTTTTTTCCTTTTTTTATTAACGTCGGTGTTGGCGAAATTGAAAAATATATGACTTTTCCCACTTAATTTGATATTATCTTGACCGAATACTATATAAATATGGGGACTGCGTGGGTATAAGAGGTGGATAATATGACTATTGTTGGCGTACATTTAACAAAAATGACTGCAGCGCGAAATGTGAAAAGCGCAGCGGAAAAAGTTGGCATAAACAATAATATTTCTGTCAAGGACGTAGCTCCTCACGACTTCAGCTTGGGAAAATCTACACAGCAGGGATTGAAGTTCTCGTTTACATTCAATTGTACGTATACTCCGGATTTAGGTACTATTGATCTTGAAGGAGATGTGTTGTATCTCGGCGAAGACACAGAAACTGCACGTGTCCAAAAAGAATGGAGCGATTCAAAGAAGCTTCCGGCTGATTTTGCAGAACCTATTTTAAACGCCGCTTTGATGCGCTGTAATATTCAGGCAATTAAGCTAAGCACAGACATGGGGTTGCCTAGTCCTGTGCCGTTACCGCGCATTGAAAAGAAAGTAATGAAGGCTGAACCACCGAAAGCAAAGGCAAAGTAATTCATTACTGTTTTGTGGTTATTTTTCTATTCATTAAAAAGGAACTTATTTATAAGGGTAAGAAGCAGAGGCAACTATGGCTGAAACAAAGGAGTTAAAGTTGCGTGTCACCGAAGCAGTACAAGACGATGTCAGCAAAGGCATTGTCCGCATCGACAGCCAGATGATGAAGCAGATTGAAGTTTCTCCGGGCGACATTGTTGAAATTGAAGGCAAACGTAAAACTGTAGCCATTGCAGACCGAAGCTATCCTGGAGATTTAGGACTGAACATCGTCCGCATGGATGGCATTACCCGACGCAATGGAAAAGCAAGCATCGGCGAAGTTGTGACCATTACAAAAGCGGATGTCAAGGAAGCAAAGAAAGTTGTCATTGCACCTGCACGCAAAGGGATTGTGGTCAAAGCTAATCCAATGTTATTCAAGCAGGGCTTGTTGGGCAGAGTGGCAATCAAAGGTGATATTGTTTCTTTAGGTGGCACGCGCAGCAGGCGCACTGCGATGAGCGGCAACCCTTTTTTTGAAGATATGTTTAATGTTGTTGATGAACTCAGTGTTGGTTTTGGGTTTGCGAGTGACCTGAAATTTGTTGTTGTACAAACGACGCCACAAAAAGTGCCTATCATTATCACCGAGGCGACGGAAGTCGAGCTGAATCCTGAAGCAGTAGAAATCAAGGACGAAGCAACCATTGAAGTCAGCTATGAAGACATCGGCGGTTTGCGGGAAGAAATAAAGAAAATACGGGAGATGGTAGAATTGCCATTAAAACATCCTGAAATTTTTGAACGGTTAGGAATCGAAGCGCCCAAAGGGGTATTGCTGCACGGGCCGCCGGGAACAGGAAAAACGTTGCTTGCAAAAGCTGTTGCGTCTGAAACGAATAGCACGTTTATTTTGATTAATGGACCGGAAATTATGTGTGTTTCTGGTGACACTGAAATATTGACAAATCCAAAAGGAGCTATGAAAGCGAGAGATATTTTTGAAACTGCTAAAGGTACGAAAAAAAAAGAAGGACATTTTGAAATTGTTGAATTGGAGAAGCCGATTGCGACATATGCTTATTATAATGGACAAATTGAGAAAGCTAAGATAACTCACACCACTAAACTGAAAGCGTCAGGTTATCGTGTTGAACTGAGCGACGGGAATACAATTATTGTTTCAGGCAATCAACCATTTTTAGTTTATCGAGATGGGGAGTTGGTTTGGAAACGATTGAGTGATCTTCACGAGAGTGAATTAATAGCAAAAGTGAATGGTGTTGATATCAAAGGGGAGAGCTATCAAATATCATTTTCGGTTAAAGGAATGATTCAAAGAGATGGGAAAGCCACGATTACGAGCAGAAATTTATCTCGTTCAAATTGGGTTACGTTGCCAAAACAAACAAACCCTGAATTGATGGAATTTTTGGGTTTGGTAATGTCAGACGGACATGTAGATAAAAGGCTTGAAAGCATAACATTCGCAAATAATGATGAAAAATTACGAAAACGTTTTTCTGAAATTGTAAAAAAGATTTTTGATGTTCACGCAATGACATATGAAGATGGTCGCGTCGTCATTTATTCTAAGCTCTTGGCCAGGTACGTTGAATCTTTAGGAATTCAATCAGGAAAGAAAGAAAGTTGTATTCCTGCGTATTTTTACAAATTACCTGTTGAAGAAATACAGGCGTTTGTTCGTGGTTACTTTGATGGAGATGGGTGTGTAGCTCTTACTCTGTTCACAACAACCAAAGGAAGAAAAGTTACCTATCCAACTCCAATAATTTATTGCGTTTCTGAACAGTTTTTGAAACAGTTACAGTCTTTGCTCCAGCTCAGATTGGGAATTGCAACCACGTTGCTCAAGCATAAAACTCAGAAAGGATTAATGTTCAAGCTGGCTGTTCGAGGAAATGAAGGGCGGCAGAAATTTGTTTCTATTGGAAGTTCGTGTGGAAAACTTGGAAAATTATTACAAATTCAGAATAATGAGAAAATAAAAGAACATGAAAATATTCCAACGCCTGGCTTCTTAGTTTCATGGATAAGAAAAAACATGAAATATCGGCAGTTTAGAAATAATGATTATTATGTTTATGGAAAAGGAATGTTTACGCGTTATACACAACAGAAATTGTTTGCTCTTGCACAGAAAAATGGTCTTTCTGATGCAAAAGTTGCTTCTGAATTAAATCTGCTTCAAAGGAAAAACATAGGTTGGCTCAAGATTAAAAGAATAGAAAATGTAGGTGAAGTTGAACTGTATGATTTCACTGTGGACAAAGATAGTTTTGTTACTCAGAACTTGTTACTACTGCACAATTCCAAATATTACGGACAGTCTCTTCCTGCCGATGAGAAAATACTTGTGTATGAACAAGGGTTATTGAAGCGTGTTCTCATCGGTGACGTTGTTGAACAACAGAGAAAAAATATTCAAGTTGCATGCTTTGATGACAAAGGAAAGATTATTCTCGGAAAAGTAACGGGGTTAATTAAACATAAAACTCAAGGAAAACTGCTTCGGGTGAAAACACGGTCTGGACGAACTATACGTGTTACGGATCATCATTCACTATTTACGCTCGGAAAGAAAGGAATAGAAGATGTTAAAACATCAGAATTGAAAGTGAACGAATCGTACATCGCTGTTCCTCGACGTATTCCATTTAACTCTCGACCACTAGACAAAATTGATCTTCTTGAATTGCTTCGAGAAGATGATTATGGGATACGCGTTGTTAATGGTCTTTCTTATCTTGAAGAAGCAGTAAAAAAGCTTGGGATTAAGGAAACTGCAGCATTGCTTGGGGTACGTGAAAAATATGTTTACGATATCAAATGTAAGAATGTTAGAATTCCCGCAAAGTCTTTCATGAAGTTGATGGACCGCGCACAGATTACAGTCAATAAAGAGCAGATACAGATAGGAACAAAAGGAAAAGTTTTTCCTGCAATTCTGCGATTTTCAGAAGAGCTATGGACGTTTTTTGGATTATGGATAGCAGAGGGTTCGTACACAACAAAAAACGAAGTACGCTTGTCCATTCACCAGAAAGAAGTTGAATTTGTTTCACAGTTGTGTACACGATTGTTTGGACAAGTACTTACTTATTATAAGCCAAACACGCTGGGTGCGGATGTTTTTATCTGTTCAGGGATTTTAGGTAAAATTATGAAGCATGTTTTAGGATTTAATTCAGGAGCACGCGACAAGAAAGTTCCAGATGTTGTTTATAATCTGAATGAAAGGTGCCTTGCTGCATTTTTACGTGGGTATTTTAGTGGCGATGGAACATTGAATACAAAGACGCCTGCGCCAATGGTAGAAGTATGCACCGAAAGCCCAGCACTTGCTGATGATATTGTTTATTTATTACTCACTTTTGGTATTGTTGCAAAAGTATATGATAGAAAAGACAGGCCGCAAAAGCGCATCTGTTTTGCTGATTTTGAGAATTTAGAGAGATTTAAAGCAATTGGATTTTTTGACAGCGCGCGTAACACAATAATTTATGATTATCTGTTCCAACAGAAGTTTAGAAGACGTGACCAGTTGCCTATCACCGGCATCATCAAAGAAATTGTGCAGTCGGACTGTGATTTTCATGCATGGAGAAATTCAGCAACAATTGGAAAAGAAGTACTAGCAGAAGTCGAACACCCCATTGTCCAAAGCTTGTTGAACAGCGACATTACATGGGACAAGGTCATTGAGATTACCGAAGAACAAGCACCAGAATTTGTGTACGATATATCGGTTGAGCCGTGCCAAAACTTTATTGCGGGAGTCGGTGGCATATTTGCTCATAATTCGGAAGAAAACCTTCGCAAGAAATTTGAAGACGCACAAAAGAATGCACCAAGCATTATATTTATCGATGAGATTGATGCAATTGCATCGAAACGTGAAGAAACGCGTGGAGAAGTGGAACGCAGAGTAGTTGCACAGTTGTTGAGTTTAATGGATGGGCTGCAAAGTCGTGGAAAAGTCATTGTTCTGGGTGCGACAAACCGACCAAATGCGCTTGATCCTGCGTTGCGAAGACCGGGACGATTTGACCGAGAGATTGAGATTGATGTACCAAGTAAAGAAGGGCGGCTTGACATTATGAAAATTCACACGAGGAATATGCCGCTTGCGTCTGATGAAATATATCCTGATGTTTTGGAAAAACATCTTCTGAGGAAGATTAGTGAAGCGGATAACAAATACAAAAAAGAGCTAATTGAACTTAAATCCCAGCTTGATGATTTGAGAGAAAAAGTAAAAAAATCAGATGAGAATGTTGTACAGAAAATCATTAATAAAGTAAAAGGGGTAGAGTCTGAATTAGCAAATACTGAACAAAGAATAGAGAAGCTCACTAGTATCCACCATATAATTGAAAAAGAAAAAAAAGTTTTTACCGTATTGTTAAAGAAATTGAAAAAAATATACGATGCAAAAGAAGCTTTTGATCAGACGGATCCCAGACAATTAATTATAAACAATTTTAACGATAAAGACCAGAAGGAAGTAATAGAGAAACTCTTGGATCTCAATATTCTGGACAAGGAGCTCAGGGATGCATGTGAACAGGAATGTATTGCCAGAGATCTCGATAGAATAGCTTCAATAACTCATGGATTTGTTGGCGCAGATCTTTCTTCCCTGACGAAAGAAGCTGCAATGGTCGTTTTACGACGAGTTCTTCCTGATTTGAAGTTAGATGAGGAACAGCCAATCTCAAAAGAAGTGTTGGAAGAATTAAAAGTAAGCTTGAAAGATTTTAGGGAATCGATGAAAACTGTGCGTCCCAGCGCAATGCGCGAAGTGCTTGTCGAAGTGCCCAACGTCAAATGGGAAGATATTGGCGGTTTGGATGATGTCAAGCGCGAATTAATTGAAGCAGTTGAATGGCCCATCAAGCATCCTAAAGCGTTTCAACGACTGGGTATACGACCACCGCGTGGCATTCTTATGTATGGACCACCGGGAACGGGTAAAACGCTATTGGCAAAGGCGGTCGCACAGGAAAGTGAAGCAAATTTCATTCTTGTCAATGGTCCAAGCCTGTTGAGCAAATGGGTCGGAGATAGTGAGAAGGCAATACGCGAAGTGTTCAGAAAAGCACGACAGACTGCGCCCACAATCATATTTTTTGATGAAATTGATAGCATTGCGCCAAAGAGAGGTTTGGGCGACAATCATGTGACAGAACGGGTTGTCAATCAAATACTTACAGAAATGGACGGATTGCAGGAACTGCAGGATGTAGTTGTGATTGCAGCGACGAACAGGCCGGATATTCTGGATACTGCACTGTTAAGACCGGGACGGTTTGATAGGATTATCCTTGCGCCGGTGCCTGACGAAGCGACACGCGAAAAAATATTTTCAGTGCATCTAAAGAAAATGCCATTGGAAAATGATGTCAATGTCAAGGAACTTGCGCTGAAAACAAAAGGGTATGTTGGTGCAGACATCGAAGCAATCTGCAGGGAAGCTGCAATCATGGCATTGCGAAAGGACATGGAAATCAAGAAAGTAGGAAAAGAACATTTTGATGAAGCTCTCGAAAAGGTACGTCCAAGCGTGACGGAAGATATTGAAAAAATGTACATGGAAATGATGGAATATTTCAAGCAGGCGCGTGCAAAAGAAATGGAAGATTCGAAGCCGAGATACTTGGGATAATTTTAAAAATAGCGCATTTTACGACGGTTACATGAGCTTGCAAGATAAGGTTGAATGTCTGTCTGAAGTGTTTGGAATTGAGAATATGGGGAAAATTTCGGCCTCAGAATTTTATTGTGTTCCGCTTGATTATGCAAGAAATATCTCAAATGTACGAGTTCTGCTCGAGAGGAAACTAAGAGAGCTAAATGGACCAGATAGTAAAAAAGTTGCGCTCAATAAAAGAGAAGTTCTCAAAGCACTGGAAGCAGAGAGCGCCTCGTGGGTCGAATGCACATTTGGTGGACTGCCTTTGCGCATACCTATTGGTAATTTGTCTCAAGTTCTTGGAACTACACATCAGGTTGAAGTATCACCGGCAGTTGCCATTGAACCGCACACACCAGAAGAACTTGAAAAGCACAAGCAAGCCTTTGAAGAGCGCATTGCAGAGGTTGGAAAGGATAAATATATCAGATTTAAGCATTATACTCCACATTCGACGGGATGCGGTAAAATCAATGTGGAGGTGAAAAATGGGAATGGCGACTATTCTGTTCATGGAAATGTAGAAAAGACATTTCACTCACTTCATTTTCGTAGTATGGGTGTCAGTTATCGATGTATTATTGCCCCAGAGCGCTTACAAGTCACCAAAGGCCAAGTGAAAGAGCTCAGAATCGCAATTGATATTTCAGAAAAAAGTGCAGGTTCAAACAGATATTGGACACGATTTTACATTGTGGGTGACAGTGCGGAAGTTAAGGTTGCAAAAACGTCGTTGAGTCCTTACATTCATTTTGAGCGAGACAAGCCTGAATGGAAAACATCACCTACAATATCAAAAAAAGAGGATGCCATAAACTATGTCGGAAAAGCCAAGGCACTCATCGACATTTTGAATTCATTTCCAATCGATGAAAAGAGATTAGACCAAGCTGTGACGGATGCAAAATCGTCAGTTGATGGTAAGAAGGGTTGGTTTGGATTATGGTGACTTTATTCCCACCGCAACAATATTTACACCAAACGGAAGATTGACATGCTGCGCAATGCGTAATTCGGTGAGGTATATTTTTTTTAGCAAATTATTGAGAACAGGGTGAATTTTGGTTTCCAAATCGGATTTTATCGGCGTATTTGTGAGAATGTCCAATTTGCGCTTCAAAAAGACGAGCGGAAATAACAACGTATTCACGTACGTTATTTTTTCGATAGTAAAACCAGCTTCCTGTAATTTTGACTTCAACTCTTTTTTTGAGTATCGGCGCGAGCCATGGAACGCAATATCGTGCTTGCCGAACAATGATTTTGTCGCGCAATCGAAGATGATAAATTTTCCTCCGGGCTTTAGAATGCGATAAATTTCTTTGAGTCCCCTGACATCATCGGTGACGGCTTTATGATAGAAGACGCCCAATGCGGTAACGATGTCAAATGTATTGTCTGAAAACTGGATGTTCATCACATCGGATTTTGTTATAGTAAATCCGCGCTTCTTGCAAAAGGCAATCGCCTGCTCTGCAATGTCAATTCCCTGCGCGTTGCCGTAGTTCTGTAAAAGCTGAAGTGTTTTTCCTGTACCACAACCGACGTCGAGTAGTGAAATATTCTTTTGATTATATTTATCCAGCAATGATTTTACGAGAAAGCGCTGCCCGACAAACCACCAATAGTGTTCTTCCAACTCAAATAATTTTTCATACTCGTGCGTTTCCATTGATGACCTTCAGGATTTTCTGTGTTACTGATAATTTGCGCTTTTTTGCTGCTTCTTTCTGTGCATCGCGAACAACATTGCGTGATATAATGTCCATCTCCTGAGAATGATTGGGTGCATCCCATGAAAAAGCCTCGCCTTTCAGATAACGCTGCCATCTTTCCATGTCAGCATCGACCATTATCTGAACTAACTGCTTGAATGAAACTTTAGGTTTCCACCCGAGAATGTGCTGCGCTTTCTTTGGACTGCCGCACAGCTGGTGAACATCAAGAGGACGTTGTAGGCGTTGGTCAGTTACCACATATTTTTTCCAGTCCAGACCAACATGAGCAAAAGCATGCTCGGCAAATTCTGCAACAGAATGTGATTCACCTGTTGCAACGACATAATCATCAGGTTTCTTATGCTGCATCATTAACCACATTGCGTGCACATAATCAGGAGCGTAGCCCCAGTCTCTATATGCATTGATGTTACCCAAACGCAATTCAGACTGAAGACCAAGCTTGATGCGCGCGACTGCGTTTGAAATTTTTCTCGTGACAAATTCTAAGCCACGCAATTCACTTTCATGATTGAATAAAATGCCGTTACACGCAAACATCCCGTAACTTTCCCGGTAAATACGAATCATGTGATATGAATGTAACTTTGCTGCTGCATATGGTGATTGTGGAATCATTGGTGTTAATTCGTTCTGCGGGTTTTCTTTGGATGCACCAAACAATTCACTGGTTGAGGCCTGATAAAATTTAATGTTCTTGTTCAGATGTCGGATGATTTCAAGAAAACGTGTTGCGCCGCTTGCGTCGATATCTGTTGTGAGTAGTGGCTGGTCGAAAGAGTTACCGACAAAACTTTGCGCTGCAAGATTGTACACCTCGTGCGGGTCAGAAATTGTGACCGCTTCAAGAAGCGAGGCCATATCACCCAAATCTGCTGGGATTAGAGTTACTTGTTTGATTAAACTAAGTTGTTGCAAACGCCAGAAATTTGGAGTAGAGACACGTCTATACGTGCCAAATACGCGATAGCCTTTACTCAGGAGTAATCTTGCGAGATAAGGACCGTCTTGGCCGGTTATTCCCGTAATTAACGCACGCTTTACGACCATTGATTTGTCCAGCAACATGCTGCTTTAAAAGCATTGTGGGGTTTGTCAGTATCTCCGCATGGGTGTTACCTTTCTGGAGTCCTTACACATAACTACCTTTTTTGAGTGGCTAGAAAAGCCTTTATTTGATGAGATATTTCTCATC
>C687J35174_10007183_pt1 | contig 14383 bp, 17 predicted proteins | sample RifCSPhighO2_01_FD_35174 | JGI IMG/M metagenome (IMG submission 35174) | reverse complement strand
TAAAAAGAGGAAGCATGTCAAAAATTCTCAAAGTTACCGCGAGGGAGATTCTTGATAGCCGCGGCAATCCGACGGTTGAGTGCGAAATAACAACAAAAGAGGGGGTTTCGCGCGCGAGCGTTCCCAGCGGTGCGAGCACTGGGACCCATGAAGCGTACGAGCTTCGCGACGGCGGGAAACGGTTTCATGGTCAGGGTGTTCTCAAAGCGGTTGAACATATTAATGGCCCTATCGCAAGGCTTCTCAACGGCAAAGACCCAAGAATGCAGGAAGATTTAGACGATGCCCTTATCGCACTTGATGGAACTAAAGACAAGCGCCAGTTGGGCGCGAACGCGCTTTTGACCGCGAGTCTTGCGGTTGCGCGTGCCGGAGCTCTAGCGAAAAAGCAGCCGCTGTACCATCACATCGCAAATCTCAATAAAACAAAAAAACTGCTCTTGCCTGTTCCTGCTCTCAATATCATTAACGGTGGGAAACACGCAGGGACGCGTCTGGCGTTCCAGGAATACATGATACTTCCACAAGGAGCAAAGAGTTTCTCGGAGAGTATGCAAATTGGAAGCGAGATATACCATGCGCTGAAAGCAAAGCTGGAAATTAGTTTTGGAAAAAGTGCAATAAACGTGGGAGATGAAGGTGGTTTTGCTCCTCCTTTTGATCATGTGGAGGAACCGCTTGATTACATCACGCAAGTAATCATCAGTCTTGGTTATTGGAATAAAGTTAAGCTTGGTATAGATTGCGCAGCATCCACTTTCTGGAAAGGTAGAGGCTATTATGTTGACGGCAAGGAATATTCCGCTGACGAAATGATTGATTTTTACAAAGAACTCACGCAAAAATATCCGTTGGTGAGCGTTGAAGACCCGTTTCACGAGGAGGATTTCATGCACTCTGCTGAACTCAAAGTGAAAGCTCCACACGTACAAATCGTGGGAGACGACCTGCTCGTCACGCAGGAAAAAAGAATCCAGGAAGCGATTAATCACAAAAGCTGTAATTGCTTGTTGCTGAAGATGAATCAGGTGGGAACTCTTACCGAAAGCCTTCGCAGCGCCCGATTGGCGATGCACAATAAGTGGAACGTGATGGTGAGCAATCGAAGTGGCGAGACTGAGGATTCGTTCATCGCTGATCTTGCCGTGGGGCTTGGTGCAGGCCAGATAAAAGCGGGAGCGCCGTGCAGGGGCGAGCGTTTGGCGAAATATAACCAGTTGTTGCGCATTGAAGAAGCGCTTGGAAAGAAAGTGAAATTTGCAGGGAGACTTGGATGAAAAGAATAATTGTTGGTGGGTCGAATTCAAAGGGTCTTGCAAAGAGTATTGCACGAAAACTTCATACAGAATATTCTGAGCTTTACGCAGATCATTTTCCGGATGGAGAGACTCGTATCCGTTTTAAAACTGAAATTAAAAACGCGTACGTGGTTTTGGTGAACTCTTTTCTTCCGCATCCTAATGAAAGCATGATAGAACTTATATTTACGATTCATACCGCAAAAGAGTTAGGTGCTAAAAAAGTAACGGTGGTGGCTCCATATCTTGCATATATGCGCCAAGACAAGCGGTTCCATGAAGGCGAGTGCATTTCTTCGCACGTCATGGCAAAGCTTTTGAGTTGCGCGGACCACGTTATCGCAATCGATCCTCATTTGCACCGCATCAAGAAATTGTCAGATATTTTTGATACACGCGCAACAAGTCTTACAGCTGACCAGATTATTGCAGAATACATTCATAAAACCCATCCGACAGCGATTATCATAGGCCCGGATGGAGAATCGTCACAATGGGCGAAAACCATTGCCGAGAGCATCGGCCAAGAATCGGTTATCTTGAGCAAGAAGCGCTGGAGTGCGACCAAGATCCACACAATTATTCATGGCGACCCTGCAAAGTTCAGAGGGAGAGATGTGGTGATTGTTGACGATATCGTGAGCACCGGACACACTATGATTGAGCCGATAAAACAGCTCAAAAAGTTTGGTGTCAAGAGAATAAGCTGTATCTGTGTGCATGGGGTCTTCTCGTTTAATGCGTTGCAAAAATTAAGAAAGCTTGGCGTGCAAGTTCTCTCTACAAACACGATAGAAAATCCTGTAGCAAAAATAGATGTCACACCACTGATTGTAGACGCGCTTGAGAATCAATAATATTTTCTGAACACATTCCGTTCATCGCTTGCCAAATGAACGCCATCAGGCTGCGCTACTGTTTTCCAGGATGAGCGAGTGGGCTTGGAAGAAGGACTGGGTGGAACCTTGATTGAATATTCAAAATAAGTGTCATAAGGCATTTCCAGTTTCATCATGTGCGGAATAGAGAATTTTTCAAAGTATCTGCGGAATGGCCGCATTGAGTTCCCGTGGGCGGAGATTGCAACGTTCACTTTGTATTTTTTGATGAACACGAGAAGCTCACGTAAGAAAGGAAGTACTCGTTTTTCAACCATTTTAACGCTTTCGCCGTATGGCGGAGGGAAGTTGTATGCTCGATGATATTTGTCAAAAAGCTCTCTCCCCTGCTCCTTGATGAACGTGTTGTGTGCGTGCCCTTGTAAGTTACCATAGCAACGTTCCATCATGCGATCATCGCGCAAGGTTAGGAAACATTCAGGGTGATAACGCAGGACTTCGTGAAGCGTCTCTTTTGAGCGCACGAGTTTTGTATGAAACGCAACGTCAATGCGCTTATGCCGCAGTTTCCGTGCAGTGATGCGCGCGTTCTTTTGCCCTGTTTTCGTCCATGTTGAATCTTTCCATCCAGTAAACCGCTTGTGGAAATTAAAGTGCGTCTGCCCATGACGGAATAAGTAGATGTGACAGTTCATAGTAGTATCACGTTTATTTCTGTTATGTCCTCAAAATCTTTATTCAACGTAATTAAGGTGAGTTTGTGTTCAATGAGTTTACTTTCATACTCTGGTTAAAGAACTTCCGGTTAATAAACTTTTACAAACAAAATCCGCAAAATCTCCTAACCTTAAAAAGATCATATCTTAACTAATCCTAAACTGATCTTAACCGCTTCATCAATTTTCTCAAGGGTCGATACATCTACTTTTCCGAGTTTTTTGACAAGCCTTTTTTTATCAACTGCGCGTATCTGATTGAGCAATGCTTTGGAATCCTTATCAAGACCAGAATGATTCTTTAAAACAAGTGCTTCAAAAGGGTACATTGTTTCCAAATGTTGAGAGGTGAGTGGCGCAATGATGGTTATTGGGCTGAATGTATTTCCCACATCATTTTGTATGATGACTGCCGGCCGTGCTTTCTTGATTTCATGTCCAAGAGTGGGATCAAGATTCACCAACCAAATATCTCCTCGCTTCACATCCATGTTATGGGAGTTCCGATGAAGCTATTTCCCATTCGTTAAGAAGGGTCCTGTCCTCTTCACCTCTGTTTCGATATCCCCGTTCTAGCTTTTTTTTGATGCTCTTATCACGTGTGCTGCCAATGAGATTACGGATAATCTGATCATAACTCTCGTTATGCTCGCGAAATGTATCAAGTTCTGACTTGGTGTTTTTGTGCAGTTTCACAGTTGTTATAGTCATAGGTATACCTAAAGTATACTTTGTATATAAATCTTGTGATTGGAGTATTCGTTCAGAGGTCAAAAGAGTTTTTACTTTCATGAACAGAATGAAGTTTATGCCCTTAATAAGCATTGACTAAGAAAACTTGGAAACTTTTCAAACCGCGTAAAACAGCACAAGAAGTAATGAAAGGCTTAATGTTAGCATTACCGCAACGTAGATTGAGTAGAGTTCTGCGACTTCATCCATTTTAGTTTCCCCTCATAACAGCGTAAAGTTAAAAGAAAAAAAAGAAAAAAGTTGTCTTCTTAGACAGTTCCTGACAAACCTGGAGCTTCGCAGCAGTGGCTTACACCAAGGGACTTGGCGTATTCAACTGCATCTCTTGTGGTTCCGTACGAGTTTTCGTCAACCTGGTTTGCAACAGATACAAGGTCCTGAATTGCGACACATTGTCGGCCCATTTGCATTCCATTTTGTGCTTCTTGCGCACTTGAAGGCTCACTTAATTGGGGTAAACCCGAAAGTCGCGCCATGGTTGTACAAGTCCAAGATGCGGGATTGTTTCTCTGCTCGTCATTGTAGAGCGTGTTTTGAGAGGATATAACTTGTTCAGGTGTACAACTGTCACCATAACACTGTCCTCCAGCGCCTACTCCTGCGCTTCCTATACCTCGTGCGTAGAACTGACTCGCGCTTCCGGCATAACCTGCTCGCGCAGATCTTTCAACTGCCGATTCATCTAATATTGCGCCACCGTATGCTTTGACACTGGGTGCAACAAAATCACCGGTTGCCGCTTTTCTCGCTCCTGTGAAAAGGAGTACAAGACCGACAATGGCTATTATCGCAACAATGCCAAGAATCACTAAGGCTACGCCTTTACCATGTTCTTCTGCCACTATAACTCACCTCGTTTTTTTGTTTAGTTTTATCTAGTTTTATCAACTATTGACGATATCTGGCTTATATATTTTTCGTTTTATTTGCCGTACTATCGTACTTTAAAATAAAAAGGAAAAAATTAACCAAAGTTGTTGTTTACCATTTGCTCAGTTGGATAGACGCAGTGAAGGACGTGTACTCCATCAGGATCTGCAACGTCAAACACTTTGTATCCGCGTGATTGGTACATGTAAACTTTGTCGCCTGATACTTCAAAACCGCCAGGGCATCCAGTAAGTGCACCGTCAACTTTTGCAGGGTCACCATGACCTAGGTAAGTATCGTCACCCCATGGGCTTGATGCGCCGCTGTTTCCTTCCCAGTAGGGGTATTGTACTCCTTTAATCGCTCCGCCATAGATTTGTCCTGTTGCTGTGCTTTGCACAAACATGAGTACAAGTCCCACAATTGCGGTAACCGCAACTATTCCAAGCAACACAAGGGCAACGTTTTTGTGTCCATTATCCATTCTATTCACCTCTTTTTTAACCACAACTATCACCTGAGTAATATAGTTTTATGTATACTGGAATCGTATCGTGATATTTAAACATTGCGGTTTTGCCACCGAAGTGGGTCGAAAGGGTTTTAAAAGGGGGCGTGAATTGCCGTCACTATGAATACAGAAGACCGCGTTGCGTGGCTCCAAAAAGTTGAATGGCAGATTCAAGAGCGAAAGGAGTATGAACACCTGGCGGCAGATGCAAAAGCGAGTCTTGCCATTGAGGGAAAGTATAAGTTAAAAAAAATGATTACTTTGACTTCTTCAATTCCATAATAATAAACAGCACAATCGCAATCGTTATCGCCGAATCAGCTACATTAAACACTGGCCAGAAGTGGACATCGATGAAGTCAATCACTGCTCCATACACAAACCGGTCCACAACGTTTCCAAGTGCTCCTCCAAGCACAAGTCCGAGGGGGAGCTGCATCCGTGAATCATAGTTCTGATGCCGCACTATAAGATAGATGCTCACAAGAAGGGCTGCAACAGTGAAAATGAGCCCTGCGCTTTTGAGCAATCCAAATGCGGTTCCCGTATTAAGAATGTGAACAAGTGAAACCGGCCCTACCTCCACCGAAGTTCCAGGCGATATGTTGTGGACAATCAAAAGTTTTGTAATTCTATCAAGCAGAAACACGAGTGCGGCTGTTCCAAAGAATATGAGACGTTTGTTCATGTGGAGAGTCTGGATTTCTCAAACGTTCCGCCATCGCTGCTGGTAGAGTGTTGGTTCTGGTTTTTCTTCTTTGCGGCTCATGCTGTCAAGTCGCTGCAGGACGGTCTCAAGCTGGGCTTTTATGGTGTCCATTTTTGCGGAAAGGAGTTGCATTTGTTGTTCGACTGAAGGTCCCTGCGCTGCGGAAGGTTGACCAAATGCAGTCCGCTGTTCAAATGCTTGCGGTGCAAACGCGGGATTTTCGTGGGGGAGCCCTGCCATCGCCGCGTTCATTCCCATTCCAAGTGGCTCGTTAGGTTCAGGAGGAAGCTGGGGCTCAGGCGACTCTTCTTTGGGTTTCCAGAACTTTAAAAAACTCATGATAGGAAGAAAATCAAACCGAATTATAAATCTTTGGAACAATAAAAGGTAGAAAGCTTTAAAAAGCCATTTTCCGTCTTATTTCACGTGCCTGATGAAGAACTTCGCCGGTACGCGCCAGCGTGTAAAGAACTAGATAATGGAACTCCAGAAGCCCGTGCAGAAATAGAAAGTTTTCGCGGGTTTCTTGCAGTTACTCCGCAAGTCCAGATTGATGATCTTGTGAAGTATTATAACCAAGGAATTGAAGCGGATAAAGACCTTCTAGAATACAACGGAGATCCTATTTTCCACCACATTATCACCATTGAAGAATTTGAGAGAAATGAGACCATTCTCTCCACTCTTTCAAAAGAAGAAGTGGTTAAGATAAGCAAAGAATGGAGAGCGGCAAACCCACCCAAATATCTTAAATATGCTCCTTCAAGATGATAATCATTGACGCGAGTGTCGTTTTTGATTCCTTTGGCGATCCGCACTTGTTACGAAAAATCCTTTCATTTCCAAGGACGATCAAGGCGCCAGAATACCTCGCGCAAGAGATTTTGAATTTAAAAGGTAGAATTATGCGCGAGTTCAGACTCAGTTCAAAGAAATTTGATTCTCGGTGGAAAACGTCAAGAGTACCAAATATTTGCTAACTTCGCTATCCAGTAAGTAACCAGCTCAAGAAACTCGCGCTGTTTTGCGCTTTACGAACGCGTTCGACTGTTCGACAATCCAGGGTCCGAACTTGTTGAGGAATGAAAGCACAGGAACTGGGTCTGTTGGCGGGTTTGTGGCGTATTCAAGCGCGTGTTTCATCTCGTGGGCTTGTGCAGGATAGTACCTGGCAAACGTAAGATAGCACGCGGAAAGTGTGAATGGGTATTTTCGTTCGCGTTCAAGGACAAGCTCAAATCCTACGCGAAGGATGCGTTTCATAATCCAAGTGCACCAGCCCTGGGTGTGTTCGACGCTGCTGGAGTGTTCAAGCGCGGTTTTCGCTTTCGCAATATGTTTTTTGATGAGATAGACTTGGAACAGGGTGCGTTCTCCTGGTTGGTAGGGTGTGATGAATTGGGCGATGTCCTCTCCAAAAACGCATGCTGCTTGGGTTTTGATGACGAACTTTGCCATGGAGAGCCGATGGGGTGATAAAAAGTCTTGGTAAGGGACAAACAACAAGTCTATTTTAGGGATGAAGGGGTATCGAGAACGAAGTTCGCGGGCAAGGATGTTCCACCAAGTCGTGTTGATTTCCGCAAGCGGGGTGTCTACTACTACGTAGAGATCTATGTCTGATGTTCCCATCACCGCTGTTCCGTGCGAGACTGAGCCGGCGACATAGATGCTACGAAGTTTTCCGCCTAGGTTGGTGAGACAGGCAAGTTTGATTTCACGGACGACCACATCCCATGGCGAGACTATTTTTTGTTCACTGGAAGTATTTAAAAGAAAACCCTGCTCGTCCATGGCAAGAAAGTCTTCCATTCCCCCATTGTGACAAAGTGACTATATAAATAGTGCGCAACCCAAGCATATTTATTCCAGAGGTTATTTGCAATCGCATGCTCGAATATCTTGCATTCATCTTGTTCGTCCTATGCGTCATAGTGGGTATTCTGACATCCATCATCGGATTCAGTGGGCCATTTCTAGTAGTAATTGGGGCAGTGATGTTTGACATTATAACTTGGTCACAATCAATCTCATTCTGGTCTATTGGGTTGGTTTTTATGCTCGCAGTTGCAGGTGAACTTATCGAAGCATTCATTCTATACCACGCCGGGAAAAAGCTTTCCCCACTCGGAAAAGAAGGCATGCTTTCCGGAGCAATATTTATCGGAAAGTTGTTCACCAAAAAGCGTTGGAGGTTTGGCGGGATGCTTGCTGGTGGCGTGCTCGGAACATTTTTAGGGGAGTGGGCGAGCGGTAAAAGCGCAAAAATTGCTTGGAACAACGTGAAAAGTTTACTGTTTCAAAAAGTTCTCGCCAGCGTTATAAAAATAGTAATCATATTTGTGCAGGTCTGGATTGTTTTGTGGGAATTAATCCAGTTTTAATTCATAGTCCATGCTTGCTCCGCGTTTCCACTGGAAGAGTTTTGCGCGGGGGTCAGAAAGTGGGTAAGGGGTGTGGAGACATTTGATTCCAGTGTGNGCGAATGCTTTGAATCCTTTGGCTCGCGCGTCAACAAAGAAGGCCATGTCTTCACCGCCCGTCTGGTTTTTTCCAAAAGTGCGGAAAGGTACTGCTTCAAGCACCTTGCGCGTGACGAGTGTGCACCCGAGTGAGGCCGCTCCGATTTCCATGACTTTTGGGACAACGGTTCCTTCATACGTATAAAGTTGGCATTCGCCATTACCCAAGTCTTTGAAGAAGACAGGTGCAATCACTGTCTTACCGTTGATGTTGAACGCGCTCAAGAAAGCGCCGCACGCGATGTCGGTGTTAAGTTCAAGGAGCAATTGAAGTCCTTGTTTTGGAATCATGACATCGCTATCGACAAAAAATAGATAATCGTAGCCGTTGCGCAAGAAGTATTCACGTAAGTACGCGTGTCCGTTAAAGTTTTTTTCATTGATTGTAGTGGCTGGTTTTGGATCTTCTACCACTTTCATGTTCATTGAGCGAAGGAGGGTAGCGTATGCTGATTCGCCGTTATTAACCACAAACAAGAGGTCTGCTGGGACGTTTTGGCCGCGCAAGGTTTGTACGAGTTGGTCAAGGCAGTAACGTTTTTTGCCGTGTGTCACAACTCCAATCAATACTTTTGCCATAGAATGGCATCACTTAGAACTCTTAATAAAACTTACTGTGGCAGGCGCATGAGCCATTTTTTGCAGAAGTCTGTCACCAGTTGTTCACCTGAGGGAACTTGTACGCTGCGCAGATTTCTCTTGTTTGCGTAAAAAATGTCTTCTGCGCTGATTCCAAGACAGGCGAGTGTTTTTCTGTTCCGTTCTACATGTGCCAAATTATCAGAACGCGTGCCGTAATTCGCACTGAGTTTAAGGAACGTATCCCCGAGCATCATTTCCAAATCAGCAGGAGCATGTTCTCGAGGTGGGACCAGTCGGATGCTTATTGAGGTTTTCTTGTCCCAAAATATGCCAACATCAACNAAATTATANACNTCNTNTGANGANCGCCANGCNCTGATGCGTTNCCATTNNTCANTGCANTNNNGCCATGTNTACCCCATAAGAAAAAAAAGNNNGAACTAATTAATAAAGTTCCCGCAATACTTATAAAGGTAGGCGATTCAAAGGAATAAAAAGGTGAACATGGCAGAAAGAATCGTCGAAAAGTTTGTAGCGTCGCAGAAGGCCGCGCAGGATCTTCTTCTTCAGGGAAATGTGATCGCTGCCAAGCAGAAATATCTTGACGTTCTTGATGCATATCATGAGATTGACAAGAGCTCTCTTCCCCAATTTCATAAGGAGCTTGCGTACGACCAAGTAAATGCGTTGTTCCGCCAAGTGAACGACGCGAAGGAGCAGATGAAGATTCCCTATAATCTTATTATTGCAGGGATATTGATTCTCGCATTGAGTGTGGGTGTCGTGCTCAAGCCGAGCATTGTGGGTTTTGCAGGACTTGACGACCTCATCCAGCAAGATGCGAACTTGAACATCACCAGTTCCAGCATCCATGAACTAACCCTTCGTGACCGTCCGCTATCGCTTTCCGCTTCAGGAGAATTTGCAGGAAAGGTGAAACTGTTCCAAAAGCAGGGGGAACAGTTAAAGCTTATTTTTGAAAGTAACGCGAGCAGTGGAACGTTTACCGATGCGTGCGCAGAGACGTGTACGCTGAACACCAACTCGAATGTCATTGAATTATTTGCCCAGCTTGAGCCGAACGCAAGCTTGTTTGTCCGCGAAGTGAGCTATCATGTCACACACAAAAGCAATACCGCTCCACACTGGCAGGGTTCAAGCACGAATTTCCGGGCGAGTGTAGGAAAGCCGACCACGATCGATCTGCTCGACTATTTTGCAGATGATGAACATGATTCATTAGTATTCTTGAGCACGGAAAGCGAAGGAGTCTCAGTTGAGGTCCAGAACAGTAAGCTAACGCTCACTCCATCGACTTCTGGAACGAAGAATCTGTTGTTCATCGCGTCTGATTTAATTACCGTCACAAAGGTTTCAGTAACGATTGAAGTCACCTAAACATTTCTGAACTACATAACTTGCAAGTCTATCACGAAGTAAGATTTATAAAGAATGGTGACGCAAACCAGACAAAAAGAGTGTGTGTATGAAGGGGCAAGTAACGATTTTCATCATTATTGGTATTGTGCTTCTGTTAGGAATCGGCTTCGCCGTCTATTTTTCAAGCCGTGCACAAGAAGGAAGTTCTCCAATTTCACAAGCCAGCAAGTTGCCGCAGAAAATCCAGCCCGTGCAGGATGCAGTGCACGAATGCATTAGACAAATCGGAACAGATGGTTTGCAAAAGCTTGGCCAGACCGGCGGATATATTGATACAAGTACACTGAATCCCCACGTGCTTTTTTCAACTGAAGGAAACGCAGTGAGATATGCTCCCCACGGTGAGCTTGCCGTGGCGTCGTGGTGGTTTATGAAAAGCAAGGATTCCTGCACTGCAAATTGTGAGTTTGCGTCAAAGCGTCCGGCGTTGACTGGTGGGAGTTCAAGTATCGCAGGCCAGCTTGAGTCATACATCAACACCAATCTTCCGGCGTGCGTCTCGCAAATTTCGAGTCCAGGTTGTCAGATAACGAGTGGGGACGACCCGATGCTTAAGGTGCAGATAGGTCAAAGTGTTCTTGTTTCAGGGGAGTACCCGTTGCGTGTGCTGTGCGATGGCCAGAGTTTTAACGTTGACCAATTTGCGGTCGATATCGATGTGAATTTGCAAGATATCTATTCGCTTGCGACCAATCTTACCAGTTTGCAGATTAATGACCACATTTTGGAGCAGGCGACGACAACGCTTATCCAAACGTTTGGTGGTAAGGATTCGCAGATTCCGCCATTCCGGGATTTGGAATTCGGTCCTCCTGGTGCGGGCCACTTTTGGATAAAGTTTGAGGTGAAGAAAAATCTGAAGCGTATGCTCGCGTCATATATTCCATTCATTCAAGTTTTTGGGACGGCGAATTACAAGTATGTGCGCGCTCCAGAAGGGGTTCGTGATCCTGAACTGTACGAACTGCTCTACAACCGTCAATTTCTTGTCCCGCTGAACACGACCTATCCTTTTCTTGAAACCAATTTTAGGTATCTTGATTGGTGGGAGCCTTATTTTGATTTGAACTGTAATGGCGAGCTTTGCCAGGCGGATACGGGAAGTAATTTCTTTTTGATTCCTTTCTCGCTTGACCGTTATGAGTTTGCGTATGACTTGAGTTATCCTGTGCTTGTAGAAATCAGGAGTCCTTATGCGTTGGATGGCCAAGGTTACACGTTCCAATTCATGCTTGAAGAAAACATGCGGAACAGCGCTCCGTTCACCACAGATGTGAATCTTCCGGTGCAGTCAGCGAGCAGTGAGCCCTCTATTTTTTGCAGTCCTGACCAGCGCACGTCAGGAGAAGTGCAGCTTTACGCACTAGATACGGAAACTGGCAGGGGTGCGGAGAATGTCTCCGTGAGTTTCCAGTGTGGCGATAACAACTGTAATGTCGGCCGCACGAGTAATGGAACGTTCATCTTGCGGCTTCCGCGCTGCATCGGGGGAAGTTTGGCGCTGACAAATCTCAACTATGAAAGTGCGGAGCTTTCACTGGATACTTTTTTGGAAAAGCCACAGAACTTAAGCGTCCGTCTTGAGCCTATCCGAACAGTGGGGGTGACGGTCAAGGACTATCAGGTGCGAAAGCAAAGTAAGAACGCGCCGTGGGAGTTTGAAGAGGCAAGCGGACTATCAAGGCACAAGAAGAATGAAGAGACAATCATTCTTCTATCACGTATTGGTGAGGCTCCTTTTGCCGCGTTCGCGAATGTTCAAGGTTTGGCTGGCTCGCAAATGCAAATCGTTCCTGGCAAGTACAACATCAGCACATTCAGCCTTCTTCGTCAAGACATCCGTTTCCCTCCTGATGAACGGTGTGTACGCATCAAGAAAATTTTTGATTCAAAGAAGGAATGTTCAATGATTCCTGAAGACCCTATTGATTTTAATGCAACCTCTCCCTTCCCGTACGGAATGACTCAGTACGAATACATCTTCACATCTGAAATGCTGAAAGGGGCCAAGAATATCGAGTTCCGTCAGTTTGTGGTGGCGATTGATGAAGTTGAGGAAAAGGATCGCATTGTTGAGGATTTGAGCGAGATTACGAAAACACAAAACCGCGCGAATGAGAATCCCGCATTAATATGGCCGGTGATTAGCCGATGATGAAAAAATTCGTCGCAAACGTGATGATTTGGCTGCTATTGACCATTCCGTTTGTTGCTGCGCAGGATCTTTCTATTAATCAATTTTCAGGGCAGGATAACGCGACTGGCTACGCCCGCCCGCGTGACAGTTTGAAAATTGAGGCGCTTGCCCAGATTCCAGGGGAAGACATTATTGACGCGCAGCAACTTCGTGTTTACATCGGTGAATCGTTTTCGTTTTTTGACCGTTGTGTGAAAGAGCCGAACTCGCAGTTTTACCGTTGCGTGTTTGAAGAGCCTGAGTTTGAGGCGTATCGTCCGATTCCTTTTTCTATTGAATTGCGAAATGATGACAGTCGGCGTGTGGCAAACCGTTCCGCGTTGCTGGGTATTGATAACATCGCGCCAGTCATAAAAGAGTTCAAGGCGGAGCCAGTTGTCACGACAGGAAATATTGTGTTTACGTATTCCGTTGAAGATTATGGGCTTGTGCACGGAACCCCAACTGAGTGTTCGGGAATTAAGGAAGTGTTGTTTATCGAGAATGGCCAAACTCTTGTCGCTGAGCTTGGGACAAGCGGTGGTTGTACCAAATCAAGAAGTGTGAATTATATTCTCAACGAGTCAGGCACGGTGTGCATGAAAGTGCGAGACTTCCTTGGACAGGAGAGCCAGGAGCAGTGCAAGAATGTGGTGGTCGATAAAGGCGCTCCGCAAGTTCGCAATTTGGTCATGACTGACGCGCAGGGAAACACTCTGTCGCATGTTCACCGTGGTGAGGAAAAGCTTGCCACAATCACGGTCCAAATTACTGATGAAAGTCAGGTGAACCGCAATGAAGTTTTTGCTGATTTTGGACAGATAAGCGCGCGCAGTGGCTTTATCACTCCAACTGCCGTGAGCGGTAATCTGTACATTTGGCGCAATGTTCCTGTTCACGAGTCTTCAAGTTGCAAAATCACTGTAAAGGCAACAGATATCTTGAGCAACAATCAAGTGGTTGACTTCCCGTGCACCATGACTGCGGACAACACTCCTCCAACAGTGAAAGGGATTGTTCCGCAAGGGACGCGCGATGGCAAACCACTGTATGGAAAAGGGACTTATTTGATTGTTGAATTTGAGGATAAAGATAACGCAGGAGGCCCAGGTGCTGGCTTCGAGCGCGGGAACGCGTTTGCTGATTTGCAGTCGCTTGGGTTAGGAAAGTTTGTGAAAGCTCAAAGCTGTGTGTTTGAAAGCACGTGGAAGTGCTCCTGGTTGTTGAATGCACAAGGGATTGATGAGAAAGAGTACGAGATTTCGGTAAGTGGGACTGATGATTTGGATAACGCGCTTGTTTCACCTCAGAAGTTTACGATTGTGTATGATGATACATCACCAGTTACTCCCGTTATTGCCGAGCGTAAAGTGTTGAAGGGAGAGGATACGGGGAGTGCTAGTGCGCCCGTTGAAGGTAATTATTTACAATTCATCATCCGTTCGCAAGGTTTTAATGAAGCTCGCGCGAATTGGAGCGAGCTTGGCGGTGATGAGAACGAAATCGCGAAATCTTGTGTACCTATTGAGAACAGTCCGCAAATTGAGTGCATTTTTGAGCACCGGATTGACTACGCTGGTCCTTACACTGCGCTCATCGGGTTCACGTTCGTTGATGATGCTGGGAATAAAGCTCAAACGAGCGCGACTGTTGATGTTTTCGGGCTTGAGAACCAGACTTCCGCAACGTATTGGAAGGCAGCTGTTAGCTGCACTCCTGAACTTATCGACCGCGCGACCGCGAGTATCATCTCTCCGTATGTTTCGTGCAAAGTTGCGCTCAAGTCTCAGCGCAAGGATATTTCTCCGCTCATTATTCAAGGTCCGCAAAGTCCAGAAGAGTGTTCAGGGTCTGGAGCTGCAAGTGTTGAAGATGTGTACGTGACCAACAACGCGGCAGGGAGCAAGGAGCCATTTTTAGTCTTGAAGCTTTCGGCGCGTAATTATGAGGTCGATGATTTGAACGTG
>C687J35174_10007182_pt1 | contig 14388 bp, 15 predicted proteins | sample RifCSPhighO2_01_FD_35174 | JGI IMG/M metagenome (IMG submission 35174) | reverse complement strand
CCGGTGATAGATTAGGTGGTGGAGCAAGAGAGACTTCGTGGCGACTAGAAAAATATAAAAAAAGAATTACCGGGTTGTTGGTCACTCCTTTTACCATATCCGATATGGCAGTAGATGGTCACGATGTTATGGAAATTCTGGACCTCAAACCTGGACCCCGGGTGGGTAAAATATTAAATCATCTATTTACCCTCGTGATGGAAGATCACACCAAAAACGATCACGACTATCTCATGTCGCTGGTCAAATCAGGCAAAGTCCCCAAAACCGAACCCTAAACAGCGTCATTTCTTTGGTCCCAAGAGCTTTTCCCACAACAAAAGCAAAGGTGTTGCCACAAAAGGAGACGAATAGGTGCCGGAGACAGTACCGATCAGAAGCGCGATCACAAACCATCTGATACTCTCGCCTCCCATCAAAATCAGAGCCACGAGCATAAATATAATGGTCAGCGAATTATTAAGCGACCTAATCATTGTCTCGTTGACCGCTTTATTTATCAAATTTTCACTAGTATCGTTCTTGAAAATTTTGGCCAACTCTCTGATTCTGTCAAACACCACGATAGTGTCATGGACAGAGAAGGAGAGAACAGTCAAAAGAGCGGTAACAAAGAGCGAATCAACCCTAACACCATATTTTTGACCAAAGATCGAAAATGCTCCCAAAACCACAACAGTATCATGGATAGTGGCAAGAGTTGCACACACACCAAACTTCAAGCTCCTAAATGCCATAGCTATATAAGCAAGGATCAACACAGTAGCCAGAATCAGACCCAAAAACGTCTTTCTCAAAAGTTCTTTTCCCAAAATCGGACCCAGTGTCTCAAATCTTAATTCCGATGCCTCACCATCAAGAGATTTAATTATCTGTTCAAAATCACTCTTTTCTACCTCATTCAGGGCTGGCAAACGTATCAGATATGATTGCCCAGAAGTCTGTTCAACGTCAACCTGGCTAAATTTTTGCGAAACAGCGCTTTTTATTTGTTCTGGAGAGACACTATTCATTTGATATTCAACCTCGGTCCCCCCGGTAAAATCGATTGCTGGTTCTAATCCATGCCTAAAAAGCGAAATAATCCCAGGCACAATGACTGCCAAAGATATGATCAGATAGATAACCCTATATTTAACGAAATTAATCATCATCCTTATTTCCCACTTTTCTAGCCCTTAAGAAATGACCGCAAAAGAGTTCGTGTTACAAATATTCCCGAAAACAAGCTTATCAATATTCCCAAAAACAAAGTTAGGGCAAATCCTCTCACCAGTCCGCTAGAATTCAAAAACTGCCAATTAAAAGGATTAAAAAGTACAAATGTCGCAATGAGCGTTGCCACGTTTGCATCCTTGATCGAATTCCAGGCCCTGCCGAATCCCAATTCCATAGCAATACCTAAAGGTTTACCCGATCGGAGCTCTTCCTTCATTCTCTCGAAAATCAAAATGTTGCTATCGACAGCCATGCCCACGGACAAAATAAATCCCGCTATCCCCGGTAACGTCAGCGTTACTGGTAAAAGTTTATAAACTGCCAAAGTGGTTAAGCCGTAGATCAACAAGGCACTTGAAGCTACCAACCCCCACCTGCCGTAATACAAAATCATAAACAAGACAACAACACCCAGCCCTATCAATCCTGCTCTCATGCTTCTACCGATAGATTCCTTACCCAAAGCGGCTCCAATGTTCTTCTGCTCGATTATTCTTAAGGAAATCGGCAACGCCCCCGCGTTAAAAAGGTTAGCCAAATTACGTGCCTCTTTCAGAGTAAACTTTCCTGTTATCTGCCCATTGCCCACGATTTCCGATTGCACTGTTGCAATTGAAATCACCTGATCATCTAAAAAAGCTACCAACGGCTTCCCCACTAACCGTTTGGTCAAAGAAGCAAATTTTTCTTTTCCTTCAGCCGTAGTTTCAAACGAAATCGAGGGCGACCCATCCAGGGAATTAAAGCTTACCGCAAACGCTTCCATATCCCGGCCAGTTACTCCCGTAGAGGTAGTATTCTGAAGCGACGGCACAATACCCGAAGACTCCGAAGCGTTTTTAAATTCCCGAAACTCCAGCTGGGCTGTTCTTCCAATCAAAGAAATTGCCTCGTCAGCCCTCTTTATTCCCGGCAACTCGACCAGAATACGGAATTCATCTTTGGTAACAGAAGTCCGGACAGAACTTTCAGTTATGCCGAAATAGTTAACTCTTTGCTCAACGATTTTCCTGGTCGACTCCAAAACCAGATTTCTTTTTGATTCCTCTAGGTTCGAAACATCCGCGCTGTAAACCAGCCTCGAGCCCCCCTGAATATCCAAGCCCATCCTCAAAGACAAATCTCTTTTAAATTTTCCCAATTCTATCTTTGGCCGAACAATATTTTTCTCTATCTTTATATTTCCCAATTTAAACCTGATCGGGATTGACTCTGGCATATCTATTATTGCAAACACCAAAACCAGCAATAATATAAAAAACATTTTCTGTCTTAGGTTGGACATTTGTATATTCTATCTTGATTTAAAAAGTTCTGGCGACAAACTTAATTGCGTATTTCCCCTGAATTTATAAGTAATCACATTTCTATATTTATTTACTTTGATCTCAACCTCATCACCTGGGCTTAGATTAAGATCTTTAGCAAACTCCGCAGGGATAGTAACTGCGAGTGAATTGCCAGACCTGATGATTTTTTTGGGCATATTACCCTAACCAACCAATTCTTGCTCGTCCCCCAAAAGCATAACTCTGCTTTGAAACAAAATACCCAAAAGAAAAGGATCCCGCCTAGTCTTTCTAAATTTAAACTCTTCCTCGCTCATAACCGTATAGTTAATCTCGTTGCCCCGCTTGCTCTCCTCATTCCGCACCAAAACAGCCAGTTCAGGTAGCACAATGTCCCCGACGATCAATAAATCAACGTCACCCTCCTTTGGTGGAAGCCGTCTTAAAAACTTTCCGGACATCATGGCAAACATCACCNTCCCGAGTTTTCCCCGATTTTTTATTATAGCCCCCCCCAAACCATCTTCTTTAGCCACCAACGAAACTAAGTCTCCAAACATCAAACAGTCCTTTCTGAACCAATAATATACCCGATTGCCTCGAGGCTCTTTTTTTACCAACCCCGATCCCTCCATATGGGCAAGCTCTCTTCTAACTGCGTTAATTTCTTCTCCAGTCCTCCTAACCATATCCCTAACATGAATCATCTGTGTCGGATCAGCCAGAAACTCGACCAACAATTTCACTCTAACTTTAGAAATTATAATATCCCTCAACATCTTCGAACCTATACGCCAAGTTTATCTCACCGACCGAACAGTTTGTAAAGGAGGAATTTAATACTCTATCTTAGCTCCTGTAGGGACTATTTCGATCCAAATAACTCCCCGGTTAAATTTAATTTCAGCTCCTTTATTGTCGAGAAACTTCGTTCTAGACAACCTATCCTTTTTAACCCAAGTTCCCTCAGTGACCTTTCCGTCCATGAATACCAAAGCTTTCCCCGTTCCCTTGGTCGCATAAATAAGATGAACATTATTATCATAACCATCGTTAGCCCGCGATTCCTTCGTGAAGGCGACTACCACATTTTTCGACGTCAACTGCTCTTCGGTGTTTAAATCTTTATGCTCCACGCCGCCGTTTAGCCGCCTATAGTTATTCGTGGATGAGTCGTATTTCCATTCCGCAATATAATCCACATACCCTTCCCAGAATCCAACCGTCAAGCCCGAATTCCCCCTTTCATTTACTCCTGCATCGTCTTTGAAATTCCATTCCACAAATTTCTTATCCCACGCAATTCCGCTCTCATCAGTAGCAGTCAGACCTCTTTTTTTAGCCGCAAACCCCCATAATTTGTCTGTCGTGCTATACATCGTATGCTCGGTGGCGACAGGATGTCCCAATCGTTCGTAATCCCTCCAGAAAGTAGGAAATGGAATTGAGTATTGATTCATATCGTTGTACCCGGCCCACCCATAATTACCGATTTGGCCCAAAGCATCAGCCTTGGCCCCGTTTGCACAACCGGATCCAGTTTCCCTGTTGCAATTGGCTCCCCCGACATGAACATAGAGAGGATACTCCCCGTATTCAGAAATCCAATCCAAAAAATATGTCCTGGCCGATCTTACCGGGCCCACCTGTACCTCTTCAGCCGAAGCCCCACAGAAGAAAATCCCCAAAAACCTGGTTATCCCACCTTCAGCCACCGCCTCGTAAACCACATCTGCTCTCGACAAGCCCGATTGAGGCCTAGCCTCCTGATGATTTTCAATCATCACCCCCATAGGTCTTCTAGTCTCCCATATCTCTCTCTCTGCCTTAGAAAATTTGGCACCATTAATCGGACACTCTTCAGTCTTAGGAGCGCTGATATCAACCTTGAGTCTCCTGCTATCCAACTTATCTCCCACCAGGGGGGAAACCAGCCGGGGTGTCCCAACGCCGATGGACTTAAAGACAGCGTAAGAAACACCGGTAGAGACCAAATAAAGGCCCAAGACCAAAATAAAAACCTGAGACTTCAACTTTAAACTGGACATAAATTCTCTATTTGGCAACTTTGACCGCCTGCTGCTCCTCTTTCGACAAAGGAAAATCTACCCCTTCCCCGCCCTTGATGGACTTAACATAAGTTCTCGACCCATCCCGACCATGAAGGGATACAACCACTATACCATCTTTCTCTCCGGTCAACAAAGCAACAGCAAACGATTGATTTCCCCCGGTATCGGAAAATGGATTAAATCTAACAATTCCCACTCTCCGATAAGAGAGCAGCACCTCACCCTCCAGCCGATCTAACTTCTCCTCAACCCTGGAAATCTGTGTTTGAATTTTCGAAGTCACGTCCGAAAGCGACCCAAGACGACCCAACACGTCTCTGGAATCATTCGTTTTGACTTTGTAATTTCGCAGTTTCCACACCCAAAAGGAAAGCCAGACAACCCACACTAGCAAACCATAAACCAACACCCCATCGCGTAATAAGCCTGACATTTCTATTGTTGTAACAATCATAAGTACCGTCCTTAACCCGTGTCAACTTAGTAAATGATCTCCCTCCTGAAGCTTGCCAACTAACCGTTTAAGTGTTAGATTGACCCCGAAGCTGGAAAAATGGCTACTCTTAAAAAAAAGAGAGGAAAAGTCAACCCGGATAAATCCACTACTCCAGCATCCGACACTTATTTTGTTCGACAGCCAGTCATGACTCCCAGAGAAAACACCAAACAAAAGGATCTACCACCATCTTTCTTTGTCAAAAGAGATCTCATCAAAACATTCGTTTTATCAGGTATTGCTTTCAGCCTCGAATTGTGCGTATACTGGTTAGTAGAAAAAAATGGCCTCTCAATCATATTTAATTAAGTGATTTGTGTTATTAGTCTTTCAGAAAATGTTTACTCTTAACCGAAATAATATTATCACCGCATTTCCCGCTTTGAGAGGGGGTGATATTTAAACAATGGCTTCAATGTATTGTGTCAAGTGTCGTGCCAAAAGAGACGACCCCAATGCCGTTAAAGTTACCATGAAGAACGGAAAACCAGCAATGAAAGGTAAATGCCCAGTATGTAGCACTGGAATGTATAAAATCGGTGCTGCCTAATCCTGTCATCTCAAAGGATTCTTTGACAAACCACAATCCGACCTAAAAGTCGGATTATGGTTTTTAGACAAAGAAGACCAGGAACACATTCGTAGAGCCTTAATTAATCTACCCCGGTAACATTTTACTGACGGTGAAAATAACAACTGCCCCTAAGAAAAATGCCAAAGTTTGTTTTACCGCTTCTGATCTTTTGGACCCAACGTGTAATTCTGGAATCAAGTCCGAGGCCGAAATATACACAAAAGACCCGGCAGCTATACCCAAAAACAGAGGAATCAGAGACTTCGACCCCTCTAAGAAAAAGAAACCCACTACCCCCCCAAAAACCGCAAACAGAGCGGACACTAAATTCGCACCAAGGACTCTCGACGGAGGAGTTCCCAAATGAAGCAACGCGCCAAAATCTCCAATCTCTTGGGGAATCTCGTGCAATCCCACCACAACGGATGACAAAATTCCAAGTTTGGGGTCTGCAATAAAACTGCCGGCAATTATCACGCCATCTAAAAAGTTATGCAACGTATCCCCCAAAACCAGCAAATATTTTGTTGGAGTCAAATTCGGTTCAGAATGTTCATGGTGATGGTGAAACCAAAGCAGGAATCTTTCCAGCATGAAAAACATTACAAATCCGTAAAATAACCCGTTAATTACAACTTCATATTTCCCGCCCGCCAGCTCCAAAGCTTCAGCAGTGAGTCCCACAAATGCGGTTGTAATCATGGCTCCTGCCGCAAAAGCCACCAGATAAAGCGAAGATTTTCTTGCGATCTTTCCTTTCCAGATCAAAAATATCCCACCCAAAAGAGACATCAAACTACTCACTAGATTTGCCAAAATAATACTAATCAACACAAGCAACAATTATACATAAACTTTCCTTTCTAACCATCAATCACTAGATAAGTGATAATCCCAAAACTCTTTTCACCAGCTGCCCTACAAAATATCCCACCAGCGTGACAACCACAGAAATACCTACCACCTCAATCAAGTTTTTCCTCACACTAGTTCCTCCCACCCTGGCTTTCAATATTCCCATCGCCACAACCGCAATCAGAGTAAGCAACATCGAAAATAATATCGCCCTCCCGCCAGAAAAAATGAAATAGGGCAAGATAGGAATTACCCCACCAAAGACATAGCTTATGCCTATGGCAAACGAATTAATAAACGGTTGATTACCCGCAAGCGGCGAAATTCCCAACTCATGGACAGCAACTTCTTCCAAAAACCACTTAGGATTCTGGGAAACTGCAAGTAAAACCTCAGACCTTTCACTATCGCCAAGACCATGTTTTTTTAAAAACTTGTCCAATTCCTCAAGCTCCTCCTTGGGTTTCAACCTTAACCTCTCTCTCTTCTCTCTTTTTCTCCAATTGATTCATTTCAACTTCAGCTTCCGTTTTGGAAGAGATAAAAGACCCCGCCACCATCGACAAAGACTCCACTGCCACATAGACGATCCCGGCCAGAATCACAGTCTTATTGTTTGCAGCTGCAGCAGCAATTCCCGTCACGGCACCCAAAGTAGAAACCAGGCTATCTTCAAGTCCGAAAACAATCTCCCTGTACAAAGACCCCATTTTGACATTCATAAATATCAATTTTACCCTAAATCGTTCGCATGGTTCGGCCGATATTGCACCGCTTCAGCCATGTGCCCAGCATCGATCTGTTTACAGTCAGCCAGATCAGCGATCGTCGCAGCAATTTTAATGATTCGAAAATATGTCCTGGCAGACAAATGCAGCTTTTCAGCTGCCCGCCTGAGAAGACCAGAAGCCTCATCTCCCAAAACACAATACGTTTTTATATGTCTTGTCGACAACTCGGCGTTGGAAAAAATGCCAACTCCCCGATACCGGCGCTTCTGAATTTGCCTTGCCTTTTCCACTCTCTTTCTCACGCTTTCGGAATTTTCCCCAGACTTTTGCTCCAGCTTATCTATATCGACCCTGGGCACTTCTAAATGTATATCAACTCTGTCCATCAGGGGTCCGGATAGTCTTCTCTGGTATCTTAGAACCGTTCCCGGGTTGCAACTGCATTCTTTAAACCGGTCACCCAAATACCCACACGGGCAGGGATTGGAAGCTGCAACCAAAGAAAATCTTGCCGGAAACGTTACCGCTCCTCTGGCCCTGCTAACTGTCACCTGTCCGTCTTCCATGGGTTGTCGCAGACTCTCCAGCACGTTTCTGGGAAATTCTGACAGCTCGTCCAAAAAAAGAACTCCCCTGTGTGCCAGAGATACCTCTCCCGGCTGTGGTATGCTTCCCCCGCCAATCAATCCTATCCTGCTTACAGTATGGTGGGGACACCTGAAAGGCCGGTTAGTTATCAACGGTTCACCGGNTGGTAAATTCCCGGTAATCGAGTAGATCTTGGTTATCTCGACTGCTTCTTCTTCAGAGAGGGAAGGAAGTATGGATGGAATTGCTCTGGCCAGCATGGTCTTTCCCGATCCCGGGGATCCCACCATAAACACGTTATGTCCTCCGGCAGCAGCGATCTCAAGCGCCCTTTTAGCTTGCTCTTGTCCTTTAATGTCAGTAAGATCAAAGTCGAATAACTCATTCGTCCGCAATCGTCCAAACTGCTTGTTCGATGAAACCGGTTGAATCAACACCCTTCCCGTTAAATGATTAAACAATTCCCTCAAACTCCTAACTGGAAACACTTCAACATTTTTTACAACTGTGGCCTCATGAGCATTAACAAACGGAACAAAAACCCTCTTCATTTTCTTTTCTCGGGCTAGTAACGTTGCTGGCAAAATGCCCCTCGTAGATCTGAGTGTCCCGTCAAGCGACAGCTCACCCAAAAAAATACTTTCCAATACATCAGCTGATATTTGTCCGGAAGCAATAAGCAAACCCACGGCAATTGGCAGATCGAAAGCAGGACCCTCTTTTGGGAAATCAGCCGGAGACAAATTTACAGTTATTCTGTGGACAGGAAGCTCGGCTCCTGTATTAACCACGGCTGACCGAACCCTCTCTTTTGCTTCTTCGACCGCTTTCCCAGGCAAACCAACTATATTAAAAGCCGGTAGTGATCTCCTGGCAATATCTACCTCGACGTCTATCAAAACAGTCTCCAGTCCCAAAGATGTTGCAGAAAAAACCCTCGCCAGCATTTTATCTATATATTAAGAGATCTGAAGCCATACCTAAATAAGTAGTATAATCAAGCCACCTGGAAGATGGGTGGTCAGCGCGGAAGATATATTCTTTCGTGCAGGAAAGTCCAGACAGCAGGAAGCAGGGGACTGGGCGCAAGCCCTGACGGGTAACCGCTAGTGGCTGGCAGGTGAAAACCTTTCGGCACGGATCTTGAAACGACAAGATTCGAGAGCCACAGAGACGATAGACTTCCTAAAACCATACGCGAGGTCATGGAGGACTGGTGAAACGAGGCAATCCTACCCGCTGCAACTTCCGACCGAGGCCATAACGGCTTCCATCACGGTCTCAAAGATAGAAGGCACTAGACAAATACCACCTCAAAACAGAATCTGGCTTACAAGCTTCCGGGATATTTGCAAAAGACCACAAACTCAGGTGGTCTTTTGCGATTCTAATGTTTCCTGGATTCAAAATATTCACTTACAATTATCTTGATAATAAGTAATGTAGGAATCGACAACATAGCCCCGAAAGGACCAGCGAGATTGAAACCGATCATTAGAGCCAATAAGCTCACTAAAGGATTAACGCCAGTCGCTCTCTGCATAATTTTAGGAACCAATATACTGTTCTCTATCTGTTGAACCACAAAATATAAAGCAGCTACGGCGATAGCCGTAGGGACAGATATCGTAAGCCCCGCGATTATTGCAGGAATTGCCGAAATGATGGGGCCGATAGTCGGAACAACTTCAAAAAGCCCGGCAATTATGGAGAGCGGAAGAGCGAAAGGAACCCCCAGCAAAACCAGTCCGATATAGCTTAGAAGTCCCACCACTGTCATCAAGACTGTCTCTCCTCTCACCCATCCGCCCAATTGATTTTCAACCTTGTCCACAAAAGCTTCTGCTCTTTTCTCTCCATCAGTACCAAACAAAATAGTCAAATATTTTTTAAGATCTTTTCTCTCCATCAACAAATAAAAAGTCAATATACCCAGAGTAAAAATAGAAATAACATTAGAAAAAATAGTAGAGGTCAGCTTAAGAATATTCGCAGGAATTTTACTTAATTCTGAAAACTGAGAGGTAATAACTGAAGCGTCAATATTGGCAAAACTCATAGATCTTGTTAGCATCGGGAGCTGGGAAATCAGACTTGCAGTCTGTTCGACCAGCGGAGGAATTACCGACGCTACAGCGGTAGAGACTACACCCACTACACCTAAATAAAGAATCGAGATAGCCAGCCACCTCGGCACCCGGAAACGTTGCAGATTATCTACAGCCGGGTTCAGAGCGGACATCAATATCGTCGCTATAAAAAGAAGAAAGATTATCTGTCGGGTTTGATACACAAACCAGAACCCACCCAAAAGCAAGAAAACAAAAATCACACTCCGGTGAGAAATCTCAATTTTTCTCGGCATACCCTACGTCCCTGCTCCATTATACCACTGAGAGATTTTTCCAACTGCTCGCTCAAACCAATCCGGCTCTGAAACGTCATACCAATTCACCCCCGCCTGTTTATTAAACCAAGTCAATTGCCTGCGTGCGTATGCGTGCTCGGAATTTTTCCATTTCTGACAAGCCTGCGAAATACTCTCTTTCCCAAGATAGTAATTCATCAATTCCGCATACCCGGAAGAAGACATACTCGGAAGATTAAGATCGTACCCTCTTTTCATCAACCCAGCCAATTCTTCTATTGCATTTGCCCTCATTCTGTCATCCACTCTTTGGTCAATCAGCCCATACAGTTTTTCTTTCAGAGTAATCAATCCTAACGTCAAAACCGATCCCGGAACCGGATCAATTATTGGTAAATTAGACCCCTTCTCTTTGGCAAGGGCAATCTCAATTAATCTTAAAAGTCTCCTTGAATTTCTTCTGTCAGAAATATTAATCTGGGCCGCTCTTCGCGGATCAATTTGGTTCAAAATAATCAACAACTCGTCAGGCGTTTTGTCTTTCCATTTTGCTCTTAGGTCCATTCTCGGCGGCACAGCGACATCTCCAAGAGGCAATAAAAGTGATTTTATGTAAAGCCCGGTACCGCCAACCACGATCGACAACAAACTCCTTTTGGAAATATCATTCATTACCAATCTGGCGCACTCGCCCCAAAAAGCAAGGTTAAATGGTTCATCTGGCGCAACTACATCGTAGAGCCAAACTTTGACCCCATCAATCAAGTAATATTGCAATAACCTACCTCTCCATCTAATAAGTGAAGTGATCGGGGGAGCACCCCCCCATATGTCTTTACCAGTTACCACGTCCATATCCTTATAAACCTGCCTGGAATCTGCAGATACCACCTCCCCGTTAAATATCTTCGCCGCTTTTATTGCAAATCCGGACTTCCCTGTGGCCGTTGGACCACATATCACCAAAGTTTTCCTCTTTTGTCCCACGATAAATAATTATCCATCTATGTGTCAACCGGCGCGCTTTAACTACTAGCAGAAGAGTAATGTCGCAGCGACAGAGTCCAAATTTTCAAAGCCAACCACAAAGACAAACCGCCGAATACTAAAGACCAGACTATCAATTCCCTGGACAGAATACCCATCAAGGCTTTAGCGGGAAAGGTCAACATTATCCCCAGGGGTATTACAAAAGTGAAAAGAAATTTCACTGGAGAACTATATAGATCTACAGGGATCCTCATCATCGAGCTCAAATCTCGGTAGATCATTACCATATGATCAACGGAGGTTGAGATAATCCCGAGAGCCAAAACCAAAATATGAAATGCCGTTGCCAAAGCCAATCCGTTGATCACCATAATCACGTAAACAAACCATCCCCCAATCGACATGGAGATATGACTGAAACCAAAATAGAGCGTTATCCCCCCCACCAGCCCGACCACTATCAGATCTAAAACATCCGCTCCCCCCGCGAGCACCCGGATCAGAGGATTGATTGGCTTGACAAGTACAAAATCTAAGCCCCCAGAAACAACCAAAGACCGGAAACGGTAAACCTCTCGATAAAACAACTGTCCCAGACTATCAATTAAGTTAAAAGTTAGATAAAAAAATATTATTTGTTCCCTGGTATAACCAGCCATTCCCGAAGACTTCTTAAAAATATAGTTAAGAAACATTAAAAACATCAAAATTCTTAAACACTTCCCAACCAGAAAAATCAGAGCCAGAGCCCGTCGTGAAATTACTTGCTGGAAGGAATTATTTGTATATCTAAGCCATACCTTAAATTCCTTCATACTCGCGCCCTCATCTTCCCTCAGACTGATAATTGAATAAGCCCCTCTTCCATATAAGCTTGGCAGCAAAAAACATCAATATCATCCAAGCGCAGGATTGCAAAAGTATCCTAATCAAACCCCATCCGCTTAACTTTCCCAGTAAAATAGCAATAGGATAATAAACTAAATATGGAAAAGGAGTAAACTGAACCGTAGTTTTAAGCCACACAGGCATCACATCAATCGGAAATATAACCCCCGCCAGCATCTCAATCAACACCAAAGTTAGAAAAGTGATCCCCCAAGTGTTTTCCGGCATCCAAAAAGCGACGAATTTAGTGGTCACATTCAAGAAAAAATAAATGACAACAGCAAGTCCCAACGCAATAGCAAATCCAACCCCAGAGCTAATTCGAAAAACAATGCCTATATCCGGTTTGAGCAATATCCACAGGAAAAATATTTCCACTCCCGCAAACACCAAATTCAAAATCTTGCTAGATAAATCCCTGGTAAACCAATACTTTAAATAATCAATCGGTTTGACCAAGTAATTACTCAAGTCCCCACTACTGATCTCACCACCGACATTATCTGCAGAAGGAGCAGACAAAACTAAACTTTGCACCAAAAGTACCAAGAACACATATGCGAACATCTCAGATTTTGAATAACCAAAGACATTCGAGTTACTTGTTAAAAGTCCTTTCCATAAAAAAAAGGTAAGTAACAACCTGACAACGTTTCTGAAACGCCATAAGACAAAATTAAGCCGGTAAACGAACTCGTTTTCCCAGGAAACGGCAAAAATCGCCACATATTTTTTCATGCAATTTCTTTTCCCGAAAACACTTCTCTGATAATGTCTTCAATTCGCTCCTCTTCAATATTTAAATCCGCGACGGGATATTCTTGCAGCAGCTCCGCCGCTGCCACAGAAACAGCCGATCTCTTTACAGAAATTACCGCACGAGGAAAATTGTATTCCCTTAGCTCACCAATCTTTACAAGTTTTTTTTCATCAATTTTTTTAGCAAAGACAACGGTAAGAAGTTTATGATCTGCATATCTTTCTATAATTTCGAGCAAATCACCATCAAATAAAATTTTCCCTCGATCGATTATTATCACTCTCTTACACAGTTCCTTTACGTCATCCATGTAATGGGATGTAAGCAGGATCGTAGCCCTTTTTTGTCTGTTATACTCTCTAATAAAATCCCTCATCTTCTTTTGCATCACCACATCCAGGCCGATGGTAGGTTCGTCAAGAAACAAAATTTTCGGTGAATGGATCAGTGCAGCTATCAATTCACATTTCATTCTCTGTCCCAACGACAGTTTTCTTACCTGAACTTTCAAAATATCCTCAACCTCCAGTAGTTCAGCCAACCCCCCCACGGTTTCACGGAAATCCCGATCCGGGACTTCGTATATTTCCTTATTTAGAATAAAGCTTTCCATCGCCGGCAAATCCCACCATAGCTGATTTTTCTGCCCCATGATTAGCGAAAACTGTTTTTGGTAAACAGTCTTTCTTTCCGAAGGGATATATCCCAGCACAGAAACAGCACCCGAAGAAGGATAGAGAAGTCCCGAAAGCACCTTCAAGGTAGTAGTCTTTCCGGCCCCATTGGGGCCTATAAATCCAACCAGCTCTCCTTCATCGATTTCAAAACTCACACCGTCAACAGCCTTCACCAACCTATGTTTCCTCTTAACCAATGATCTAATCGAGCCCATAAACCCGGGCTCCTTCTCAAACACCTTATAGTGCTTGCGCAAATTTTTAAGTTTGATTACCGCGTCTGCCACAAGTAAATTATATACAAACTTTCTTTCTTGACATCATAGACAAAGATTAGGACCCGAAATAGTATTGGCCGTTGAAAATATTTCCCATGTTCTCTTTAGCTCGCCCAGACATCTTCCCCACAAACAAAATCGGAATTCAAAACGCTGTTAAATCGCTTTTAGGGTCAAAATACATCAATAGCGCTAAACTCTTAAAAATTTCTCGTTGGTGGAAGCCGTTTCGCACTGTTGCCAGTTGGCATTTATGGAAAAGCCTGGAACAAAATAATATAATTGGAATATTCCAGGAGACACTTATGCCTACCCAGCTTGATAATATATCTTCGTCTCTCCAGTTCTTTCGCTATATCGACTATCAAGTCCTACTCAGCAGTCTTAACTCTCCATACATCTACGCCACTCTGATTATCGGGGGATTTGTTATGTTTATTGCCTACGCTTCGTTCCGCAGGCACATCATTCACACCTCCATGACAGGCGCAGGAGTAGGATTTTTAATAGGAATTGGTCTTCTTCTGTTCCTAGAAGCCTTTTTAATTCAAAAATATGTTGGCTTGTCTTCTTTAACAGCGTTTTTACAAGAAAGAAACAAAAA
>C687J35174_10007173_pt1 | contig 14396 bp, 18 predicted proteins | sample RifCSPhighO2_01_FD_35174 | JGI IMG/M metagenome (IMG submission 35174) | reverse complement strand
GAATCGCGTTCAAACCCATTTATCTTTTTGTGTTTAATAGTCTTCACCCCCTCAAAGCTAATATTTTAACTTAGGGGTTGCGATTCGATTTAGAACTTACGTTTTTGTACGAACAGTTTAAATTTCGTATAATGGATACCATGTCCAAATTTACCCACCTTAAAACATTGCCTCCAGTAAAGACTCTTTGGAGATTTGCCTACATTCAATATTGAATCGCAACCCTTTGGTTATTTAACTCCCTCAAGAATACCTCATTAGGTGTGTAAAATCCAAGGCATTTTCTTGGTCTATCGTTTATCTCCTCTACTATCTCATCCAAATCCTGCTGGGTAAGAGTGGAAAAGTCAGTCTTTTTGGGCAGGTAGCGTCTTATTAATCCGTTATGATGCTCATTAGTGCCTCTTTGCCAGGAAGAGTATGGATCACAGAAAAATGTGCTTATCCCAAGCCCTTTAAGCTTTCTGTGCAAATGGTTTTCTCGTCCATTGTCCAGTGTCACTGTTTTTCTGGCATGGGCAGGCAGGGGTGAGAATATCTGAATTTGTGCTTTAACTGCCTCTGGTGAATCAATCTTTGCTACCTTCCGGGCTGTCAAAAACCTTGACTTTCTTTCAACCTCAGTATGTATTCCATTCTGATGTGCTTTTCCCTCAACAGTATCACCCTCCCAATGCCCAAACTCCTCCCTGGCTGCAACAACCTCCGGCCGAAGGTGGATTGAAACTCTATCTGGAATCCTTCCTCTGTGTACCTTCCTGCCAAGCTTTTTTCTTCGTGTCTTTCTCTTCCAGGGCAGATACTCCCAAAACTTTCTCTCTTTATACTCCTGTGAGTAGATGAAGGAGTAGATAGTCTCGGAAGAGATTCTCATCTGGATATTATTCTTAAATACCAGTTTCATCCTTCCCGATATCTGCTCAGGACTCCAGCCACGCATTAGTCTGGCAATGGTCCACCTGAAAACTTCCCTATTCTTTAAAGGGTGTCTTTTACCTGCATTTGACTTTCTCTCGGCAGAAATATTTTGTGCATGAATAGCCACATAATATTCACCCTTAAAAGAGTTTCTTTTTATTTCTCTTCCTATGGTTGAGGCATGCTTGCCAAGCCTTCTCCCAATTTCACCATTTGGGACTCCCTGTGAATGCCAAACAGATATCGAATCGCGTTCAAACCCATTTATCTTTTTGTGTTTAATAGTCTTCACCCCCTCAAAGCTAATATTTTAACTTAGGGGTTGCGATTCGATTTAGAACTTACGAACAAAAGTTAACATCTTAGTTGTGATATAATTTCAAGAGTGTCAAGCGTGTTCGTTGACCTAGTGGAAAAAGTATTATAATGTAATTAAATGAAAACCTGTAATTGTACAGATCCTAACCACCCTCATCACGAAGGCAAAAATTGCCCCAATCCTCCTTCCAGCGACAATGGGCTTTGTCATATTTGTGAAGCTCTTGTAAACTCATCCGAAGTAAACTCCGAAGATCGATAAAAATTTATCCCCTTTTCCCTGCTTCAACCTGATTTAGGAAAGAGTAGTCGATCTTTGCCTGATAAGCCAATTCTTCTTGAGTCATCTTTTTGCCTTTTCGTATTATTTGTATTCTCTTGCCAAGTTTTTCCGTTACTGCGGTCAAAACTAGATTATAGCCAGGCAAGCAACTAAATAGTATTGACTATAGCCAATTACTAGCCATATACTCAATCTAGAAATGAAGGAGTGGCTAAAAGAATCGTGGTGGTTGATCGTACTTTTTATATCTTGGTTGATTGAACCATTGAGGTGGGTATTTTATGTTACCCTTTTTGGTTTTGTGACGTATTTGTTATTGATTAAATTCCATCCGGGTTCTAGGGTAAAAAATTTAGAAAAGTTATTCGCAGATAACCGAAAAAAAGTGAGTGATCATTTCGAATTGGTTGTCAAAGATGGCAAATATTTGAAAGACAGAAGAAGAGAATTGCAGCGCCGACAAATTATAGAAATAGAAAATAAATTAGATTACTTATTCGGTTTGTATATTAAGATTAAAGCAAAGGTTCGGCATGATAAAAAGATGTTAACTAATGTTGCAGAAGATTTGTGTGAATATTCTAAATATGCAGTCGATGAGTCTTCTCGGGTGCTGTGGAATGGTCCCATAGAGTGGGACGGTTATAGTTTTTACAACAATTATATTGTCAGGTCAGAAGAATCGGTTAAAGCCGAAGAAATAGAGAAAAATTTTAAGGAACTGCTTAAGAAAACTAATAATTGATCTTTTGTATTGGACAATGGTCTTACATCAACCCCTTTTTTGGCTTAATTAACATTTCCTGAGAGCTACATGACGCGGCCAGTTAGATAATATCAAGCTTCTTTTTTATTTCTTCTTCACCTCTAAAAGGAGTACCCGAGTACAAATCTTGTATGGTTTTAATTCTCGAGCTATAAACCTTACCTATCTTATTCTTTAATTTTGTCTTCTGTTTTTTCGTTTTTGTCATCTGTCTTATTGGGTGAAAACTGTTCAATTATATGGAAGTTTACCTCTTCTGCTAGTCTAAATGATACCCATTTTTTGTAAGACTTAAGTAATAAAATCATAGCAGGGTCTTTTGTGACGTTCAACCCTATTTTTCTGGCTTCCTCTCTGTCAATCACATGTGAGTGCGGGTAAGCATTTTTCCCCAAAGCAAGCGCTGTGGAAAGGATTTTTCCCGTCCCTCTTTCGTCCTTGGGTTTTTGTGATTTTGTTAATAAATCAATTGCAACGATTAATGTGTCAAAAACAATTTTACTCATTTCAGTTTGTATAATAGGGTCGAACTGTGAACATAATTGTTGGTCGGGGCTTGGTATTTCATCCGGTCGATGTTTGGCGTATTTTTTCCTCATTTCCTCGATAGCTTGGTCGTACTAGTGGCAGCTATTCGTTGTCCTTTATAAGGAACCTGAGGGTCAATCGGAGTGATATTCGAAGTTATACCCATAACGATAGAATTGGCCGCAAGGCACATCATGGTTCCGCCGCTGGCCGCTTCGTAAGGAACAAAGACGACAATATCACGGAAAGAAGAGCGTAGATATTTAGCTATTTTTGTAGACACGCCCAGCTGTCCGCCAGGTGTTTGTATGACCAAATGAAGCTTACTGGGCAATTGTCCAGCTTCTCTCAAGTTTTCCACAATCTCTTCAACTCTGTAAAAGTCATTTACCGATATACTTGCATAGTCGTAAGTCACTGGTGAAGTTCTTACTATTTTGTCGGGAGCAATAAAACTTAACAGTAGGACATTGTGTGTATCAGATATATTCTGGAGTTCGTCCTGTAAGTTAGCTGTGAAATTTTTCATTTCTCACGAATTCTATCAGATAGAGAGATTTAGTACAAAGGTGTGTATGGGGGGCTTACTTTTCATCTTAAATCTGGTATAAATACAACGTCCGGTGTGGCTAGGAAGTAGGTTCTTATTTCTTCCAAGCCCCGCAACACTTCGACTCGCTTCGCTCGCTCAGTGTAAACCACTCAGCGAATGAAGCGAGTTTTTTTGTTGGCGAGTCGAAGTGCACGGAGCTTGCCTAAGTGCTTTAATAGACTTGTGTGGTTTGTTTATATCCTTCTTTGTGAAGACGGAAGCTTGTATACGGGTTATTCCAGCAATGTTCAAAGGCGCTTTTCTGATCACAAAGATGGGAAAGGCGGACACTACACAAGATCCCACAAACCCGTGAAATTGGTTTATTCAGAACAATTACTGACCCAATCCGAGGCTTTAAAGAGAGAAAGTCAAATTAAGGGTTGGAGCAGGGACAAAAAAATTAAAGTCCTAAATATTATTTTCTGACGAAATGACTCCCTCTTTTTTGTTGCTTTCTTGAAACTTCTTGGTTATTATCAAAGCAAATGGTTGCTGAGAGAGAAAGTAGATATGATTTAATTTCCGGGAGCTTGGATCGTCGAAGAGTTGCAAGGGAATACGAAAGAACCCTTAATAGTAGGGTGTGCGATTTTACAATTCCGGCTCAAGCCCCAGAAGTAGCAAGTCAAGTTGCAAGTTCTTTCGAATTCTCAAACCTCCAAAAGCCGGTAGAAGCTTTTTTGGACGAAGTTGTGAGTTGTGAAGAGGTGCGGGGAATAGTTTTTGAAAAGTACACAGATGACGCCAAACTTTGGTTGAGCGTTGTAATATTTTCACTCGAAAAGTCCAAGAAAATTTCGCAATGGCAAGGTGGAAGACCTGCGGTTTATACTGCAATGAGTAATTTTCGTAAATCGGTGCCATATCACAAACATTTTGGTGTTGATTTTTGGTTTGGTAAAGTCCGGAAAGGCGAAACTTTAGAAGAAGCAGTGATGCGCGCCCACAAACACAAAACCCACCTTTCTGCACTGTTGCCCCGCTTTAGTCTTCCAGACTCATATTATATTGCCAAAATTCAACAATAGCGAAGATATTTTTACCCGTTGACATCATTGTTTGGATATCTCTATAGTAAACACAGATGCGTAATTCTGCTCAGGGTGTAATTCATTTCTTACCTCTTGTTTTAATTGTTGGTGTCGCAACTCTAGGACTACTTTTAGTTGCACAGAAAAAAGAAGTTAAACTTACTCCAACTTCGATACTTGCCAAACCCAACACAAATGTTTTTGGCAGTCTGTCTGCTACCCTAACATCTCAGACAGCAACATTTAACTTTGTATACTCAGAACTTAACAGTGCTTATGTTGTTGATGTGTCCACATCCGCTCGAATGAATAAGAATGAAAATGAGGGTTTTGGGAGTGGTGCGTCAAGTCCAATATTAGTTGCAGACCCTCAATCTAAATGGGATAAATACAAATGTGGTGCAACAGTGTATTGGCGTGTTTTAACAGCAGATCGCAGACACAAAGGCCAAACACAAAGTGCAGTGGTTGACTGTGTTGCTTCTAGCACTCTGGCTTCCCCAGACCCGTTCCCTTCGCCCGTTGCGTCTCCAAGCCCTCCGAGCCCGTCTCCAACTCCTTCACCTCGTGCATTCTTTTGGGTTAGGCCGTATCTTGTTTATCCGGCCGACAAGTCAATGTACCCAGAATACGAGACAGCAGTTAAAAACTACATGGTAGAGCTCCAAAATTGGTACAAAGAGAAGGTTGGTGCAACATTTTTCATGCAACCGTTGGTTGTCGTGCGCAGCAAATACAATTACGACACAATGAGATGTGATCCAGGCCCTCTTGATTCAACTCCTCCTTCTGCGGAGTGTTTGAGCGATCCTCGAAGACTGGACGGGAACTGGGGAATGTACATGAACCAAGCCATTCATGACGGGGTTGAGCATTGGGATGAACAAACCGCGGCTTTGGTCTTCAGCGCAGGTGGTGGAGGATATGCAGGAGCAAATTTGTATCCAAATTATGCAGGATGGGCAATAGTTGGAGATTGGGTGCTTGAGCCTATATCAGGTGTAGTAAACGACTGGGGCATTCCTTGTAAGTATAGCGATGGATGGCAATGTTCCGGTGGTGTACCAAAAGGCACTCCGGCGCACGAGTTGGGCCATGCCTTTGGGTTAGGCCATCCCGATCCTGTCTTGTATGCACAACCAAGTATTATGAAGTGGCATGGAGATTATCCAACAGTTGGCTTCTTGCAATATGAAGTCGATTATCTTCTACAGTCTCCGTTTTTTAAGTAATTGTTAAAAACTTTCTTAATTTGTCCAAGTTTGGTAAAATATGTATGTATTGTGGCTGGGTAGCTCAGTTGGTAGAGCACCGGATTCATAAACCGGCGATCGTGGGTTCGACCCCCACCCCAGCTACTTATTGCATACTGTTCTTATTTGTGAAATAATTAAATCAAGTTATGTTGAGAGCTAATTCATATTGGTTTACCTTTACTTATCTCGTCTAGGCGAGCGGGTTTTGGTGGCTTTTGAAAATTAGCTTTGAAAGGAACAAAAAAAAGAACAAAACTCGCTTCAAAGGCGAGTTTTTTTGTTGCCCTGAGGAGGTGATAAAAATGTTGAAAGAAAGAATGAGTAAAGAAGAATTAATAGAGGCAGCCGTGGGTTTAAATGCAATACACAAGGCTAATAGAAGTAAACAGCCTGTAGATTTGGATGCAATAAAACAAGGTATGGACATTTTGGCAAATATGTCACAAGAAGAGCTTGATCGTCTTTTAAAGAGTCTTAGAAATGGAAGTGAAAAATGAGATATAATGGGTCCCATATGGATAAAAAAAGAGTTTTATCAGGAATCAGAGCGACTGGGCGTTTGCATTTGGGAAATTACCTTGGTGCGGTTAAGGGAATGCTCGAGCTTCAAAAAAATCCCGAATACGAGACCTTTTACATGGTTGCCGATCTTCATTCAATTACAACCCCATTCGATCCTGAGCAGTTAAGAAGAAACATTAAAGAAGTTGTGTTGGATTATTTATCTGCAGGTCTTGACCCAGAAAAAAGCACAATTTTTGTCCAATCACATGTTCGCGAACATACCGAATTAGCTTATCTTTTTTCAACAGTCGAAACAGTTGCTCGGATGCAACACTTGCCAACGTTTAAAGAAAAGGTTAAACAACACCCGGAAAATGTGACTATGGCGCTTTTAAACTACCCCATTTTGATGGCTGCAGATATTTTAGTCTATAAAGCTGAAGCTGTTCCTGTGGGTATTGACCAGGAGCCACACTTGGAAATTTCTCGAGAAATTGCTCGGAAGATGAACGAAAAATATGGCCTTGATTTTCCTGAACCCCAGCGTTTTGCTACAAAAGGAGAGTCTGTTCCATCGCTTAGTGGCGAAGGTAAGATGAGTAAATCAGTTGAAGGGAGTTATATTAATCTAACGGATACACAAGATGAAATAAAAAAGAAGATTAGAGCAGTTCCTACTTCAAGCAATGTTGGGGGAGAAATGTCGCCTGGAGTCAAAACATTATTTAAGCTCCTTGAGCTTTTTGCTCCCGAGGATGTATCAAAATATTCTACGGATTATAAAAATGGAACACTTAAGTTTGTTGTATTAAAAGACTATCTTTCAGAGGCAATTTTTAAAGAGTTGCAGCCAATACAAAAAAAGAGGCAGGAAATTCAGGCAGATCCTGAGTACGTGGAAAAAGTATTAAAAATGGGTCAAGCTAAAGCAACAAATGTCGCGAGTAAGGTGTTAAGCCAGACAAAAAAAGAAATGGGCTTACTTTAATGGAAAAAATACCCACATCTTCCAGTTGTGTTGAGCGTATTACTGTTCCACACTATCTTGTACGGCACGATCCGGTTGTCACTCTTAATGATGTAGAAAAAAAATTAGGCGTTTCGCGCAGAGTTATGGTGAAAACTCTTCTATTCCAAAGGGCGGATACAGGACAATATGTGCTTGTTGCATTAAGAGGAAATGACAAGATTGACAGAAGCAAGCTTGCGCGAGCACTCGAAGCGGAGCGCGGAGACGTCTTGCTTGTACCACGAGAACGCGTAGAGCAGGTTATTGGACTGCCTTTTGGAGGCTTAAGGCCGTTTGGACACGATCCGGAAAAATTCAAGGTGGTTTTTGATAGGGCGATCCTTGAAAATAGGACAGTTTTTTGCAGCGCCGGCGAGCCGACTCAAACTCTTGTTATAAAACCTCGCGACTTAGTTAAGATAAGCGAAGGAATTTGTAGAGATATTTGCTTGCAAGGCGATTAAATTCCAAACTGTTTTGTTTTCTCCTGAAGTTGCGTTAGGGCCTGAAATACGAACATAAAATCTTTAGTTGTCATTTTCGACAACACATGCTTTATTGCAACATCGTCAATTCCCACATCTTCTCTCGGATCAATGACCGTTCTTGGAAAAGCAGAGACTTTAGCGTACTTTCCCGAACTGTCGAAAAGGTATAAAGTTTCAGGCGAGCTAGCAAGTATTTGTTTCTTTTCAAGCAGGTCTCTTACTTGTTGATCAGTGGCTTCATCCATGTGTGTGCCAAGTAGTAAGAGGTTAGACGAGCGTATTCCAAGTTTTTTGAGCAACAAGGAAAGAGGGTGGTCTTTTGAAGTCGGGTTATATGTGTGGAACCGTATGCTATCCACAGGCATGGGCATTACTTGTTTGCCAAGTAGCCCAATACACATTTTTTCCACTTGCCCTTCGTAGGATATTTTCAAAATGAAACACCCTGTAACATCATTGCTTGCTGTTGTTTCTGCGTTTTTTAAGAATTCAACTAACTTGTTTTCAAGGCGGGCGCATTCAATGGCTTTAGAGGTAATAAATTCTGGAGTTAATGCATCTTCTAAGGATTTATGTGCTACATACGAACGGTGGTCTCGAAGATAAGCGGCAATTTCTGCAAACAAATACTCACTTGACATAATTGATTATACACCGCCAAAGAAAAAAATGAAATTAGTCGCGAGGCTCATAACTTTAAAATTATGCTCAAAAATTTACATTAACCACTCTGGTTGCAGAGGGCTTGACAAGTGTGCAATAATAGTTGCAGATAAAAGCGTTGATTCGGAAGGATGGAGCCGATCGTCCTGAGCAGAGCAAAAGGGTTAAAGCCCTGAGCAAAGTCGAAGGGCGCGCTGAGCAAAAGTATGCTACGGAGGCGAAACCGTTAAAGTCTGCAACATGTGTCGCGCAAGTGGAGCATGTCAATAAATGAGGTTGACTCATTCATTTGACAGTCCCCAGCGATGGGGATTTTTTAATGAGTCAATAAAACAAGGTGGCACCACGAGACTGACTCGTCCTTGTTCATCACTTTTTGTGGTGAGCAGCGACGAGTTTTTTATTGTAAAAATATGCAGGTTAAAGAACTAGAGCAAGCTCCACAATCCAGACAAGTAGCTTTTATAAGATTAAAAGGTGAGCCTTACCAAAGGTGTATTGAAGGTGTGCACGGACAGGAGAATGTTGATTGCAGTTTGACTTTGGAAAATTTAGCATCAGACAGTAATTACAATGACAGGTTAAAACAGGATGTAAAGACTGTTGAGGGTTGCTTAGGCGAGCTGTTTGAAGGCCAGGGTTATTATGGAATCGACAGAAAACTTAAACAAGGTGAAGATTTAACTTTCAATGAAGCATTTAGTTTAATCACATTTGTTTGTGCTTCATTAAACCAACCCTTAAATTCATTAATTGCTTCAAGAATCAAAAATATACCACCTCGAGAAACGCATCTTTTACAAGCAACAGCATTGTTGGCTACCATGTCTGGAAAAGAAAGCTATAGAGGATTAACTTCAGACGAGATTGCAGGGATGGTAGCAGCAACAATTACGCTTGATACAATTGCGCGTATTAAAAGCAATGAGCCAATATTTGGATTTGGTGGAATGGGTGGGGATAAAGGATATCCTTTAAATGGTGACAGATCAAAATTATTTAGTTTATCTACGCTCTCATCAATTGCACTTGCTGTTGAGACACCTGTTCATAAACACCATTCTTACCCCAACACCTCAAAAGTGGCAGGTCAAAGTGCTATAGAAGCATGTGGTGCAAGGTCAGATTTCCACTCCATCTCCGCTTTTGAAAAAGTTCTTAAAGAAACTGGACTTATTATGACAAGTTGTCACGACACAAGAACTCTCCACACGCTCTCTCATTTGCTGCGAGGAGAAACTGTAAATCATGTAATTGGCCCATTGGCTTTTACAATAGACAAAGAAACCCCAATTCACGCGTTTGTTGGAGTCAATGAAAAAATACCCCCGGAAACAATCATTGATGCACTGCGAATATTGCACAAAAAAGGATTCCAAAAATACACAAATTCTGTAGTATTTTGTGGAACTGATTTGAAAGAAGCGGATGCGTTTCCCTGTGACGCAAAAACTCACATATTAATCGACGAAATTGCACCTCCTCCATACACGACATTGGCTGCATTTTTAGTTAATGGAGTAAACATGGGGACATTTCAAATAAAGCCTGAGGATTTTTACCCAGAGGAAATTCTTTCACAATTTTCTTTGGACAATTTGCTTGTTCCAAACACTACAGAAAGCATTCATTGCTCAAATATTGAAGCGCTGACAATGAGAGATCCTGCCAAATCTTACTATCTTGCAATGACGGTTGGGCTTGCGTTGTTTGTGCGCCATGTTTTGGTTTTACCTGACGCCCTTGATTTACAAACGAGAAGAGTTAATAAGTCTTATTTGAGAGAATGTACAAATCGTGCGTTAGAAATCATAAGACAGGGGAAAGCGGCAAGGAAGCTAGCCGACTATGTTGAATCAACAAAACGTTTTGCTGGTAGAGGGCTAAATGGATAAGTTTGAAAAAATCTTCAAGACAAGAAATCCCATTATTGGTGTACTGCATTTCATGCCTTTATTGGGATACGAGGGTTATCCCGGAATAGATAAAATTCTAGAAAACGCGCTTTATGACCTTCAAGTACTTGAACAAAACGGAGTGGACGGAGTAATTGTCGAAAACAATTATGATGTGCCGCACAAGATAAAGGTTGGCCCAGAAACTGTGGCAGCTATGACATTATTGACCTCAGAAATTATCAAAAGAACAAGACTTCCAATAGGTGTTTCTGTGTTGTGGAACGATTACGAAGCTGCGTTATCCATTGCAAAAGTTTGCGGAGGAAAGTTTATTAGGATACCTGTTTTTGTTGATGAGGTAGAGACTAATTATGGCCAAGTTTTGGGAAGCCCAAAACCAGTTGTTTCTTTTCAAAATAAGATAGATGCAAAAGACATTCTCTTGCTTACTGATATTCATGTTAAGCATGCAAAAATATTAAGTAAAGACTCAATCGAGGAATCGGCAAAAAAAGCAATTGAGAACGGGTCTGGTGCTTTAGTCGTAACTGGCAAATGGACTGCTGATGCTCCAAACGTTGATGATCTTGAGAAAGTCAGAAGCTCTGTGGGTGATTTTCCAATTATTGTAGGAAGTGGTGCAGACCAGGAGAATATTAAACTCTTGCTTGAATATGTAGATGGTGTGATAGTAAGTACTTCTTTAAAAACTGGTAACAACGACCAAAGGCTGGTGAATATTAAAAATTATGACCAGAGAATAGATGCTGCAAAGACCAGAAATTTTGTTGATAAGTTTAAAATTAGTGCAAAAAAATCAACTTGACTTTTCTGAGTCGCAAGACTACAATCTGGTCAGTTTTGAGTGGTGGTGTCAGTTGCAGGTGTCGTTCAACGGCAGGATGGTGGTCTCCAAAACCACAGATAAGGGTTCGACTCCCTTCACCTGTGCCACTCAAGTTCTTTAAACAGTTTGCCAAATTTCACGAGACACGAGCGTCTTTGTTGAAGCTTAGCAGACTAAATCACCCACAGGGAATTGTTTAAAAAGCAATTCATAAAACCTGTGGGTTATTCGTTTAACCAATTAAAAATATGGTCGAAGCAGAAAGTAAAAATTTTGAAGGAATTATCCAAAAAGTTGAAAGAACAGAAATTGTGCGATTAGTATCCGAAAACGTAGGTAGTGTGCAAAAATATATAATCGCGACCATGTTGTTAGCTGAAGAAATTGATTCTCCATTGCCAACTTCGTATCATAGTTTACTTTCTGAAAAAATAAAACAAGGGGTTGCTCTTTTGCGATTGGGTTTCGGAAGTGAGGAAGAGTTTGGCAAGGTTCAAGAAATGTATCAATTCAACACTGGCGGATATGATTTCAAATTATGCGTTGATTGCAAGAAATATCAACGAATGATTATTGTTGACGACAGGATGTTGTTTTTTGGAATTGATGGAAATTTTTATCAAAGTTCATACAGTCCGTTGGTAAATACCTTTAAAGAATACTTTTGGTCGCTTCTTTAATCTCTCCTTTTTGTTTTTGTATATTGAATAACCCAGCAATAAAGAATATATGTTAATAACACAGGGCTTATGAATATTAAGGAAAGTCGCGTTGTGACTGGCTCCAAAGAATCCACCTTGCCTGCTACTACGTTTATTGATGTTTTTTATCACAGAGGATTGCCGTCCGAAGAACGACGAAAATTTATAACTTGGGCAACTGAGATTGCACTTGATGCTTTTGGCAGAAAGGATGCTGTTGAATTTCGGAAGAGTGTTTTGGCCGTTCTGCAAAATCATTTTGTTGTTTTCTTGTTAAAAGGAGATCGACCATTCGCATTTATTAGCACAAATTTTTTTGAAGTTGAATCTGTGGGAGTTTTATATGTTGAAGGAATGGCTGTAAAAAATAGTTATCAAGGGGGTGGTGTAGCGACAAAACTAGTTGAATCCGCATTCTCCATTGCTTGCAAAAAAGGATTAAAAATTGATTTCATTGCTGGCAAAACACAAAATCCTGCTGTTGCAAAGTCGCGCATGAACTATTGTCAAGAAGTTTATCCGATTTCGGCACCGCCGACGCCGTTGGTTATTAAAATAGTTAATGCTGTAAGAGGAGAAAAAGGACTTACAAAAATTTTTGAAGAAGAGTTGCTAATCGAAAGAGNTTCTTTCCCANGTCCGTTAANTGCGAACAGACCTTGCACAACTGACTTAGTTATTAATCGTTTTTTTGATGAGCACGTTGGAGAAAGAGATTCTGTATTCATTGTTGGAAAAATTTGACGACCTTTACAATTTGCTATTTGCATTTGTTTTTTCTGTTGTTATAATCAGTCAACTAAAGGATATTGAACTGTTTTAGCAATATCTTCTAGATTTATCGCACATTAACATTGATGTCGATAGCTCCTTGGCCTTCAGATTCCTCGTGCAAACTTTTTCTATAGAAATTGATGGACAATGGGTTGTCGACATCAAATAACTCCAAAGGAGCAGAAAGTGTATCTAAAACGCGTTTTGACAGGAATGAGGACAACNGGTTCGTTGCATTTGGGGCACTACGTTGGAGCATTGAAACAGTGGAAGGAGATTCAAGATACAGGAGAATATGAGTGTTTCTTCTTGCTTGCTGATGTGCAAGCACTGACAACGCATGCTGATCACCCGGAACTTTTGACAAAGTCCGTGCGCGAAGTGGTTCTTGACTGGTTATCAGTGGGGCTTGACCCTAACCTGCCACATGTCCACTTCGTGTTGCAAAGCCAGGTTCCAGAGCGGCACGAGTTGTCTGTTCTCTTGAGCATGATTGCTCGGTACAAGGAGGTTTTGAGAAATCCTACACTCAAGACGGAGTTGCGGACTCAACAGGATGCCACAGTTGGTTTCATGGCTTACCCGGTAGATCAGGCGGCAGATATCTATATGGTATCTCCTCAGCCAGGATCAGAAAGCGAGCTGTTGGTTCCAGTCGGACGCGATCAGTCTCCACATCTTGAGTTTGCCAATTCTCTTGCTCGTCGATTCAACAAGAAGTACGGACTGGTGTTTGTGCCGTGTACGGCTCTTGTCGGGAAGTTGGGCAGGTTGGTTGGAATCGATGGCATGACAAAGATGTCAAAAAGCTTGAACAATGCAATTAACCTTTCTGATGATCGCAAGACGGTTGAAGAAAGTGTAAGGCGCATGTTCACCGACCCGAAGAGGGTAAGGGCAGATATACCAGGCGATACACGCAACAATCCGGTGTTCATCTACCACAGGGCGTTCAACGCAGACAAGGCACAAGTCCGAGATCTTGGAAGACTGTATCGAGCAGGTAGGGTGGGAGACGTAGAGGTCAAGAGAAAACTTGCCAAGGCCTTGAATGACTTTCTTGATCCAATCAGGCAGCGACGTCTCCAATATGAATCCGTTGACGTTCGAGGGATTCTTGAGGAAGGAACGTGGGCGGCAAGAAAAGCGTGTCAGCCGGTAGTTGAGAGAGTACGTGAGTTGATGCATCTGTCATATCCCGGTGGATAGGGAGGAGACGTGAGCACTTTTTCTATCGCGCTCAAACAGAGTGGGACATGGCGATCGGTTTTTGCACTCTGCGTTTTGTCGGGTGCTTTTACTGCAGGGTATAAAGCACTGGACAACATAGTCGTGCACAACTACATACTGTCGGAAGATAAGGCAACTGCGGCGTCTGCATACCTCATTGTTGGGGGATGGGTTGGAGTTCTCTGCGGTGTGGTGTTCTCGTTCTTTCTTGGAAGAAGACTAATAGATCCTGATTTCTCAGGGTTTATTTTTCGAAACAAGAGGATGCACATTTTTGCAGCACTGACAGGAGGCATATCAGCCTTAAGCACGCTTGCAAACCTGCGTGGCAACCAAGAAGCTGATCCGAGCGTCCTTGTGGTCTTTGGCGGAATGGTCTTCGTACTGACCGCCATCTATGATGTAGTGCAAAAGCAGCTGAAGTTTCGCGAGTTCTTGATTCCAGCAGTAATTTCTGTCATTGGGTGTGGGCTGGTTGCGTTCGGAGGGTCGTTCTCAGGGATAATGGTTGTTGTCGTCTCGATGATACTGATCTCAAATCCCTTGAACGCCTTTAACGAGGTTCTCGAGCAACGGGGGGCGCGTAC
>C687J35174_10007168_pt1 | contig 14407 bp, 15 predicted proteins | sample RifCSPhighO2_01_FD_35174 | JGI IMG/M metagenome (IMG submission 35174) | reverse complement strand
ACATTGATTTGAGCATCAACGGAACAGACCTCGACTTCAATGGTTCAGAACGAAAACAATTTGAATCCTCGCACGGAGTGGTAAAAACCGGTTCAATCCTCGATGCCACCATCACCAACTCAGATATTTCAACAACTGCTAGCATTGATTGGACAAAAGTATCAAAAAGCGGAGCAGATTTGAATAATTTTAATTGGGGTTCGGATTTCAACAATATTTACGCACGCAGAGGAAGCGATGTAAATGTTACCGGGGCATGGAACTTCGCAAACACCCTCACAACACAAGGAGGCTTTGGATTAGGCGGAGTCACAATTTCGAATGGAGTACTCTACACACAATCACTAGTAATTCTAAATGACCTAAACGCAGCTACTGTTACCGCAATTGATGTAAACGGAAACTACACACCATTCCTCGATGTTACCTGGAGCCTTGGTTCATCATCAAATCGCTGGCTCGGAATATTCACACGCGACCTAAACGCAACAGACATCAACTCAACACGCGCATCACTTGGAACACTGACCCTTGGAACTCCGCTTGCAAAATCGCAAGGAGGAACAGGAACAACCGACTTCAACTCAAACGGAATAGTTTTTTATAACGGTTCGGCACTACAGGATAGGAGCAACTTTGTAGTCGCAACTGATGGAAACGTCGGAATCGGAACTACAACACCCACAAAAACCCTAAATATTATTGGGGATTTGAATGTGTCTTCAAACGGAACAGGTGCGCCTCTAATTTATGCAAGATCAACAGGAGTTGTTGGAATCGGAACAACCAATCCTGATTCAGCCTATAAATTACAAGTGACTGGAGCAGGATATTTTAGCAGCGATCTTATTGCAGGAGGCACGTTTTATACAAGCTCCGTAAACGGATCAGGTGGCGGAGCAATAACCCTAGGTTCAAATAACTCATCAACCACACTGCAAAGCAATAGTTCATCATTCATCAAATTCCAAAACAACTCCTTGCAAGAAAACATGAGAATAACAGGCGACGGGAACATCGGAATCGGTATAGCTACTCCGGTCCACAAATTGGATGTCAACGGCACCACGCGCATAAGGGCAGGAACTACAGATGCAAATGTTCTAAATGTCCAGGATTCGAGCGGCAAAAACCTCTTCACTGTAAAAGCCGACGGGAACTTTTTGATGGTCTCGCCGAATAACACCACTTTCAACTGCGGTGTTGCAAATAATGGCACGTTCCAGTGCTCATAGGAACAACGCGTTGAATTTTAGTGCCCGCAAATTCTGGCAATAAAAAATTAGCCGGGGCAAGACAAAGTTTTTGGATCTATGGAGTTGCGGGGATTTTTAATTCAAAATTAGTTAAGGGCCTTTTTCACGTTTGAATTTATGCCGTGAGCTCTACTTTTTTCATTTTTTTAGGTATTACAAAATAGATCTTGCGCTGGCAAACAGAGCACTCTGCAATAAATGTGGGTTTTTTGTTCTGCTTTTTTACGGTTGCGGTGAATTTTGCCTTTCCGCCATACCCTTTCTTGTGCTTCCTTACATTGCTTCTGGTTCCAATTGAAAGCGCGCGCGGTGAACCTGCTTTGAATTGCTTTAGCTTGTGCTCGGTGTGCGTGTTGCACTTTGGGCAATATAGGTTTTGTTCCTTTGGAATATGCATAAAAATTACCGCTCAAAAAGTGTGGTTTTGAACTACTATTTGGATCTGGCAAGGTTTAAAAATGGTTGCATCAGAATGGCTTTTTTTGCCAAAATAAGGGCGTTAAAGCAACCTGCCAAATCCGCCAAAAAAAGCCCCAGTAACGATTAAATAGAGTAATATCGTTCTCTTCTAGCATGATAGGGGCGCTTTTATCCGGGCTTGAAATCCTAAAAAGGCCACAATTGCTCTTAATTGCGCTACTGGGCTCAATTGCCAATTCATTTATCCTGCTTTTGAGTGTTGATTATTATTTTTCATTTTTTTATGAAGTGTTTGTGCTGGGCGAAATTGCAGATTCGAGCATTATTGATATGCCGTTCTATTTGCTTGCAACATATGCAACTGAAATTTTAGTGATTGTTCTCACAATTATTGCATCGCTTATGGTTTGGCTCTATGTGCTCTATGCATATAGCGCAATGCTTTCACAAAAGAAAAAAGTAATACAGGCACTAAGTTTTGCAATATCAAAAACTCCGGAAATAGCAATAGTTTCTTCTTTTTTGCTAGCGCTCTCATTTCTTTTTGCAGCAATTCTTTTTTTCTTCTTCATTGCAACTTTTTCATTTGCAGGGTTTGAAATAGTTGCACTTTTGATTCTAATTGCAGCCCTTGGATTGGGGGCATATATTTACCTAAAGCTCTCTTTTACACCGCTTTTTATGGCACTTGGAAAAAAAACCCTCAAGCAATCACTTGGCCTTAGCTGGAAACTGAGCGCAAAGCATCTTTTGCAGATTGCAGTTTTTTTAATTTTGCTCTCCACAATTTCCGGGGTTATTGCGGGGGTTTTTTCGCTGTTATCAGAATATCCGGAAAATGAAATAATTGCATTTGTTTTGCTGCTGGCAGGGATTGCATTTTCAAGCGCTTATTATAACATTGGATTTATCAGATATTTTGAGCAGCTGCAAGAGTAAGGCTGCGAATTAATAGCGATAAGGGGACAAAACCGTGACAGTAATAAAAAACATCAGGCTAAAAAATTTCAAGTCATTTCGCAAAGCGGATATTCCGTTCTCATCCGGCTTTACAGCAATAGCTGGCCCGAATGCCAGCGGTAAATGTGTAGTGGGGGAGACAAAAGTGCTCCTCCCTAATGGGGAAAGCAGGCAAATTGCAGATATTGTAGAAGAAAAACTCAAGACAGCCAAAACAAAACAGTTCCTTGAGGACGGAGTGGTTGGTTTTAATGACGACACAAATTTTAAGGTACTTAGCCTAAATCCAATTACCCTTAAAACAGAACAGAGGACAGTCAGGGCAGTTGTGCAAAGGCTAGCTCCGCAAAGGCTTCTTAAAGTAAGGACGCGCATGGGAAAAGAGGTCATCACAACAGATTACCACCCTTTTTTTAGCATCAATGAAAAAGGCCTCTATTCAATGGAGGCAAAAGACCTCAAAGAAGGGCAGTGCATTGCAACTCCGTCTCAACAAGTGCTGGAAGGAGTATTGAAAAAAAATAGCAATGTTCTGCAAATGCAAAAATACAAAACAGCTGAAAAGATTATTCAAAATACAGATATAGTTATGGATGAAATAGTAGAAATTGAAGAACTGAAAAACATACCTGAATATGTATATGACCTAAGCGTTGATTTTTCACACAACTTTATTGCAAATAATATATTTGTCCATAACAGCAACGTATTAGACGCACTTCTTTTTGCAATGGGAATAACCTCTTTGCGACTTCTCAGGGCATCAAAACTAACCGAACTTGTAAACCATGATGCAACTGAGGGGTATGCAAAGGTTGAACTCACCTTACAGGATAATAATGGCAAAGACCTGCTTGTTACCAGAATGGTTGATAGGAACGGAAAATCCATCTATAAAATAGATGAGAAGAGAAAGACCCTAAATGAAATACAATCGCTTCTCCTAGAACTCGGGGTTGACCCAAACGGTCATAACATTGTGGTGCAGGGCGATATTACCCGCGTAATTGAAATGAATGCAAAGCAGCGCAGGCAGGTAATAGAAGAGGTTGCGGGCCTTTCTGAATTTGAGGAGAAAAAAGAAGAGGCCATTAAAAAGCTTGAAAAAGTCGAGCAGCGCGTAAAAGATGCGCAGCTAATTCTAAATGAAAGGGAGGCATATCTCTCTCAACTTGAAGCCGATAGAAATAATGCCCTCAAGTTCAATTTGCTGCAAAGCGAGATGAGGCAGTCAAAGGCAACAATTTTATCCGAAGAAATCAAAATTATAAGAAAAGAGCTGGATTCTGCAAAGGGCGCAATGGAGAGGATGCAAAAGGACATTGAGGACAAAAAATCGCAAAGAAGCGCCCTGCAGCAAGAGGAGCAGGAGCTTGAGAGAAAAGTGGAAGATGCAACACGAAAACTAATTGATGCCAGCGAAAAAACCTACTCTTCAGTCGGAAAAGAAGTGGAGCAAAAAAAAGGACATCTGAACCTTCTGGAAGAGAGGCTCAGGTCAAAAAACGATTCCCTCAGTTCAAAGGCTTCCAGGATTTTGGCCCTGAAAACAGAATCAGAGCTTTTGGAAAAATCAAGTGAGGAGAAGAAAAAGCAGCTTGCGGAAGTTAAAAAGGAACTAAAAGAGCTTGAAAAATCACTAGAGCAGATTTCGCGGCAAATAGATTCTCAAAGCCCGGAATTTGAAAATAGCGAAAGCGGAATACGCTCGCACGAATCTGAAGTTTCACAAATCCTTATAGAAATTGCCCTTCAGAAGGACAAGTTGCATGAACTCAATATTAAAAAGCACGGGATTGAAAAGGACGCCAAGAATGCGCTGCATACAAGAGAAGATCTTGAAAGGGCAAAAAGAAAACTCGAAGAGAGGCTTTCGCGCAAAAATGAAATAGAAAAACAAATTGCGCTTCTTGAAAAGAAAAACCCCGCAAAAAACCTTGCAAAAACCGAATCCGAAATTGAAGAAATACTTTCAACTGTTCACTCTTTGCACGGGAAAAAATCGGCACTTGAAGATAGTGTTAAGGCGATCGGCAGCGCAAAATCAGATTGCCCCACATGTGAAAAGCCGCTTGAGCAGAAAATCAAAGAGAGGCTTTTGGAAAAAAAACAAAAGGAAATAGCGGATATTTCACAAAAAATATCAAAATTAGAAGAGCACAAAAAGCAATCACTTTTAGAAAAAGTGGAACTTTCAAAAGATGAACGCGCCCTCTCACACCTCAAATACTCTTTGGGCGAATACAGGGGGCTTGATGAGGAAATGCAATCGGCACAAAAAAAGCTTGCGCAGAATAGCGCTGCAAGTTCATCTGGAAGCGCTGAAATTGAAAAAGAAGTGCAAAAAATAATTGCAAAAATAGAGGGGCTTGAGGGCAAAAAAAAAGAGCTTGATGGAAAAATCGAGGATTTGCACCAAAGCTCCCAAAACCGCGAAATGAATGAATTGCTACTCAGGATGCAACAAGTGAATAAAGAGAAGGGGGAAAAAGAGGCAGTTTCCGGCAGGCTCTCAATTGAATTGGAGCAGGTGCTAACTGCAAGAATTGAATCTATTGAAAAAGAAAGCAAGGTTTTAGAGCGCGAGAAAGAGGAATTTGAAAAATCAATTGGGGAAATAGAAAAGGAAAAATTGCAGACAGAAGAGACCTTAGGAAAAGTGCAAGAAGAGCTTGAAAAGGCAAATAGGGCAAATAAGCTCTTGGAAGAGGAAAAAACACGAATCACTGCAAAAATAGGCTCGATTTCACAAAAGCGCGATGAACTCTCTACAAAAATAGAGGCGCGAGAGAAAGAACTCAATGAAACTAATTTGGAGCAATCAAAAAACGAGGTGAGAATAGTTGATCTTGAAGAGGAATTTAAGGATTATTCTACTATAGAGGTTTTGAAGGAATTTAACCTCAATGATCTTCACAAAAGAATACCGAATATTGAAAAGGAAATCGAAGAACTGGGAGCAATAAACATGAAATCGCTCGAGAACTTTGATGTGTTCAAAAAAGAGGTCGATGACGTGCGGCTCAAGGCAACAAAACTCGATGAGGAGAGAAGGGCGGTTGTTGAGATGATAGAAAAAATTGATGTGAGAAAACTTAGCGTATTTATGGAGTGCTTTTCACATGTTGCAAAGAAATTTTCAGAACTATATTTCAATTTTTTTGAAGGCGAGGGGCTGCTTGATCTTAGCGATAAAATAAACCCACTTGAAGGCGGGCTTTTGATACAGGCAAAATACAAAGAGGATACGCTAAAAAGTATAGATGCGATGAGCGGGGGGGAAAAGTCCCTAACAGCCCTAGCTTTTTTATTTGCAATACAGTCATTTGAACCGGCCCCATTTTACATATTCGACGAAGTGGATGCAGCACTTGATAAGGAGAATTCAGTAAAAGTTGGTAAGATGATTCGCGGCCAGAGTTCAACTAGCCAATTCATTACAATTAGCCATAATGATTCGGTAATAAATCAAGCCGACCAAATAGTTGGGGTTGCCATGAATAAGCATAAGAGTTCGGTAATTGGGCTGCGCTTAAAAAAAGGAAATGCCATTCAAAATGTGCAACAGGCCCAAGAGGATGTAGAGGCGCAAGATAGCGGGGAAGAATAAAACTAAAATATTGAAAAGATTTAAAGCCCCAATACTAGCTAAATATGTTAAGAAGGAGAGAAAATGGATCGTTTTATTGCAACCGCGCTTTTTTTGCTGCTCTTTGTCTCAAGTGTATCGGCAATAGTGCAATCAGATTCGATGAAAATATACGCCGTAACAAGTGAAGGCGAGGGGCTTGTTGCTACCCTTGACATTAAAATAGAGCCCGGAAGCGGGAAAGTGTGGAGCGCTGTGACCCCGCTTGTTGGGACCTCTACACAGAACGCCGAAAAAACAGCGATAAATGTTGCAAAAAAATTCTACAATAGGTGGGATTCGTATGATTACAAATTCACAATAAATTCCACTGCCTCGGTTGTCGATGGGCCTAGCGCCGGGGCCGCAATGACACTTCTTGTAGTTTCAATGCTAACTGACAGGGATTTTCCTGACAATGTCAGCATTACAGGAACAATTACTCCCGAAGGAAGGGTGGGTCCTGTGGGAGGCGTATTTGAAAAGGCGCGCGAAGCGAGCAAAACCGGGACAAAGCTTTTTTTGATACCAAAAGGGGAGGCTATACAAACTGTAAAGCTTCCGGAAGGTGTGCGCAGCGTTAATATTTTAGAGTATGCTCCGCAAAATTGGGACATGAAGGTAGCAGAGGTGCAAACAATAGAGCAGGCCATAAATTTTGCCCATGCAGATATTGAAAAAATCGATGTGAATAGCTCGGCAAGCGGATCTGTGCCTGAATTTGTCCCGGAAAAAATTTCACTAAAACAAGGCCTTGCCCCCTTCAAAACCCTTACATCAAATTACATTGCAGAAACAAAACAAGTAACTTCAGAAGCCAGAACCGCCCTTTCATCTTCTCTTCTGGAAGATGCTACTGTAACGCATGCCCTGCTTGAGGTTTTGAACAATTCGGAACAGGCCCTCTCACGTGCCGAGATTTTAAATGAGCAAAACTACCTCTATTCTGCCGCAAATTTTGCATTCCTCTCGCGCGTGAATGCAATAGTTGTAAAGGAAGTTGCATCAAACCCCGAACTCTTGCAAGATGATTCTACATCGCTTGATCTGCGGCTAATTGATATGAAAAGAGAGCTTGAGAGTTTCAAAAATGATTTAGACGGGCCATTGCCAAAAAATGGGATTGAATGGCACGCTTCTGCCCAGCAAAGGCATACATATGCAACTATTACAGTCGATAAATTAATGAGCACAAAAACCATTGTTGTCGGAGCAAGCGAATCGGAACAGGATTCTGCTGAAATTGCAAATGTGCAGGATTATGCATTTGCAGTTGCCTGGCTTGATGTTTCAAAGGATTTCTACAACCTCTCAAAAGGCGCCACAGAATATGTGAATAGGACAGATCAGTTTGAAACTGCAATGGATCCTTTAATTGCTGCCGCCCTCATAGATCTAAATTCCATAAATGACGATTCACAAAAAGAGGACATTGAAAGAAGGGTAAATTCAGCGCGCGAAGAGAAGGATTCCGGATGGTTTGAGGCATCGTATTTTGATGCGGCGTCGGCTATGGCCCTTGCAGAAGCCCAAAAAACGGTCCAGGGTATGGATCAAAAGGAACTCAAAGAAACACTAGAGGCCAAAATAAAAAATCTTGATGATTCAATTTTTTCATCTTCAAACTCTGGGTGGGCATCACTTTATTTGGATCATGCCAAATATTTCCTTGCAGCGGCAAATTATTATGAACAGCAGGGTTTTTCGGAAAATGCTTCTGAAAACCTTCGCAGCGGAATTGGCCTTGCAACTCTAGCCGGGCAAATATTTACAGCATCAAGTGAAGTGAGCCTTGCTTATGAAAATGAACCTGTGCTAAGCAGCCAGGATGTGCTATCCGGGTCAAGAAACCCTTTTAATTCTCAGAGCAGTTCGCAAAATGGTTTCATTTTAATAGCAGGTGGATTATTCTTGGTTGCAATTACTCTTGCCCTCTCACTACTGCTAGTTGGGGCAATTCACCGCAAGGGAACAGTGGATTTGGAAGCGCAACGAAAAGAGCTTGCAGGTAATATTATTGCAGCGGATAGCAAACATTCCGAAATAGATTCATATAAAGAGAGGCTTGCCCTCTTGCGCGCAAGGTTAAATGAAGGGATAATTACAAGAAAGGAATTTGAGCAAAAATCCAATGAGTATTTATCGGATATTGAAAAGCTCAGAACTGATCTAAAAAAAATCAGCACTCTTCCTAACAAAAGGGCCTTTACACACAGTTCAAAAAAGCCAAAGGCGCATAAGGGAATTAGGGACATTGCAAAGCAAGTGAAAAGTAAAAGAGGGAAAAAACAATAGTGAGAGAGATTAATTCTACTAACAATTTTAAGAGAACCCTAAAAAACCACTAGGCTCATTTGAAGGCCTGGCAGCATGGTTTTTATTCAGCCGACCTCTAGAATTTGGCAAGTAGAAATTCGACTGTCCTACAACTAGCTAAAATAAAAAAAAGAAAAGCAAGGATAGAACTGATCTATCCAAACAAGCTTCCTAGGCCTGCAGCTGCTTCCTCTTCATTCTTCTTGGTATCTTCCGGCTTTGCTTCTTTCTTTGCCTCTCCGCCTGCTGCTGCGCTTGCTGGCGCTGCTGCGACTGGAGCTGCTACTGCCGCTTTCTGGATTGCTTCATCTATATTTATATCTTTTAGAGAAGCCACGAGTGCTCTTATCCTTGATTCATCAGCGCTAATTCCTGCTGCGTCAAGGACTTTTTTTACTGTTGCCTCGTTTATTTCCTTCTTTGCAGAGTGCAAGAGCATTGCTGCATATACGTACTCCATTGCTTTTCACCTCGGTTAGCTTAGTAGTTAAGCGCCCTCCACTGTAGTATCTTTTACATGGGATTTGATCTCTTTTGCTGTGCGCGCTGCTTTTGCCAGCACATCGCCAACTGTTGCAGAGGTTAAGAAATTGCCCTCAAGTGCAACTGATTTTGAATCCCTGAATGATTTTTGCAAAAGCAGCTCTATTGTTGCGCTGTTTGTAATTGTTGCATTGAACGCTAGGTTGAATGCCCCTTTGTGCGCTGCCATAAAATTTGCAAATACCTTATCGGTGTCAATATCTAGTACATCTGATTTGAATATCTGGTTTTTTTCAAGTGCTGCAACAAGTTTCATTCCCACTTTAAATGGCATGATGTTCAATTTTGCAAGCGTGCCGGCAACTGGGGCTGAAACCGCTTCCCCTGCTTTTGTTACAACCTTATCTTCCATTATTGCAATCGTTGCCCCCTGTACTGCAACTTTTAACCCGGCTCCTTTTAGATCGCTAAGAGCCGGCCCCGGAGGAAGGCCCGTGTCGCCTGCCGGAATTACAATATCCTCTTCTGTTATTGCCCCCACTTTTGCCGCAACTTTGCCTTTATTCTTTTTCAAAAAAGAAAATAGTTCAAATGGGTTCATGTGGGTAAATATGACTGCGCAGTTTGCTGCTGCAAAATCCTTTAGAAGCGATGAATTGCCGGCGCTCTCAAGTGCTTTTTTGATTACCTTTGTTTTAGAGACCCGAACAACTGCCCTTCCGTGCAATTTTTTTCTGATTTGCTGGAATAGCGCTGCCGGAAACATTCTAATGTCTGCAACTGCAATGATTGTGTATTTTGAAACTAGATCCTTTAGCTCGGCAAATTGTGCTTCTTTCCATTTTCGGGTATGTGATGTCATTTGCTCTCCCCCTTAAGCGGCTTTTGCGCGGCTTGAGCTTCATATTTCTCCCCGATTTTTATTGGAATGCCCATTGTGAGCTTTACATAAGTGGATTTGAAGTTCCCTTCTTTTGCAGGTAAACTTCCTAGCACGGAACTGTATATTTCCATAATATTTTCAGCAACGCTCTCATCCTTGAACCCTTCTTTTCCGACCATCACATGGATTACCGGCATGAATTTGCCTTTCTTGTTTGTGACTTTTGTAAAAGTACTCACATTTTTTAGTGCCTGTTCAAGGCTTGCAACAGAGGGCTGGAGTGGCTTTGGCATTTTTCCTTTTGGCGCAAGCTGCTGCCCTAAATATTTTGCAACTGTTAAAATCGCCCCACCTTCAGCTAAGAACTGGTCATAGTCGCGCAAAAGCAGGTCAACATCCTTTTTCTTGATGTTTGGTATTTCTTCATCCATTATAATGCGTGAGACTTTGGATTTTATTTCCTGCGCAAAATTTGGGTCTTTTACAAAAACAAGTGTCTTGACATCGGCTTGCTTTCCGGTTGAGTGCGGTAATTTTACATCAAGTTCTATTCTGTTCTCTGCTTTTTTGAAATCAACACCCTTGAAATTTATTATGAATTCAAAGGATTGTTCGAATTTCCTTTTCTTGCTAAGATCACGGGCGTACTTTAGTGCCTGCACAACCTGTTTTTTATCCATTTTGATGACCTACCAACGAATTGGTACTGCACCCGAAAAACCTTTCGGGAGGAGGTGCACTGCCTTCGGCAGGACTTGCCAGCAAGCTGGCACTCAACCCAAAATAGGGTGCATTTTGGCTCTAAAAAGAGCATTTAATTAACTATAATTTCTTCGGGAAGGTTTTTAAAGCTGGCTTTTGCAGCGGCAATAAACCCTACAAAATATTAAATATAACATAGTGTTTAATTTGTTTAACAGGTGGTTTAATGCAAGTGATTGTGAAAGTCAAAAAAATTGGCGGCTCATTTATGGCAAGGATACCTTCCGATGCGGTAAAAGAACTCAATTTGAAGGAAAACGACTCTATCCATTTAGAAATGAAAAAACCGCGTAAAACCTACCTTGGAATATACAAGGGTATCGGGCAGTTTACAGAGGATGATAGATTTGACAAGATATAGATTGATGTTTGATTCGAGTGCATGGATAGAACATTTTGAAGGTTCAAAAATAGGAGAAAAGGTCGGAGAACTTATTTCTGACGACTCAAACGAGATAATGACCCCCAACATTGTTGCCCTTGAAGTGATTAGCAAATTAATAAGAAAAAATATGCACCCCGGGCTAGCAAAGCAGGCCATCCAAGACAATTGTATCCCTGTTGAAGAGAATATGGAAGATTACTTTGAGATTGGAGAATTGCACGCTGAACTCAGAAAAAAATTTCAAAACATAAGCATGTCAGATGCAATAATAATTTTTCTTGCAAAAAAGCACAATGCAACAATAGTGACAAAGGATTTCCACATGAAGGGACAAAACACAATTTACCTTAAGTAGTGTGAGGATATATGAAAAAAACTAAAAAAAGAAAATCATATTTTGGCTCAATGCCAAACATCCCGGAATTTAAGGAAAATGACAGGCTTGACAGAGTCTAAGTAAAGTTGAAATGTGGCAAAAGCACACCTTTGTGCAAAAGCCACTGAATTTGAAAAAGTTGCATTACTGCTCTTCTGCAAATTGCTTTATTTGCTCGTAGTGGTCGACAATGAGTTTTGCTTTGGATTTTCCGAAGGTAAAAGGATACCTGTCGTTTTCATCCCTTTTTAGGGTTATTACCTTATTTCCCTTAAATTCCCCGAATTCTGCTGCCATTTTTTACTCCCCCCATTTGTGAATTATTTTTTTAGTACGCTATCCCACTGGCCTACATCTATTTCCTTTTGTATTTCTTTAGCCCTCTTGCCTTCAATTGTAACTGCCATTGAATTGCATGTGCCGATTATTTCGCGTGAGGCGTGGAATATATCAGTTGAAGTTAGGGCTTCAAGTTTTGCTTGGGCTAATTTTTTTACCTGCTCCATTGTTAGGTTTCCAACAGTATCTGTGCGTTGGTTTGCCCCGCCTTTTGCCGCTTTGATTTCTTTTGTAATTAGCGCGCTTGTAGGGGGCGAACCGACTGTTATTGTTATATTTTTTTGCTTGTCAACTTCAATTGTAACAGGAACTTTCATTCCGGCATAGCCTTTTGTCTTCTCGTTTATTTCAGATACTATTTTTCCGATATTTACTCCAAGTGGCCCAAGTGCCGGGCCTAGTGGCGCTCCTGCTGTTGCTTTTCCGCCTTCAATTAATGCGCTTATCTCTGCCATTTTTGCAAAACCCCTTTTTACTCCTTGATTATCCTTATATGTTCAGCATGAATTGTAACAGGTATTTTTACTGCAGCTTCGACTAGTTCAACCGTCACTTCTTCTTTTGTGTCATTTACCCTCATCACTTTTGCCTTCTCGCCTTTAAATGGGCCTGCAATTATTTCAACTTTCATCCCTTCCTTTATGCTCTTCATTAGTGGTTTTGCTTCTAAAAGCCCTGAAAGTTCCTCTACATTTACAACCCGAACGGAGCTATCTGTGGGGCCTCTTGATTTCATCTTGTTGCCCATTCCACCGCCAACAAGTCCCCGGCCCTTTACATGCGAGGTGTTTGTTATGCCCCTGCGAATTGTAACTTCATTGTCCCCTTCTATTAGAATATAGCCCTTAAGCCCGGGGATTACTGAAATTGAGTAGATGTTGAGTTCCTCTTTTTTTATTTTATTTGAGAGTACATCAACAACAAGGCTCTCCTGCCCCACTGTTGTCCTTACGGTGAAAATCATTTTTTACCACTTGTAAACATTAGAATTGAGTGTTTGTTTTCCAATTCTCTATTAAAAAACCATTGAAAATGTTTTAAAAAGCTTACCTAAAGGCTTTTGGCTATATTTTTAGGAATCCTTCCAAAATAAGCTTTACTGCAAACCCTATTACCCCTATTAGAATTATTCCAATGCCTGTTACTTTTGCCATTACTTCAAATTCTTTGGTCCCGGGTTTTCTTGAAACCGTGAATATGCGAATGCTTGATTGGATGAACTCATTTAGGTTAAACATCTAAAGATGAGGTGTGTGAAAAGGAATTTAAAGGGCTAGCAAAGAAAAACTAGCCCAAAAGTATTGGTTTTGTTCAATTTAATCGGCAAACTGTATTCCAAGATCTATTGGGCCGCCTTGGTGCGGTTTGCCGTCATCATCAAGGTAGGGAAACCTTCCGCCCGCAATTACTACCATTGCTTGGATTTGGTTTTTGGGAACAGAATCATCAATCATTGCCCCCCATATGATGTGCGCGTTTGAGCTGATTTTTGCGCTGACTGCTTCAACTATCATTTCTGCTTCGCGAAGTGTCATATCAGAGCCTCCGACAACATTTATTAGGGCCCTTCCTGCATTTGAAATATCAACATCAAGAAGAGGTGATGTGAGTGCATTTTCAACTGCTTCAAGTGCTCGCGTATCCGAACTGCCACCTTGGGTGCTGCTCTCTCCAAGCCCTATCATTGCCGCCCCTCCGCGCTCAAGGATTGTGCGCAAATCAGCAAAGTCAAGATTGATTAGGCCCGGCTTTGTTATCATTTCAGTTATTCCTTTCACTGCATTTGTGAGAACTTCGTCTGCGACCTTGAATGCCGCATTTATCGGAAGGTCTGGTGCTATTTCTAAAATTTTATCATTTGGGATTACTATTACAGTGTCGGCGTGCGCCCGGAGGTTTGCAAGCCCGTGCATTGCATTTTCAATTCTTTTTTTCCCTTCAACACTAAATGGAAGTGTTACAACGCCAATTGTTAGTGCCTTTTTATCTTTTACAATTTCAGCAACAACAGGAGCTGAACCGGTTCCAGTTCCTCCTCCCATTCCGCATGTTATGAATACTAAATCCGAATCTTCTAAAAGTTCGTGCAGCTCTTCAACAGATTCTTGGGCTGATGCTTCGCCAACTGATGGGTCTGAACCAGCACCTAATCCCCTTGTTAGTTTTTTTCCAATTAGAATTTTTCTGTCGGCTTTTACTTTCAATAAATCCTGGGCATCGGTATTAACTGCAACTGTTTCTGCGCCAAGAATCCCGACTTCAGTCATTCGATTAATTGTGTTGCAGCCTCCTCCGCCGCATCCAACAACCCTTATTTTTGCCTTGCTCGCTTCAAGTAGGCTAATTAGTTCTTCATCATTATCGCCAGCCCTCTTTTTTGATCCGCTAGAACTGGATTTTGGCTTTGCCGCGCTCTCTTTTGCCAGCTTGATGGCATTGGAAACAACATTCTTCATTATATACACCCCTAGAGACACCACATCGGATGGTCAAATTTATATAATGCTGATCATAAAAGGAATTTAAACCAATACCCCAAACCGGCACAAAAAACGAAGAATTGCAACTAATAAGTGGTACTATTTAACACTAAAAGACC
>C687J35174_10007164_pt1 | contig 14414 bp, 9 predicted proteins | sample RifCSPhighO2_01_FD_35174 | JGI IMG/M metagenome (IMG submission 35174) | reverse complement strand
GAATCTTTGGATGTTGAATTTCAGTCAGATGTTTTAAGCGGTCTTCAGTTCGAACTTATTGTACCGGAGGTTGATTTTCTTATACGAACCGCGTACGCGCTCCAACAGAAGTGGGAGTCGTACGGCGCCATTGTTAATGTTGTCGCTCTACCTCAGAACCAGATCCAAACTGATGTTATCAAAACGCGAAATTACGGCGCGCTTCTTTTTGGAAATATCCTTGGTAAGAATTACGATCTTTTTTCTTTTTGGCACTCTTCGGAACGTTTTTATCCGGGTCTTAACCTGGCTCTTTATAACAATAAAAGCGTTGATGGCCTCATTGAAACCGTTCGGAAAGACTTTGATCCAGCATCCCGACTTATTGAACTTGAAGAACTTGATAGTTTAATACGCCATGATACGCCCGCGCTATTTCTTTTTTCTCCTTATTATTTATACGTTGCAACTCCCACGTTGCGCGGTTTTGAAGCTCAGCAGCTTACAACGCCGCCTATGGATCGATTTTTGGGAATTTCTAATTGGTACCTTAAGACCGCATATATATTCCAATAGATTTTGACTCAGTTGACAGCTCTCCTCTTCTGTCGTATACTCTATCTTAAGTAGAAAGTTGCTTATACGATATGGGACACAGGAATATTCGCTCTTGACTGTTGCATTTTGCGCTTACGCGTTTCATTTTTTCACGTTCGCAGAATTGATTACGCGCCTGTAATTTTTTCTTGCTTTTTGCCTCTTGGGCAAGTGGCGGAACTGGTATACGCTTACGCTTCAGGAGCGTATGGGAGCAATCCCATGAGGGTTCAAGTCCCTCCTTGCCCACTCGATTTCACTCGTTACAAGCTACTTTTTCTGAATTTTACTATTACAATTAATTACATTTATTAACTTACTTTATGATTAAGAAAGCAGAACCTTCGCGCCAATCGGAAGACGTTGTGCGTTTTGTCGCGCTTGGCGGACTCGAAGAGATCGGGCGAAATATGATGTTCTTTGAGTATAAGAACGAAATTCTCATTATTGATGTTGGTTTACAGTTTCCTGAAGAGGAAACCCCCGGCATCGACTATATTATTCCGAACATTCAATACCTTCGGGAGCGAGTAAAAAATATCCGCGGTATTATCATCACCCATGGTCACTACGACCACATTGGCGCTTTGCCGTATCTTTTAGACAAGCTCGGCAACCCGCCGATTTATGCAACGCAGTTGACGCGCGAAATTGTTATGAAGCGGCAGGAAGATTTTCCAAATTCGCCGAAACCGAATTTCGTTGTCATCAAACCGGGAGACACCCATACCTTTGGCAAGTTTTTTAAGGCGACATTTTTCCCTGTTGTTCACAATATTCCTGATGGTATCGGCACAATTCTTGAAACACCTGTTGGAAAAATTCTCCATCCGGGTGAATTCAAGTTTGATTATGATCATGAGGGTAAGCCAAAGGGCTTGGACGTTTGGGAGAAGGTTGGTAAAGAAAAGATTCATACACTTCTTCTTGATAGCACCGGAAGCGAGGTGCCTGGTTATTCCCTTTCGGAACGTATTGTTGAAGCTGAACTTGAAAAGCTTTTCAAAGCCGCCGAAGGACGGATTATTGTCGGTACCTTTGCTTCGCTTCTCGATCGACTTGGTGAGGTTGTGAAAATCGCCGAGAAATTGAAGCGAAAAGTCGCTATTAGCGGCTATTCGATGAAGACGAATATTCAGATTGCCCAGCATCTTGGTTATTTGAAACTTCAAAAGGGAACGATCATTCCTCTTGAAGAAATCAACAAACATAAGGACGATAAGGTTCTTATCCTTTCTACGGGAGCGCAAGGCGAACCGAACGCAAGCTTGATGCGTATCGCAAATGGCGAGCATAAACATATCAAGATTAAACAGAACGATACGATTATTCTTTCGTCCTCAATTGTGCCGGGAAACGAGCGAAGCGTTCAGAACCTTAAAGACAATCTCGCCCGACAGGGAGCCCTTGTGTATCACTATAAGATGCTCGACATTCATTCGAGCGGACATGCGCCCCAGGAAGAGCTGAAGACTGTTATGCGACTTGTAAAACCGCAGTATTTTATTCCGATTCATGGTTATTATTTTATGCGATGGCGGAATGCGAAGCTTGCCCAAGAGGCGGCAGGACTTAAACCTGAAAATACAATTCTTGCCGATAATGGATGCGTTGTTGAAATCAGGAAAGATTCTGTTCAACTCACAAAAGAAGAGGTGCCCTCGTATTACGTTATGGTTGACGGACTTGGCGTTGGAGACGTCGGTGAAGTCGTACTTCGTGATCGACGCGTCCTCGCGGAAGAAGGTATGGTTGTTGTTATCGTAACCCTTGATCGGCGTGACGGGCGACTTCTTAAGAATCCTGATATTATTTCACGCGGTTTCATTTATCTTAAAGAAAACCAGGATGTGCTTGATGAGATCCGCAAGCGCATTCGCGGAATTATTGGGAGAATCCCCCGCCATCAACAACTTGACGCGGATTATCTTAAATCACTCCTCCGTGACCAGATCGGCCAATTCTTGTATAAAAAGACGAATCGCCGACCGATGGTACTACCGGTTGTGATTGAGATTTAATTCCCGTACCTGTAGGATTTCGGCTCCGGCTTTGTCACTCCTCCTCGATGTATCGCTTAAAGCTGATACGCCTTCGTTGTCGTTTCTCGCTTCGCACGAAATTCTACGGGTTCGTGATGAAGGAGAACCCTCGGTAGGGCGAACTGTTTTTCGTTTTTTTTCGAAGCCCCTCATTTGAGGGGTTTTTCGCGCCCTGCTACAACGAACCTATTTCAGAAATACCACCAAGCCGCGATATGAGCCAATTTTCTACCGGGCCACGGAATGAGGAAAAGGTTGTAGCCTGCGCTACATCGATGACGAATAAGGAAGGGATGGTAAAAATTGGCTATATTCCGTACGGATTGCGTCTAGTTTCGCCTCCGGCTTCGTTGCTCCTCGAAGCTGTAGTTATAAACTACTACCTTCTCGTCGCGCCTCGCCGATAGACAAAAACTAGACAGCAACGCGACTTGGTTGTATTTTTGAAATAGGTTCACATGAAAAAGCCAATTGTTGTAAGCGGCATTAAGCCGACTGGAATCCTTCATATCGGGAATTACCTTGGGATGTTAAAGAACGCTGTCGCGCTCCAGGAATCAAACAAGTATGAGTGTTTTTATTTTGTGGCGGATTATCACGCGCTTACCCAGCGGTATGATCCGAAAGAAAAAGCGAAAGAGATTTTTGATATCGCGGTTGATATCTTAGCAGCAGGAATAGATCCGAAGAAATCTACGATCTTTCTTCAGTCGCATATTCCAGAACATGCCAATCTCGCGTGGATTTTTAACACGATTACCTCGATGGGCATGCTTGAACGAATGGTTGAATATAAAGAAAAGCTCTCTGAGGGGCACGTGCCGAACGTGGGACTTTTTGATTATCCGGTTTTAATGGCCGCGGATATTTTAATTTACAAAGGAGAATATGTGCCGATTGGTGATGATCAACGACAACACCTTGAGCTGGCGCGTGATATTGTGCGAACGTTTAACGGCAGATTCGGAAAAACATTCAAAGAACCACAAGGGATTTACACAAAAGCGGTTCGGATTATGAGTTTGGATAAACCGGAGAAGAAGATGTCGAAGTCGTTGCCGAACGGATGCCTGTATCTTACCGATTCCCCAGAAGTAATTCGAAAGAAAGTGAAAGCGGCGGTTACTGACTCTTTTTCAGAGGTTGGTTACGACCCTGAGAAACGTCCGGCGATTGCGAATTTACTTACGATTTATTCAAGTTTTTCAGGAGAGCTGATTGAGAAAATCGTTAGCCGTTACAAAGGAAAAAGATATGTTGAGTTTAAGAGTGATTTAGCGGAAGTAGTTGTTTCGGCGCTTGAACCATTTCAGAAGAAACAAAAAGAATTTATGAAGAATAAGAAGTATGTTATGAGCGTCTTAGAAGAAGGAGAAAAGAAAGCTCGTCCGATCGCGGAAAGGGTGCTTGCGGAGGCGAAGAAGAGGGTGGGGTTGATTTGACCTTTTTCTTACTTCCTGATATTACTTGAGTCGGTCTATGTCGATAGACTATTTAATTTAGATAGCCTAGTTTTTGACTAGGTTTTAGCTCTTTACTATATGTATAGTACACATCAACTTTCACTTCGAAAGTCCGTAGAAGAAGTTGAGAAAAATAACTTTGTTATTGATTCTGACTTCGCTGACACCCTTCGTAACCTTGCGTGCCGTGCCGCTCTTAGTTCCTACTGGCAGGGAGCCCTTTGGAATAAGAACGGACACGGTGTTAAGTACATCGAAGAGATGCGAGAACTTCTCAGAGAGAGTGGGTTGTCTCTTGGAATAATAGGAATAACTGAGGAAAAGGTTAGGGCGTTATTCAAAGAAGCCTGCAGAGGGGAGGCTCGATTTCAACTTGAATGCAATATCAGACCCTCTGCTCTAAATTACCATGGGCGTATTGGTTCGGGTTCGTATTATGGGTTTGCTGAAGAAATGGAAAAACGTATTAAGGGTGTGAGAGACGTTCTCAAGAAAGGAGAGTTAACTTTTCAAGACGTCGGTTCAAGTGAGGAAGAGTTTGAAATGCTTCTCTTAGCATCACAACTCTCTCATGAACCTAAGCCGATTAAGAATCTCAAGACAGCACGTGCCTATGTGTATCTTATACGAATGGTGCTTCGAAAAGATACGTCTGACGATTTTTTGTACTCAGTAACAAAGAGGCTTCTAAGCGATTTGAATAGAATTTCGGAATATACCAAGACCACAAGAACGAATTTACGAGAACTTGGTAGTTCTGAGGAAGAACTTTTTGAGTGGGCCAAAAAACTTTATCTCCTCAAAGCTCGGGAGTTAGATACTAGAATTAAGGATGGGCGTGGGCTTTTCAGCGAAGAGGAGTTGAAACAATTGGAGATGTTATTGAGTCAAGTTGGGATGACCCTAAAGGATGTTGGGATTATAACTGAAAAAATTGCGGAATCCAGAGATTCTTCCGAAAAACACGAAATTCGTTTTCAACTTGAGCATTTTCGCAAGATTCTTAGGTTTGGTCCGGAAGTTTTTTCCTCTTCCGATCCTGCATGTCAGGCGGTGGAGGTATTCGAAAATAGCCTTCGCGAAAGCTTGAAGAGAGCACGCGAAAAACTGCCTTCCACGGAAACAGCTATATCCACTCAAGAGTTTGAGAATGCTTCCCAGCGATGGCTCATTAAAGCGATCGTGGGATCCCTTCGAAGAAGTGAGTCGAGCTGGCGAAACTTTCCAAGAGAAAAACTCCCAGAACTTATTGACGAACTGATTAAAAGATGTGTTGTGAGAGAGGTTGGTTAACTTTCTTTTGAGAAAGTTCTAACAGGTGGCTTGTGCCACCTGTTTTTATATTTTTCTTACTGCTATCCAGATTTTTTGAGCGTCTAGTTTTGTCGCGATTTCGCTGTCGAACTTCGTGACGCGTTTGAATTCGAGAGTTTTTGCGTTTACTGCTTTTTTAAGAGAATCTGCGTGGGAAGTGAGAATTGTTTCGAGTGTTTTTGGTAGTTCGCACGCAACGCTTATTTTGTCTTTTGGTTTTAAGCCGGCTTTCTGGCGAAGATCTTGAATCAAGCGCGTCATTTCACGAACCAAGCCTTCTGCTTTTAGTTCTGCTGTGATTTTTGTGTCGAGCTTCAGCTCTTTTACTTTCGGATCAACAATAACTTCTTTTACGTTTACTTCGCCTTTTAAGACATTAAGGAGTTCACGACTTGTTTTGCCAAGCGTTTCTGAGACATGGAGTGCTTGGAGCGGTTGCCGAACTTTGATACCGGCCTCGCTCCGCAAGGCGAGCGCTTTTGTCGCAAGGTCACGGATAACTTTCATTCCATCAAGAAGTTTTTTATCAATCAGTTTTTTGTTTGCCTTTGGCCAGGCGTCAAGGTGAATGCTTTCTTTTTCTGCGCCCGGTAGACTCTTGTAGAGTCCGTCAGCAAAGAATGGAGCAAACGGGGCAACGAGTTTGCTTGTTTCAAGAAGGACATAGGCGAGAACTCCTGAGGCACGTTCGTATCCCACTTTATCCCCTTCTTTGCGGAATCTGTCGCGGGAGCGGCGGATGTACCAGCGCGAGAGATCGTCAACAAGTGTTTCAATCAGACGTCCTGAGATACCGATTTCATAGTTTTCGAGATTCTTTGTTACCTCATCGATTGTTTCGTGGAGGCGCGCCACAATCCAGCGATCAAGAACGTTTGTTTTCGCTGTTATACTTGGGGTTTTTACTTTTCTGCTTCCATAGGTTTCAAAAAACACAAACGAGTTGTAGAGCGTCATAAAGAAACTGCGAAGCATTCTTCCGAGATCTGCTTCATCAAAGTTTTTCGGATCAGCAGGGTTATTGATTGTGTAAAAGTACCAGCGGACTGTATCGACACCATATTTCTCGAACAGCGCCCATGGNTCGACGACGTTGCCTTTTGATTTCGACATTTTCTGACCGTATTTATCAAGAAGCAATCCTAAACAGATTACATTCTTATACGGAGCTTTCTTTCCAAGGAGAACTGAGGTCGCGAGAAGCGTGTAGAACCAGCCACGGGTTTGGTCGAGTGCTTCGGCGATATAATCGGCTGGATAACCCTTTCCGCTCTCAACGTATTCTTTATTCTCGAAAGGATAGTGAACGCTCGCGAGGGGCATTGAGCCGGAGTCAAACCAGACATCGGCGACATCCGGGACACGTTTCATCTTTTCTCCGCACTTTTCGCATTTCAAGGTAATTGAATCAATGTAGGGGCGGTGCACGTCTATTTCTCCATTTTCGTTGTAGGGGTAGTTTTTGAACGGAAGTTCGCGCCACTCTCCGGTCCGAATATAGGAGAGTTTCATCGTTTCTTCGTCTGAAAGCCCTTTACAGGCGGCTTCAAACACCCAGAGCGGGTCGCCGTGGCTTACAATGAGGATTGTTTCGTTTTCGTGTCTCGCGTTTGCCTCGCGGATAAATTCGAACATTCGCTTTTTCGCGTCGTTTAAGTTTTCTCCTTTTGGCGGGGTTTTTGTGAATTCCTCGATTGGATCTTTGAAAAATGCGTGATGCTCCGCGACGGGCTTCCAATTAAAGATACCTGAATCAAGCTCACTTAAGCGTTTATCAGTTATTACTTTTATGCCGAGTATCTTTCCCACAATTTCTGCTGTTTCACGGGTGCGGTGATACGGGGAAGTATAGATAACCGAAATCTTTTTCTTTTTTAGATCTTTCGCGATTTTCTCGGCTTGTTTTTTTCCGGCGTCGGTTAGTTTCGAGATGTGTGATCCTTTTTCCGGACCAGCGGCAACAACATCTTTTACATTTGCCGAAGCCTGCGCGTGGCGAAGAATTAAGAACTTGTTCTTATTCGCGTTTAACGTATCAAGCTCTTCGATAGATCCTATTATTTTTGTTGTTTCGCATTTTTTACATTCCCAGATCGGAAGTGGTGTGCCCCAGTACCGCTCGCGGGAGAGCGACCAATCTTTTGCTTCTTTTAGCCATTCGCCAAATCGCCCTTCTTTAATGTGATCAGGAATCCAATGAATCGTATTATTTTCAGCGACAAGCTGTTTCCGTAGGCGACTTACCTCGAAAAACCATCCGCTTCTTGCAAAATAAACAAGAGGCGACTGACAGCGCCAACAGAATGGATATTCGTGTTCAACACTTCCCTTCCAGTAGAGCAACTTTCGTTTTTCCAGATCAGCTGAGATATCAACGTCGGCTTCTTTAATGAATTTGCCCGAGCCGGGAAGTTTGCCGATTACATTTCCCTGATCGTCAATTGTAACCGGAAATTCTTTGACGATTTCTTTCATTACATTGAAATCGTCTTCACCAAAGGCGGGAGCCATATGGACGAGGCCGGTTCCCTCTTCGGTTGTCACAAAATCACCAGCAACAACTTTGTAATATCCCTTTTTGTTCGGATAGAGCGGTTTATATGACATACCGATAAGGCGACGGGCGGGAATTTTTTCAACAGCTTTTTGTTTTTCTCCAGCTCCTGAATCCGGAGGAGTGTTATAACTTATTACATATTCGTTCCCTACTTGGAATTTTTTGTACGTTAACGTCGGATTTACCGCGACGGCAGTATTTGAAGGAAGCGTCCACGGCGTTGTCGTCCAAATGAGGAGCGAGGTGTTTTTTTCTCCTTCTAATGGAAGTTTCACATAAACTGACGGATCTTTTACGTTTTGATATACGCCGGGTTGGCCCATTTCGTGGCTTGAGAGCGGGGTTTGGCACCGAGCGCAGTACGGGATGACCTTAAATGATTTTTTGAGATATCCGCGACGATTTATTTCTTTTACGATCCACCAGAGGGACTCAATGTATTTGTTTTCGTAGGTGATGTAGGCGTTTTTGAGATCAAGCCAGTAGCCGATGCGTTCGGTAAATTGTTCCCATTCGTTCTTGCGATTAAAAATGATTTCTCGGGCTTTTTTGTTAAAGGTGCTGATGCCGATTTTTTCGATTTCGCTCTTATGTTTGATACCCAGCTCTTTCTCAACAGCAAGCTCAATCGGGAGCCCGTGGGTGTCCCAACCGGCACGGCGCGGCACATAGTGCCCGGTCATTGATTTGTAGCGGAGTATAATATCCTTGAAAACACGGGCTTCAAGGTGGTGTAGAGCGGGTTTGCCATTCGCATATGGCGGGCCTTCGTAGAATTTGTAGAGTTTGCCTTTTTCTCGCTGTTTCAGCGATTTTTCGAAGATTTTGCTTTCTCTCCAAAACTTTAAGACCTTTTCTTCAAGGTCCTTGGGAACAAACGATTTTAGTCCGCGAAGCATAGTAGCTTTATACTAGGACAGATACGGGGTGATTTTCAAATTTGAATGCTTTTTTGATTTGCAACCTAGCTTACCCGAATTAGTTGTTCATTTTCCTTGGGGCGCGCCGTGCAAGTAACAAGATTGGTTTAATGGCTTATTAAGCGCACTACTTCTACCAAACCCCACACGCCAAGACCAATAAAGGCAACGCTCCCGAGTAATGAAAGGATGGGATTTTTGACTGCTTTGATTGTGAGCATTGGAGAGAGATAGAGAAACATATTAAGTATCATATGGCCAACAAAAACACCGATCGCGAATCCGAAGACGTTGACGATATTGAAGAGCGGTACGTAGCCGGCAAAGTCATCGAGGCCGAGAATAAAAGGAATAGTAAAGGAGAAAGCAGCGAGCGACCAGAAGGGTAGGTTTTTTCCGTTACTAAAGGAGAGGTTCGGAATAACATAACGAAGGAGTGGAGCAATTACGGCGTTCGCGCGTTTTAACCCCCATTCTAATCTAGTCACAAGGTGTTGGAACCACTTTGGGTATACTCGGTCTTCAGTTTTCGCGTGTTCTAGACTATCCTCTGCCAGCTTAAAGAGAACAAGAGCGGCGAGGAAGATCATTATAGCTAAAAGCCACTCCACTTCTTTGAAAAAGGCCCAAATGATAAGCACAGCGAGCGTGCCGGCCGCGTTTCCGACAGCCGTGCCTATTTCGATTGCGACACGGCCTTTCCAACCTGGATTTTTGTCCATAAGGTGGCCGATGTAGATTGCGAAATCAATTGAAGTTTTAAGATAGATCGTGAGACCAATTAAAACATCAAACCAGCGGATATTCGTAGCAATATCGGCCTCCGTGAAACGATTTAAAAGCACGATTTCTAAAAAGAGAACCCCAACAAGTGCCGCGCAGACAACGGCGGCGAGAGATATAGGGATGATTTGTTGTTTGAGAATAGATTTTTCTTGTTGCATGACTTTTTCTGAGTAAGATATTTGTGCACGTTATTATAGCAAATATTTCTTGTGTTCTCTTTTCTATTTCTATACTCTGGTTTAAGCGTTAAGCTGCAATTGGGCAAACAAACCAAAAGGAGGTCAAAATGTCCTTTAAAGAATTAGAAAGGTGGTTATGCCACCTCGCAAGCCAAAAGCCCACCCTATACTTCGATGGAAAGATTGGTACCTTTCCTTTTCGTTGGAAAATCAAACTCGTTAAGGGAGTAACACTGACCTCTGAAGTATTGGTACCACGAGGTACCGGTTAAAAAAATAACCGCTCTTTTTGACGGCACTTTTGTTCCTGAGGAACATCTTATAGGAGAACACATTTACTCCTACGGTACCCGCCTCGGTGTTATCTATGGACACGCCATAGAATCACATCACTATTTCGTAATTCTTCAGGAGAAATTCGCGAGAGCTGTCTGGCTTTGCCCAGAAGGGATTGTCGCGAAGGATGATGCGCTTGCTGAAATTATAATCCTCGATGAATGATACACAACAAAGTTGTTCATCGAGGATTTTTATTTTAGCTTGTATATCTATCTTCTTGTTATTTTTGAAAAAGACTTCCTTCGGCGGCTTGTTCACGCCAGAGGGCGGCGTAGAGACTGCCGAGCTCGAGAAGCTCTTTATGTGTCCCGTGTTCAACGATGCGCCCTTTTTCTAATACATAGATCTTGTCGGCGTGTACTATCGTCGAAAGTCGATGTGCCACCTGTATTAAAATTTTGTCCTTTTGTGACTGAGCGATGTCTTTAATTGTTACGGTGATTTCTTTTTCGGTAATGGAATCGAGACTTGATGTTGCTTCATCAAAAATAATTAAATCTGGTTTCCTCAGCAATGCACGAGCAATTGCGAGCCTTTGACGTTCTCCGCCCGAGATCTTGATGCCGCCTTCACCAATTTTAGTATCCAACCCTTTTCCTCCCCGCTCGATGATCGCGGTTGCCGCGGCTGCACGAATTGCCTCAAGACACTCTTCGTCCGTCGCCTCCGGATGGACGAAGAGTAAATTTTCACGAATAGTCCCGGCAAAGAGCTGAGTTTCTTGCGATACGTAACCCATGCGTTTCCGCACGTCATTCATATCAAGCGAACGCGTATCAACGTTGTTGAACAACACGGATCCCGACGTAGGACGATAGAGGCCTACTATTAGTTTGACCATTGTTGATTTCCCTGATCCTGAAGGCCCGACAAAGGCCACGGTCTGTCCCTGTTGTATTTCCAAACTCACATCATTTAGTGATGTTTCAGATGCGGATTGATAGGTAAAATCAACGTCTTGAAATGCAATGGTCGTAATCTTTTGAATTTGTTTTGGATGTGTTGGTTGTGGTTCTGGTTTCTCGGAGAGCACTTGCGAGAGGGTTTCCATACTTGCTTTCGCTTCTTGAAATTGTGTCGCTACCTGGCTGAACTCTGCCAATGGATTGAAGATAAAAAACGAATAGAAGAGCAGGCTGAAGAATTCTCCCATGCTGATTGCCTGCGAAAAAATAAGCCAGAGCATGAGGAACATAATAGCGGCACGCATCGCATTAACCAGCGTTCCCTGCACGAAGGAAAGCGCACGTACAAGTTTGATTTTTTTCAACTCCAGATCAAGGATGCGCTCATTCACTTCGTTCAGACGCCTCGTCTCTTGTTCTTCAAGTCCCAAACTTTTAACCAACTCAACATTACGGAGTGTTTCGGTGGTGGATCCGGCAAGCTCTGCTGTTTCTTTTACTATCCGTTTCTGCGCTTCTTTGATGCGGCGGCTGATAGCAAACATTGTTCCACCGAGAGAAGGAATGATAAGGAGATACGCAAGTCCGATCATCCAGTTTACGGTAAACGCGTATATGACCACAAAAAGAAGCCCTATCATCGAAAGGAAGACGACATTAACCGCGCTTGCAATCGTATTTTGTGCGTCTGTGCGCGCTTTTTGAAGTTTCTGCAAAAGTTCTCCTGATCGTTGATCCTCAAACACCGCGTAGGGAAGCGAGAGAGCATGCGCGATTCCATCTCCGTAGAGCCTCGCTCCTACCCGTTGGGTGATGACATTGACGAAATAGTCCTGGAAATTCTTCGCGATCCGCGAGACAAGCGCCACGCCCATAAACGCGCCCATTAAGAGTCCAACTCCTTGTAAGAATTCTGTTTTTGAAAGCTCTGAGAATTTAGTCGCATAATCGTCTACGAGTATGCGGAAGATTTGGGGATCGAGGAGCGAGAAGAATTGATTCACTGCGGCAAGCGCCAAGGCGCCTAAGAGCATCTTTTTATACTTTTTAAGATAGGAGAAGAGAAGTTTCATAGAGTTAGTATATTATACCTCTGTCTTTATAACTCTTTTTTAAACCTACTTACAGCGTCAACCTAACGCGATTTGGTGCGCGTCTACGTGAAGATTTGACAGGAAGATCTAAGGGCGTATGATCGGGTGAAGATTCTTCTTTGTAGAGAAATCGAGAAATTCTATGAAATTCTTAAAAATTATCCTAACTATATCTTCCCTTTTATTCCTCTCTGTTTCCTCAACACTCGCGGCTTCCCCTTTGCCTGAGGTTTCCTATCAGGCAGAAGCAATAATTCAGCTTAACTTAAAAGCCAGACCTCGTACCGAAATAGTTAAGAGGGTCATCGGGAACCTTGATGGAAAGAATAATAACATCGCAGATGTGGATGGAGACGGTTTACCTGATATCGAGACGGAAATTGTAAGTATGAATCTTGTGGGCTCCGATCCAATTTTTGGTGAGATCAGTCTAAAACTAAAAAATGGGCTTCAGGATAAGAAGAACACACGGACCGCCGAACAACCTGCTCGTTGTTTGCGACCGGCACGAAGAGCGATGGCTCCCTGTCCAGTTGATTCCTTTTTTGATATTTTTGTTGAACTACGACATACCCCTTTTCATAATTCCGCCGTCGGTCTCGAAGAGCCGGCAGAAGTTCTCACGAGCTGTGAATCAGTTCAATTACGGGGTGCGAGCAAGGGTTTAACGGATTTGTCGGGGCATTATACACAAAGAATATCGGGTAAGATCGCGCTTTGTAACAGGAATAGAGAACCCGCTGGTAGTCTACTGATTCATTATCTGAAACTTCATAGGAACTAGTCTCTACGAAAAATTCTGACTGGAAAGTTGCTTTATTCTCATTAGACTTTTGATGGGCAGTCTTTGTATGTTTTTTGTGGCGACTTTATTAAACACATTCTGTCGCGCAAGCTCTCTTGGGTGACGTGTCTATGCGGGTATTATTGACATTACGATTATTTAAATTGTACAAATAATACTCAGTTTAAAAGGTCAAAGTAATCTTAGTACACTATTCTTACTAATTGTAGGTAAGACAGATAACGGATTACTCTGGCGTTTCAGAAGCTGGGTAACTTGTTTTCTGTTATTTAAAATGTTCATATGAACAAACAACACTTTCTTCAATCTACGATCAAAGAAGTTGTAGATGAAGCGCGTCCTCATTTAGACGAGGTCTCTCTAGGACTTCTCTACAGTGACGAGACAGAAAAAAGAAATAAAGCCCTGACAGATTTGCAAATATTTATAGCGAGAAGTGTTCAGGAAAAAGAGTTGATGGATTCCGAGGTAAAAAAGCTCGAGGAGATTTATCAGGGTCACAATATCGGCGTCCGGGACGATCTGTTTACTCAAGAAGGTAGACAGAGAATGTTTAAAAAGGCTTGCAGGAACTTGGTACTGTCTGTCGCCAGTCTTCTTCCCCAGTGGGTAATGGGGATTGAGTATCTTCCTTCTTACCTTAGAGGGGAGTTTCGGGCGATGGTTTTATCACAGAGAGAAAAGATAAGAGGTATTATTGGAGAAGCCCGAAAGCATTGTAGCAAGGAGGGGCTTAGCCTAGAAGACGCATGGCTTGATGACAATGCAGAAAAAGTGTTGCTCAAAGAGTATTACCGATTAGTCCACGCAAGTATAGAGAACTCCTCCCAAAGAGAGCTGGCGTACCAACGAAAAGAGTATTACATAGCCAGAAGGCCATGCTTATCTCAAGGAATATTCGGGGAGAGGGTTTATATAGAAGAGAAAGTAGATTATCACTCTACTGGACTAACATTAGAAGAAGCTTTAGTTGAGATCGATGTTTTACGAGAAGTACTTAGAGAGGATGGTCTCGATTCCCAAAAATTACTCGACGAAAGCAGAGAAAAACGAGTGGTGAAAAATTTGGTAGCGGCACGATTGGCGTATTTCGAGGAATATGTACGTGGTTCGTCCTACGATACAGCGGACAGGATCGAGAAGTTGAGAGAGTACTGTAGGCAGTACGGTTTTTACTGGTTAGATCTTAAAGCGAGACGTCTCGTTAAGGAAATAGGCGACTTACAAGCTTGTAAAATTATTGGTCAAAAAGCGTACTCATTTATTAAGTAAGGACAGAGGCGTTTGATATCAACACGACGGCTACTATAGATTGGTAGCCGTCTTTTAATTTGTCGCACAACCTCCCTAAGGCGACAGGGTTATGCAAGCTACCTCAACCTCTCCGGGATTTCCTCCGCAGGAATTTGAGAAACAACCGGGCGAATAGCTTCA
>C687J35174_10007163_pt1 | contig 14416 bp, 14 predicted proteins | sample RifCSPhighO2_01_FD_35174 | JGI IMG/M metagenome (IMG submission 35174) | reverse complement strand
GAGACATTGGCTTATAGTTACCCTCAAAGTTTTCTGTCTCTTGGTTGTGGCCTATTGGCTTGTTTCCCCTGGGGTCTTCCGGTATCTTTTACCCACAACTCTTTTATTGCTCGCACTTTTGCCGATATTCTTGCCGCGAAAGTGGCTATTTCTTGCGATGCTCTTGGTGCTTGTTCAAGGTTATCATTTTACCACTTCCGCCTCTATTTCTCACGGTGGTGATTACCTAATATTTGAGAGTTATATGAAGGAGAACCCTATTTCAGAAAGTGCGAGCGTGGGTATAATTAATTCTGCTTTTGCGCCTGTTTTTGTGCCCAGAGAACACATGACGCAATTTTTCAGAATAGACGCAATTGAAGAAGGGGTGAATGTGCTATCAGTGCAGGACCAGAACAATTTACCCGATTACTTAATCTACGAGGTTGATAATTTAGCGAATGACATTGCCCCATACATGCCGATTATTTTTGAGCGCTATCAGAAAGTTGTTGATTTTGATCAAATTGTGATATGGAGAAAGAAATAAAACTTAGGGAACCCCTTGGAGTTTCGGCAGCTATCGAGTCAAGCAGATTGTTAGCCGAAGTTGCTGGCGAGCTTGGAAGGAAGAAGGTTTTAGATTTAGGCACAGGCTCTGGCTACGTTGCTATCTATCTTGCAAAAATGGGAGCTAGCGTAACAGCGGTGGATATTAGTAATTTTGCGGTTGGTGTAGCAAAGGAAAATGCTAAAAATAACAACGTTTCATTTTCGATTTTCCAGTCAGATTTATTTGAAAACATTAATGAGACGTATGACCTGATTGTTTGGAATGCTCCGGTAGGTGACGCGAAGGGGAATAGGTTCATGGATGTTTTAAAGAGTATCATCAGGAAGGTGCCTGTCTTTTACAAGCTTGCTCAAGCTATTACGTATAAATTATATCTGAAAGAGAGGCTAGAGTTAGACAAAAGAGTGATTCGTGAGGCGCTAGAGTACTTGCAAGTAAATGGAATAATTTTGCTTATTGCCATAGATGGAGAAGAGTTGATTCTCTCACCTTTTGCTAAGAACCTAGGTTATAAGGTAGAAGTGTTTGATAGTACGGCCCTACGACGTACAATCAAAGCAAGCTTTCTGCTGTTCCAGAAAAATGATTAATTACGCAAATCTTAAGGTTATGTTTGGGCAATTCTTTAGGTACGGGATTGCCAGTATTTTCAGCTATACTATTATTTTTGGAGGAACTTATTTATTGACTGATGTAATAGGTTTAGTGGCTAATATTTCTTATCTTATTTCCCTTTCACTATCTTATGTATTTCTTTTTATTGTGGGCCCAACATATATCTTCAAAAGGCAGATAGAAGATAATAGACTGGGACGTTTCCTCATACACATTATCTTTTTTTGGGTTATGAATAATGTAGTCTTTAACGCTATATTTTATAATACTAAAATTCACTATTTACTTATCATAATAATTAACATAGCAATTTTTGCCCCAATACGTTTTCTGTCGCTAGACTATTTTGTCTGGAATTCTCAAAGTAAAACACATGAAATTGTTTGAATATCAAGGCAAGGAGTTATTTAGGAAGTACGGCATTGCTGTGCCAGGCAATGAACACGCGCCTTTCGTAGTGAAGGCGCAAGTGTTATCTGGCGATCGCATGAAAGCAGGCTTGATTAAGTTTGCTAAGGATTTATCAGAGGTAGAGAAATTTAAAAAAGAATTGGGTGAGAAATCCAGCGGGGAAGTGTTAGTTGAAGAGAATGTGCCACACGATGCTGAATATTACCTTTCTTTTAGTTACGATACCGATACGCGCGGACCCGTCATGGCATATTCGGAAAGTGGGGGAACGGATATTCGCAATGCAATTCTTACTCCTATCGATATTTTAGATCCGCATTTTTCATTCGAGAACAATCCCGAACTTTTGCGAGTATTTGAGAAATTGTGGCGACTTTTTATTTNTGAATANGCATTGCTCACAGAAATAAATCCACTTGTTGAGAACAAGAATGGGGAATTAATAGCTTTGGATGCAAAAGTCATTCTTGATGACGAGAAGGTTAATTTCCGAGAAAGAAGATATATTGATATGGATGGTGATATTGCGGTGCTCGCTTCTGGTGGTGGAGCGTCGCTACTTAATCTTGATGCACTAATTTTGGCCGGCGCTAAGCCGGCTAATTACACAGAATATTCCGGTAATCCTCCCAGAACTGTTGTGGCAGAACTTACAAAAAAAGTTTTGAGCAAAAAGAATATACGGGGGTGTTGGGTGGTAGGTGGCACGGCGAATTTCACTGATATCTACGAGACTCTCTCTGGATTTGTAGACGGACTTCGTCAGATTGTTCCTAAGCCAAAATATCCAATAGTAATTAGGCGCGATGGTCCCAGACAGAAAGAAGCAGTAGAAATGTTGCAAGAAGTGGGCAGTAATGAGGGTTTTGATTTTCATATATATGGAGCTGAAACGAGCATGGCTGAAACTGCTAAAATAGTAACAAAATTAAGTTATGGCAATCCTGGTTGACCAAAATACAAAAGTTTTAGTTCAGGGGATAACGGGAACGGAGGGTTCGCGAGCAACTCGTGAAATGCTCTCTTACAGCACGCATGTAATCGCTGGCGTAACACCCGGTAAGGCTGGGCAAAATGTTGAGGGTGTGCCTGTGTATGAGACGGTCAGTGAAGCTATCGCCAAACATCCCGATATTAACGCTACGCTCGTGGTTGTGCCGGCCCGTTTTGCGCTTAATGCAGTTAAAGAAGCAATTGGGGCTAAAATTCCCCTCATTAATGTTTTGACAGAACATATCACGACTTTTGATAGCGCCACGATGTATGCTCTTGCTCAAGAAGTGGGAGTGAGAATCGTCGGTCCCTCATCTGTTGGTATAATATCACCAGGAATTGCCAAACTCGGTGCGATCGGGAGTTCTACGACTAGTAAAGTCTTTTCACCTGGCCCGATAGGTCTGGTGTCCAAAAGCGGGGGAATGACGTCAGAGATTGCTTCTATCCTCACAAAAAACTCATTGGGTCAAAGTTCGGTTATTGGTATTGGGGGCGATCAGATTATTGGCACAGACTTTAAGGATTTGCTCGAGTTGTTTGAGCGTGATGAGCGCACTAAGGCCGTTGTGATGTTCGGCGAAGTTGGTGGAACATATGAGGAATTGGTGGCAGATTTCATTAAATCTGGTGGGTTTACTAAACCAGTGGTGGCGGTGATTGCTGGCATGTTTACTAAATATCTACCAGAAGGGGTAGTTCTAGGTCACGCCGGGGCGATTGTATCTCGGGGCCGGGGAGGTTATGATTCCAAGGTAGTTTCACTTGATCAAGTTGGGGTTAAAATTGCAAACTCGATAGATGAGATTCCAGAAATTCTAAAAAAGTTGATATGAAATTCAAAACCAAAAAAATAAAACAAGACCCAGCTCTTATTGGCAAAGTATCTTTTGCTCAAGCAATTCTAAGCATGCTTACTGGCAGGGAGTGTGATGTCGGAGAATTAGAGTTTTTCGAGGTATTATTAGTGGCTGGCATGGACAATGGCATTGAGGCACCGTCCGTATTTGTACCCAGAGTAGTAGCCTCGACTGGTAATTCAATAAATACAGCCCTAGCTGCTGGCGTACTCGCGATTGGGGATTATCACGGGGGAGCAATAGAAGCTTGTGTTAATTATTTAAACTCTGGTAAAGATGCTAGTGCCATAGTGGGAGAAGTTTTAGCGAAGAATGAAAGGATGCCAGGCTACGGTCACAAAATATATAAAGATGCAGACCCACGCGTTACGGCAATCTACCAAGTTGCGGAGAAGGTTGGCAAAATGGGCAAGTTTATGAAATTGGCTCGCGAAATAGAAAAAGAGCTAGCATCGCAATCAGGCAAAAAGTTACCCCTTAATATAGATGGCGCAATAGCTGGGGTTATGTGTGAGCTCGGCCTTGACGCAAGATATGGCAAAGCGATATTTGCCTTGAGCAGATTGCCAAATATGGCAAGGCACGTAATTGAAGAGCTAGATAATGATAAACCCTATCGACGCCTAGAAGAAAGCGATGTTACTCGTGATTCGATAGAAAAGTAGCCCCGATAAGCTTCCTCAATAAACTGAAGAATTAGAAAGATGGAGTAGATTAAGACAGTTTCTGGGAGAATATTGAGTAGCTGACTCAAAAGAATTGTCACTAGAAAGATTAGAAATTCACGAAATTGATAACGTAGTCCGATTAAACGTCTAGCCATGCTTGGGCTATGTGTATTTTCCTTTATACTTAATTCACTTGTATTTTGGGGTAAATTATACTTTGCTTCATTGTCTAGATAGGCCCCGAAATAAATTTTATTTTCTATTTTACCTATTATTTTAATCGCCGACCAGAAGAGTGCAGCTAATGCAACGACGGGATAATTTAAGTAAACACTAAGTCCTATCAAGAATAGGCCAGGCACAATCATATGGTTAATGGCGTCGAGATATACGCCTCGCAAAGAAAAAATATTTCTCAATCTTGCTATTTCGCCGTCCACGCCATCAAGTAAGAGATTTAAATAAGCGAAAAGTATTGCAAGGTATATGTGGCCCAGAGAGGCAAGCACAGAAGCAATGATTCCTGCGATGATTACCCACATACTTACTATATTCGCGCTCACCGCAGTTTTGCTCAGCGCATATGTGATATAGATAGATGGTTTGCGGTATAGCCAATTATAGCCCCAGTAGTGGTTTCTAAGAGGAAATTTCTCACTTTGCAATTTTTCTCGCAGATCTTTTATTGTCGACATATATATTTTGGTGAATCTTTAATCTCTGAATGTTGCTACGGGTCGTAGATAGGCGACCGGCTTAATGATATTAGCCCTTTCTAGCGTTTTTACAACATAATCAAGGCCGTTTTCACTTGCCCGCCCGAGGTGGGTGAATTTCTTAATAGTTTCACCAGAGCCATGGTCGGCCGAGTTTAGATATTTGTCAGTATTAGGAAGGCCGATTGCTATGCAAGACCGTGTCTTGTCAGAGCCACAGACTAAGACTGGCTTGCCGGGAACTACTTTGACCGCGCCATTTCTGTGCACAACCAAATTTTTGCCCTCGATGTTTTCTTGTGTGATAGTTGTGTGCGAAGCGTCCCATAGCAATCTCTCCCCACTCTTTCGTGCTTCACTTTCCTTTATATCAGAACCACTTTTATCTAATGCATCAATGATTCTGCGTATCATGGCAAGACGAGACGCTATGCCATAATTCGCCCCGGCTTGCACGGCATCCAGATAGCGCCTTCCATCATGAGAATTAGCTGGGATTACGAGCCGATCATTACCAAAATAATATCTTAAACTCTTGTAAAATGGTAAATGAAAAAGTAATTTCGCTGGTAAGCGCATCAGTTCTTCTTTTAAAGAGAATTTGATTCTGTGATTCGAGAAATATCTACCGATAAAAAATGCAAGCGCTCCTTCTCCACCATGATAGCTAACCAATACCTGACCCTTGCGCAGTCCGAAATCCTTCGCCACCTTTTCATCCACGATCTCATCAACAACTTGAATTTCGAGAAAGTGATTGCCGTGGAAGCCATAGCCGATATTAGAACGCGAGAATTGATAACCCGAGCGGGGGATTAAACCTCGCAAGCTCGATAGTTTCCTTCCCGGATTCTCTATGTGATTTAGGATATCTTTTTCAAAACCATATTTTCCTAATACCGCACTTGCTCCTGTGCTTGCCACTTCTTCTACTTCTCTGCGTGAGAAATCGTAACTACCCTGTTCATCTATTTTCGGTGAAATTAACCCGAGCCAGATTAAGAGCGTTCGTATTTTGGATGGGGGAGAGAAAGTTAAGTGATCTTTAATGTGCGAGAAAAAATTTTGGAGGAATTGCTCGCTTAAGTCACTCTCATTTAAGTCAGTCACAATAGTGCCTATGGAGCAACCCAGTGTGGGCGTAGTGAGTTCGGGTACGATTGTGCCGTGTGTGGCCACGACAATAGAAGTAGGTGCCTCTAGGTGCTTTTTTTGATGCACATCCGGCAGAGCTACTATCCTTTCGATATTTTGATTATATGCAATGTGCTCCAAATTAGTCAGAACATCAAGTTCCTCAATGTCTAACCCGAAAGTCTCTATCTTATTATTCATGATTAAGTATAACATTTTTTCAATTCCAGTGGTTCCATTTTGCTATGCTATAATTAAGTGAATAAAATAAAGATGCCTAATTATAATTTACGCATAACAAATTGGATTTTCGGATTTCTAATCCTTATGCTTTTTCTGGCTTGGTTCCCACAAAGAGGAGAATTGCCATTGTTCTGGTATGACGAGGCTGTGAACGTACGTTTGTCCCGCAATCTCGCTGAACAAGGATATTTAAATTTGCAAACTGCGCCCGGTGTTGAATATGAGAAGCCTTATCAGTTTCAAACTAGTGGTTACCCTCTAACGGCTCCTCTTGCTCTCTTGTTTAGGATTTTCGGATTTAATTTCGAGTTGGCAAGAGTTTATATGTTCGGCTGGTTTACGCTCTTTCTATTGTCAGCGTATCTTATGGGCAAGCGCTTGTTTGCTTCGCTAGGTGGCGAGAAAGGTAATTGGATAGCCTTAGCGGGAGCTACACTTCTGGCCACCTTTCCGCCCATTTTCTATCACGGCTTGTCTATTATAGGCGAGATCCCGGGCATTACTTTCATATTATTATCAGCTTATTTTCTAGAGAGAAAACACATTCTTTCAGGTTTGTGTCTGGGGTTTGCCCTTGCCACCAAGCCTATTTTCGGCCCGGTTATCTTGGCAGCGATCTTAGCTGGCTGGAAATTAAAATGGACAAAAAAAGAGTGGCTCACTTGGGCAGGCGCGACTGTACTTCCCATCGTAATCTTTGCGCTTGTGGTTTTGCCCTCTGGTGCAAGCATCACTGACCTTATTTCTACATACGCTAGTCGAGCGAATAACGGCAGTGTCTGGGCGAATTTACTTTCAAATTTAAGTCGCTTCGCTCACGAGCTTTCCCTCGTGCACATTATGGGATTAATTATCCTCTTGGCATTTTTGCGCAAGAAGATTGAATCAAATGCCACGAATATTTTCCTTATAGCCAACGCCTTGCTAATGTTTCTGTTCTTCCTCCAGAGCTCTGGTTGGCACCGATACTTGCTTAGCACTCAAGTTATCTTGCTTTTCTTCTTGCCACTTTTAATATATAAAGTTATACCGCGTTTCGCTTTACCAATTCTTTTAGTATTAGTTGTTTCTCAAGGTATTTATGCCCTCACTCGATCAGAGCTAGCAGTCTTGCGCCGACCTTGGGCGGCTGAAGTAGAAAAAATGATTGAGACTTACGCGCCCACGGGTAATATCTATGTTATTACTTCGGCCGAGCCGGCGGCGCTTATTCCCTCAGAGCGCCTTTATTTCTACACTAGATTTGAAGGCAAAACAGAGATGCCCAACAAACTTGCCAATCTCAAACTAGAAGCAAACAAATTTGATTACATCATTTCCAAACCCACTAATCCGGATTTGATCGCCTATCAATCCGAGGTTGATAAGTATTACGCTCTAGTCTATAACCTTTCCGGCCTAGCGCTTTACAGGAGAATTAAGTAGTCGTCTTTTTTGGGCGGTAAACTTTTATGGGAAAGCCTATGTTAATATAGCTATATGCGGATGATTTATGTTGCAAATGCTCGGTTTCCTACCCAAAAGGCTCATGGGGTGCAGATTGCGCAGAATATCTGTGAGTTCGCCATGCAAGGTGTCGAGGTAAGCCTTGTTGTTCCTGATAGGAAGAATGATTTGCAGATAGAGAAGCCTTTTTTTTATTATGGTTTACGTGAGTGTGCAAAAGTTGCGCGGGTTTTCACTTTCGACTGGGTAGATTATTTTAAGCCTCTTGGATTTTATATACAGAGATTGAGTTTCGCTTTTTCTGCATTAGCTTTTATTTTAGGTGAACCCAAAGATGTCATAATTTATGGCAGAGATGAATTCGCTTTTGCTCTCATTAAGTTTTTTTCGCCTAATAGAAAAATATTTTATGAGATGCACGATTATCCTGATAATTCATATGTATTTTGGCATTGGTTACTAAATAGATTAGATGGAATTATTTCAACGAATAGTTGGAAGAAGAATAAATTAATTAATGACTTTGGGGTTTTAGAAAAAAATATTATTGTTGCACGTAATGGGATTGACTTGAAAATATTTGATATTCCTAACGATAAGTTGATCTATCGTCGAGAACTTAGTCTACCGCTTGGGAAGATTTTATTGGGTTATGTGGGGCAGATTAAAACTAAAGGAGAAAATAAGGGAGTAGAAGAGATTAAAGAGGCAGTAGAAACAATAAAAAAAGACAATCAGAATGTTGAGTTGGAAATAATTTCTGATGTACCTCACGTGCTAATCCCAAAGTATCTTAAAGCTTTTGATATACTGCTTATGCCTTTCCCGAATACTACGCATTACGCCCACTATATGTCACCCATTAAGATGTTCGAGTATATGGCCTCTGGCAGGCCTATCATCACTACAGACTTGCCCAGTGTTCGAGAGGTGTTAGACGACACGTCTGCTTTTTTCATCTCCAACTTGTCTATTCCTGAGATTGTTCGGGCTATTCGTGAATTGATTGCGCGACCTGATATGACAGAAAAGTTGGGGATAAAGGCAAGAGAATTAGCAGAAAATTATACTCTTGAGGTGCGTGTTAAAAGCATTTTAGGATTTATAAACAATCATGTCTGATTCACTTTCGACAAAAGCAATCTCGGGCAGTGCTTGGACTACAGTTTCCAACTGGCTTCTGAAAGGTACAACTATTCTTACCACTGTTTTAATTCTTAGATATTTATCAGTGGGTGAGTACGGTATTGTGCAACTTATTCTATCTTTTTTCTCTTTTGGCATACTCTTTAACCTATCAACATTTCATGACCTTTTCGTGGCCGAAATGGGCATTGAGCGCGCAGTCTCGCCCGAGCGCGCTAAAGGTTTATTCTTAGGCTATTTATCTGCTCAAGCTTTGTTTGGTACTTTACTCTGGCTAATTTTCTTTTTTGGTGCCTCATTTTTCACTCCGGATGGCACAGAGAATTACGTGCGCATTGTTTCGTTCATGTTCCTGCTTTCTCCTGCGCGTGAAGCAGTTCAGTTACTTTTTAATGTTGAGTTGCGTTTTCGCGAGTTGGCTGTCTTTTCTCTTATTGAGCAGATCTCAAGATTTTTAATTCTAGTAGTGGCGTTAATTTTTCTGGGAGCTGGAATCAGTGCAGTGTTGCTTTCAACAGTATTATCTCAAGTTGTTGCCATAGCTCTAGTAATGCCCGCATTTGTGAAAGTTTATAGGAAATACAAACAAATCGTCTATACTCGCGTCTCCATACTTTCTATCTTGCTTGCTCACGGCAAATGGGGTCTTTTTGTGTCTTATGTTTCTAACTTTAACAAAACTTTGCGTATCTGGTTGGTACAAATATTTTTGGGCACAGAAGCTCTAGGTTTGTACGGCGTTGCTTCTAACTTATTTAGCCATACTCGTTCTATTTTGCCGATTAGTGAGGTTGTGAACCCTATCATTCCGCAGTATAAGCATGATCCAGAAAAGTTATCAGTCATTGTAAACAAGGGGTTAAAATATTCGATGCTCGGTTACATCACATTGGGAGTATTGGGAGCGATTATTTTCCCGCCCGTCATTATTTTCCTCTTCCCGCACTTCACCGCCAGCATTCCACTTTATCAACTTATGTTGATTGGCCTGATTCCACATAGTCTAACTATTATTCTCACCCCCATTTTCTACGCATTTAGAGCGCAGAAGAGTTTGTTCTTTGCTTATATCCGACGCATTGTTCTCACTACCTTGCTCCTACCAGTATTTATCAAGTTCTTTGGTTTATTCGGCATCGCTATTGAGTTTGTCGTCACAGCTCTCTTGTTTGTGCTAGATAGGTACATGATGGCTAGAAAGTTATTGCCCACAATGCGCATCTCACCCCGCACGCTTATTACTTTTGATGAATACGACAAAGTTCTATTAAGTAAACTAAAATGGCAGCGAAAGTCTTAACCTATCACAAAATCAATCCCGCTGAATTCCGCGAGCAAGCGGGGTATCTTAAGTCGCACGGTGACGTGCTTATTACATTTGATGATGGGCTGATTAATTTCCCTCACGAGATAGTACGCGAATTTAACTTACCGGTAACTCTTTTTATTAACCCCGGGCTATTAGGAGAAGGGGATAGAATGAGCGCGAGCGAAGTAATTAAACTTTCCGAACTAGGTGTAACTATTGCAAATCACGGTTGGTCCCACAGACCCTTCGCAAACTTAAGTGAAAGTGAAATAAAAAGCGAGTATGAGAGAGCGCGTGACTGGATAAGCGAGAATATCAAAGTAAACGCCGCGCCAGAAATACTTGCCCTGCCCAGGGGTAGCGAATCACCCCATACTCGCGCCCAACTTGGTACGCTGGGTATTAAGTTAATATACGGGGCAGAGCGGGTAGACGTTTATCCGGGCCGATCACTTAATTATTTTAAACTCTCACTTAACCCAATATTTCAGTGGTTAAGGAGAAAAAAGAGTCGCGTAATTAAATTATTTTCTTATGACTGAGAGGTAGGTATCCTCTATTTTCTTAATGATGATATTTATGTCTAAATTGTTTATGACGTAATTTCTCCCATTTTGGCCGATGCTTTTTTTTAAAGACCCGTCTTTCAAAAGTAAAATAATCTTGCATGCAATTTCTGCCACATTGTTATGATCAATTAGTACAAGATCTCTCATGTTTCTCAATGCAGGGTCTCCATAAAGATTTTCCGGGGAATTGTTAATCACAGGCACACCACACAACATAGATTCCTGAACGGCGGTTCCCATGCCGACATATTTGAGATTAAGCCAAACAGCATGGATATCCGCTTCTTTTATTCTTTCGATTGTATCCATGTGTGACTTTTCCCCTAAAAGATAAATATTGTTTTCTAGCCCGAGTTCTTTGATCAACTCGGATGGTTCGTTTGTATATACATGTCCAATAATCTCGAGCCTGATACTTGGAAATTCGCCAACGACCAGCTTCATTGCTCTGATTAAAGTAAGCCTGCTCCTTATGTTTATTACATGTCCGACCGAAATAATCAGGGATGACAACTTGTAATTCGTTTTAGCGGGGAACTTGGAATCATCTATTTTGATGCCGTGTGGGATAACAGCTACTTTGTTCTCATTTTTTGTTTTATTTATCCATGTTCCATTGGTGTCTTTAAGATATCGCAGAATCTCACTATCTAAGGCGATTATTTTAGAAGATCCCTTTAAGATAAAATATCCAGATATGATTTTATCTAATAATTTAAGTAAGGGTGTATGTACTTTGGGTATAAATTGAAGTTGAGTATGGACAGAAACTACATAAGGAATTTTTTTAAATTTGCAGACTATTCTTGTGAGAATGGCGGTGTCTAGGTAGTGATTTATTTGATGTACAATATCGATATTATTTCTTTTGAGTATCTGGGCAAGCCTAAAGTAGTTTCTCGGATTCAGTGAGCTTAATGTGAGCCAATTAAACCCTTTTAATTTTATATGAAGTGCTGGAAGTCGAATAATACTAAATGGATAGTGTCTATCCTTTTGTGTATCAATAGTGCTGTTTAGCTTGACGGTAACCACGGTGACGTTATGCCCACTGGTATTGAGCATCGTGGCAAGATCTTCGGCATAGTGCGAAGAGCCAGTTGTAACTGGCGGGAACATATTCGTCATTATAAGAATATTCATGATGACTCTAGAGTAAACTCCTTAGATTTTCTACTACGTACTTCTGCTGTTCGAGGGTCAACCCTGCATGAAGTGGTAAAGATAGTAAATTTTGAGATAGAGATAGTGAATTTCTTAAATCACCAACTTTCTTAACCCCCATAAATACTGGTAGCAAATGTAGGGCGTAAGTTCCAATTTGAACCTCAATATTTCGACCTCTCATCTCCTGCATCATACCGTCTCTTTTATCGTTTTTTATAAGGATAGCATATGTTTGGTAGTTGCTTTTAGAGAAGTCTTCAATTTTCGGTGTTGTTACTTCTTCGACTCCCGAAAGTAATTCATTGTAGATTTTAGCTTTCTTGATTCTATCCTCAACAATCTGGCTTATTTTTCTGACCTGTCCCAAAGCAACTGCTCCTAGTATGTCACTCATTCTGTAATTTGTACCCCATCTGACAAATGTGTTTTTTCCGCCTATTTCACCAGCACCAAATCTCTTGATAGACATCATCAGTTCGGCACGGTCTCTATTATTAGTTGTGATGAGCCCGCCATCGCCTGTTGAGAATATTTTCCTAGGATGGAAACTAAAAACTGTTATATCAGCTAAGTTTCCTACTTTTTTACTTTTATATTCTGATCCTAAACTGCATGCGGCATCTTCGATAATAGGGATATTATTTTTTTTGCCAATACTCATAATAGCGTCCATCTCAAGAGGGTTGCCAAAAATTGATACAGGAATTATGGCCTTAGTTCTTTTTGTGACGGCCTTCCGAATATATTCAGCATTTGTGTTATAAGATTCCAAGTCAACGTCAACCAAGATGGGGGTAGCTCCTACTGTTTGGACAACCAAAGCTGTTGCTGGGTGAGTAAAGTCGGGAATTATTACTTCATCGCCCTTGCCTATGTCAAGTGTCCTAAGAGCAAGCTCAAGTCCTGTAGTAGCAGAAGTGCAGGCGATTGCGTACTTTGCTCCTGTAAATTCACATACGGTTCTTTCAAATTCCTCTACCATCTTGCCTTCAACAAGATTTCCTGATTTTATCACTTGTTCTACCAATCGGAGTTCTTCGTCCCCGACATTTGGCTGCATTAGCTTAATCTTCCCGTTCATTTTTAGTTTTCTTCTCAAAATAAACATGCTTCACATTGCCTTCCCCGTCAATTTCAACCTTGCCGATAACTCTCGCTGGCGTGCCGACAGCGATTGAATAGGCTGGGATGTCTTTGTTCACAAACGAATGTGTTCCGACTATAGAGTTGTTCCCAATCGTGACTCCTTTGCCAATAACTGTCATTGGCCCAATGTAGCATGAATTTCCAATCTTTGTCTGTGCTCTAATTATCGGCGCCTTGCCATTAGAAATGCGTTTGTCCACAGTATCGTGGGTATAAATCTGCACGCCAGAACTTATACTGCAGTTATCTCCAATTAGAAGGCCGCCACTTCCATCCAATATGGTGAATGGCCCTATCCACGTATCTTTGCCAACTTTAACATCACCAAAAATTAATGAATTTTGATATATGCTGGTGTTCTCGCCAAATTTAAGAGACTTGGCCCTTTCCCACCTATCAAAAAGTCCCTCTTCAAAAGGTAAAGAACGATTCCATTTTTCTTTCTGTAGGCTATCCAGATGAGATCCTAATTCTCGAAGCAGTTGTCTTAATTGTTCAATATCCATTCTAATATAGTTCGGGGCGTTCCTTTATATGATTAATTAATTCTTCCAAACCTTCTCTTAAATTAACTCGAGGTACAACCCCGAGTAAATTTTTCAACTTCGTATTATCACACCTTCTTTTGCTAACAGGCACAGGTCTGTCAATAAATTCTGGTTTCAGATCAGAACCTAGAATATCTAAGATAATCTCTGCCAGCTCTTTCAATGAGTGTTCTTCTCCGTAACCGACATTAAATATTTCATTTTCTACGCCACTTTCCAGCGCGGCCATATTGGCATCTACCACATCGCTAACGTGGGTAAAATCAAGAGTTTGCGTCCCCTTACCATTAATTACCGGTGACAGGCCACCCAAGATTCTCTTTATGAAGACGCTTATGACAGATGTATAATAAGCGTCTGTACTTTGGTATGACCCGTACACATTGAAGTATCTTAGAGCTATGTACTTTAACCCATGCTTTTCGGACAAAAACTCCATAAACTTATCAGCGCATAATTTAGTTGCTCCGTAAGGCTCTTTCGCGTTTGTGGGATGCTTCTCATCCATCGGCAAGTATTCAGGTTCACCGTAGACGCTCGACGTAGATGCGTAGATTACTTTCTTCACTCCTTCATGAATAGCAGCACCAAAAACGTTGTATGAGCCTTCAAGGTTGACATCTATCGCTTCTTTNGGGAAGGCCTTGCATCTATTGATGCAAATTGCAGCTTCATGGAAAACATANTCAATACCCTTCATTGCCTCTAAGACATGCATATTTTCCCGGATGTCGCCCTTAATGAANTCTATTTCTTTATTTTTCCATANGTCTTCAACATGATTTATGTTGCGCGAAAGATTGTCCAGAACTCTAACACTATAACCTTTCTTCACTAGTGCTTTGGTCAGATGAGAGCCAATGAATCCTGCTCCGCCGGTAACTAGTATTTT
>C687J35174_10007155_pt1 | contig 14422 bp, 14 predicted proteins | sample RifCSPhighO2_01_FD_35174 | JGI IMG/M metagenome (IMG submission 35174) | reverse complement strand
CTAATCTCAGCAACCCTGCGGTCCAAATTAACGCCGCAGCCTGCGCCGGTGCTTGCAAAATACTGCCCCTTAAATCCAAGTTCGTCCAGGAACGGGCTGCGAACGTGCTCATTGAAGTCCATGTAGTTAGTTCTGCCGTCGCATCTTCTGCCATTGATGTCTGTTATGGAAAACCATGTTCTCACAATGTCGCGCTTGAAATCAAATCCATTTTGCTCCATAACCTCTTTCATCCTGAATAACGAATCTCTCATCTGGGGAACGAAGCCCTGATGCAGATTTCCAGCTGCATTGCCAAAATACAGCTGCTCAAATCCGTCATATTCAACTTTTGTGGAGCTGTTATAGAATCCGCCGGATGAAGTAATCTTTAGCGAATTATCGTTTTCCGGTTTTACACCTATGGCGACCATCGCTGCCATTGCGCCATTTGCAGGCGGAGCCGTGATATAGGAGGCGGCTGGAGGCGTAATGCCAAATTCAGCGTAAAACTTTTCGCGCGCTTCCCTGACTGGGCCTACGAACCCCGCCTTTGAAAGAAATATCCTTTCATAGAGTATGTGCATGGCATAGCTATTAATTTCGCTGAAAATGGAATTTGCCTGCTGCTCAAATGTCCCATCTGCATCGGGGATACACGAAAAATATATGTCAGTTGAGGTACCCCTTGAAATCTCTGCTTTTCTAAACATCGCTTCACCAATGCTTGGGAGCCAGGGCCCTTTTAAATCCTTTTCGAAAACAGCGTTTTACTGGGGAAAGGTTTATAAAATGCAAAATTAAGAAATAAATACAACAAAGAGGTGAGTATGATGCTAAACAACTGCAACTACAACAAGGTAAGGCTTCTTTACGACTTGAGCAGGATTGAGGGCTACTTAAAGAGGCATGCCAAGGCTGATGCAAAGAGGCACGGCCATGTAAAATGCCACAAATTATGCGTTGACATGGAGAAGGATGTCGAGAAGCACATCAAGGGCATAAGGATGGCAATAATCGAGCTGGCGAAGAAGGGAAAATTTGATTAGGTAGTGTTTGCTCTTTGATTTTTACTTAACATTTAAAAATAGAAGGAACTCTCAACCAAAAATGGAATTGCCCCGGAATTACGACCCTCAGGTGGAAGAACCCAAATGGCAGAAGTACTGGGAGGAGCAAAAAGTTTTTGCATTTAATCCGAAAAGCAAGGCAGAGATTTATTCTGTTGACACTCCGCCTCCAACTGTTTCCGGCAAGATGCACATTGGCCATGCGTTTTCTTATGCACAGCAAGATTTTGTTGTAAGGTATGAAAGGATGAGGGGAAAAAATGTATTTTATCCTTTTGGAACAGATGATAATGGATTGGCAACAGAAAGGCTGATTGAGAAATCAAAGAGCGTCAGGGCAAAGGATATGCCGAGAGAGGAGTTTGTAAATTTATGCCTTGAAACGCTTGAAAATGAGCTAAGGCCAAAGTATGTTGCAGACTGGAAGAGGATTGGGATGAGCTGCGACTGGTCTATTTTTTACACTACAATCAATGAGCACTGCCAGCGGATAAGCCAGAGGTCTTTCATTGAGCTGTACAAAAAAGGGCGAGAGTACAGAAAAGACGCTCCAACAATGTGGTGTCCCCAATGCCAGACTGGAGTTTCACAGGTAGAATGCCAGGACCAAGTGCTCGATTCAACATTTAATGATATTGTTTTCAAGGTTGATGGGGATGATTTAATCATTGCGACAACAAGGCCTGAATTGTTGCCAGCGTGCGTTGCCGTTTTCTATCATCCTGAAGATAAAAGGTATCAGAATCTAAAGAGCAAGAAAGCAAAGGTGCCGTTGTTTGATTTGGAAGTGCCAATTCTTCCGGATGAAAGGGCGGACCCGGCAAAGGGAACTGGAATTGTGATGTGCTGCACTTTTGGCGACCAAACTGATATGGAATGGCAGAAGGCGCATGACCTTCCTATCAGGCTTGCAATAACAGTTGACGGAAAGATGACTGAGCTTGCTGGTAAATATGCAGGATTGCCTATCAAAAATGCAAGGAAGATGATTATAGATGATTTGAAGGCTAATGGGCTGCTTGTAAAGCAGGAACCAATAAAGCACGCAGTAAATGTTCATGAGAGGTGCAAGGCAGAGCTTGAGATTATTCCGTCAAAGCAATGGTTCATAAAATATCTGGATTTGAAGGACGATATGCTCAAATGGGGGAATGAGCTGAATTGGTATCCTAAGCACATGAAGGTGAGATACGACCACTGGGTTAAAGGGTTGCAGTGGGACTGGCTTATCTCAAGGCAGAGATTTTTTGGTGTTCCATTTCCTGTTTGGTATTGCAGCAAATGTGAGGAGGTTATACTTGCAAGAAAGGAGGATTTGCCGGTAGACCCTACAAGAAGCAAAGCCCCGGTAAAGAAATGCCCCAAATGCGGAGGAACAGAGTTTATACCTGAGACGGATGTAATGGATACCTGGGCAACCTCATCATTAACTCCTCAGCTTGCAGTTGAGCTTTTCAGCGAGGAGGAAGTTTATAAAAATTTATTCCCAATGCGCTTGAGGCCGCAGGCGCATGACATAATTACGTTCTGGCTTTTTAATACTGTTGTGAAATCAAGATTGCATTACAATTCTAATCCTTGGAAGGATGTTATAATCTCCGGGCATGCATTGGACCCCCGCGGAAAGAAGATGTCAAAGTCTTTGGGGAATGTTGTTGAGCCGCAGGAGATGATAAAAAAGTATTCTGCCGATGCGCTTAGGTTTTGGGCTGCAAGCTCAAAGTTAGGAGAGGATTTGCCTTTCATGGAAAAGGATTTGGTAACCGGGCAGAAATTTATTGTTAAATTATGGAATGCCTCAAAATTCTGCTTTATGCACCTTGAAGATTTTGATGCGAAAAAGAAGATAGCGTTGGAGCCAGTGGACAAATGGCTTTTGTCGAGATTGTCAGCGATAATAAAAAATTCCACTGAAAGCTTTGAAAAATACGAATACGCAAGAACAAAGGCGGATATCGAGAATTTCTTCTGGCATGAGTTTTGCGATTATTATCTGGAAATTATCAAGGATAGGCTTTACAATCCTGATAGGAGGGGGAAAGAGGCGAGAGAATCTGCACAGTATGGGCTTTATCATGGTTTGCTTTCGATTTTAAAATTGATGGCACCAATAATGCCCCATATTACTGAGGAAGTATACAAGCTTTATTACGCTGGAATAGAAGGAAAAAAATCAATTCACATTTCAAGATGGCCGGATTTAAGTATGAATGATGAAAAGGCAGAGAAAATTGCAGAGGTTGTGCTTTACGCAGTTGAAAGTGCGAGAAGGGCTAAATCTGACAAGAATGTAAGCCTTAAAAGCCCCATAAAAAGAATGGTTGTTGACGGAAAGATATCCGAGAAGGAATTTGACAGCATAAAGGAGGAAATAATAAACTCTGCATGGGTTGAAGAGCTGGTTTACAAAATGCTGCCTAAAGATTCAAAGAAGAATGTGGAGTGCGCTGTGGAGATTTAGAGTAAAATATTTGGTCTGTTACTCTCCAATACTCTGGTCTTCGGTAATGTAAGGTTTCCCCAAATACATATCGCAATATCCACATACAATATCGTCACCGCGCCCATCGCTAGTCACTCTACCCATGTACTGCAGTACACTTGGGTGATCACAAGTTTCTCTAGTAACGCCTGCCTTTCTGTATATCGCTCTTATCCCCTCTTTTAAGGTAGATACGCTCTTTTTACTTTCACCTATTTTCTCTTCTTCTCGTTCTATTTTTCTCACTAAATGTGCTATGTTAGGCCCTGTCCTCAAATGTGCTGTCATAGCGGAATGGAGTAGAAAAGAGTTTAATAGTCTTTGCCTAAGACCAATCCTTACCGTTGGTCAGGCGAACATAACCGGGCTCCCGATGTGTAATGACATCGCTTCTTTTCAGGTTGTTTACAACATCAATAAAACGGGAATGACAGATTTATTGCCGGTTTCTTTTATTATCTCCCTGATTTTGTCATAGCGGTCCATGTTGAGGTAATACTTCCAGCCGTGCTCTTTTTTCTTTTTGCAGCAAATATTTTGTTTGATTAATACATCCAATACAATCTCAACCTTGTCCAAATCTTCGCTCGGGATTCCTGATTTAAGGACATTAATATATACAGAACCTTTTCCAAAACAATTATTATCAAAAAGCTTCCTTACTATAGTCCTGCTAATCCTTATGTATTCACTCTTCTTAACATGCGCCATGAATGAAGGGGGTGCAATGCATATTTAACCATTTGGTCTAAAAATAGTCCCTTAAGGGTCAAAATAAAAACATTTATATACCCTAAGAATATACCCAACATCATGACTGAAAAATCACTTTTTTTGGAGAAAGAAGGCAATACCCCTAAAAACAGGGTATGGAGCTTTTTGATAGTTCATTCTGAGTATGACTACTCCATGAAAGACATCGCGAGATTTTCTGGTGTTGGATACACAACTTTAAAGTCGCTTTGGAAGGAGTTCGGAAAGAACAACTTGATTGTACAAACGAGGGTTGTCGGGAAGGCAAAGATGTACAAGCTTAATTTGAAGAATCCAGTTGTCAGCAAATTTATCGACTACTATTGGGCTGTTGTTGATTCTGCTGTTGTGGAGAAGAACGTAAAAAAAGAAAGGTCGCCTCACTTGTCATCAGTCGGGTCTGTACCGGCCATTACTACACACTTTTGAGGGAATCCTAACCCCTCTTCCATCTAACTCCTTTGTCAGTATCCTCAAGAATAATTCCTTTGGACTTTAGTTCGTCTCTTATCTTATCTGCTGTTTTGAAGTCCTTTTTCTTTCTTGCATCTTCTCTTTTTTGTATCAGGGATTCAATATCCTCATTTATTTTTCCTTCTTCTTTCTTCAAAATCCCCAAGACAGAGTCAATCTCAACAAGGAAATCATAGGCTTCCCTTCCGGTGCCAATCTTGTTGACGCCCTTAATCATTTCAAAGACTGCTGCAATTGCCTTTGGCGTTTCAAAGTCATCGTCCATCGCCTTGGTAAACTCCTTTTTGTATTTTTCGGCAATCTTCTTGACCCTTGGATTAGGCCCTGCATCCTTGTTTGCAAACATGAAATTGTCAATTCTTTCGAGAGAGTGCTTTGCGTTTATGATATTCTCTTCCGAGAAGTCTATCTCCGAGCGGTAGTGTGTTTCAAGGAAAAAATACCTTATCGCCCGCGGGTCGAATCTTTTTAATGCCTCATCTGCTGTCATGAAGTTGCCCAAGCTCTTGCTCATCTTTTCCTTGTTTATATTCAGGAATGCGTTGTGGAGCCAGTATCTTACATATTTTTTGCCAGACGCAGAGGCCTGGGCAATCTCATTCTCGTGATGGGGAAATATCAAATCCTTTCCGCCGGAGTGGATGTCAAACTCATCTCCTAAGTAGGTGGTGTTCATTGCAGAGCATTCGATGTGCCATCCGGGGCGCCCTTTGCTCCAAGGAGAATCCCATGAAGGCTCTCCCGGCTTTTCTTTTTTCCATAAAGCAAAATCTAATGCGTCTTTCTTTTTCTCGCTCAGCTCGTGCCTTACACCCTCTTTGAGCTCTTCCAGATTTTGTCTCGAGAGTTTCCCATAGCCCTTTAGCTTAGAAACATCAAAATAAACTCCGTCTTCAGTCTCATAAGCATAGCCATTCTCCTGAATCTTTTTTATCTGCATAATTATCTGCTTTATGTGCTCTGTTGCCTTTGGGCTTATTGTGGGCTGCTTTACATTGAGTTTTTTAGCGTCCAACTCATATTGCCTGATAAATCTCTGAGCTAGCTCGCTTACCGAGATTCCAAGCTCTTTTGCCCTGTTAATCATCTTGTCATCTATATCGGTGTAGTTCTGAGCAAACTTTACTTCATAGCCGCGATATTCAAAATATCTGCGAATAATATCAAAACAAACCACATTGCGGGCATTTCCAATGTGAATATAATTATAGACTGTCGGGCCGCAATTATACCAGCCAACCCTGCCGGGATTTATGGGCTTAAATGCCTCTTTTTTTCTTGTTAAAGTGTTGTAGACCTTTATTGCCATTTTTCGTCAAACCATTCCTTCGGCGGTATTTTAATCTTTCTTATATCTTCGCCGGAAACATCCTCCCCAAGCTCCACAATCCTGTTTGCCAGTTCGGCAACAATGATTGAGTTAGGGGGCACATCATTTATGACTAATGCATGAGCGCCAATTTTTGAGTTTTTTCCAACAGTAATCGGTCCCAATACAGAACATCCAACTCCTAAAGTAACATTGTCATCAATTGTTGGGTGCCTTTTTGCGCCTTTTTCATCAGCCCACCATCCATGTCCGCCTAAGGTCACGCCGTGGTACATCATGACGTTGTCGCCTATTTCTGCTGATTCTCCAATCACGACTCCAATGCCGTGGTCGATGAAGAAATTCTTTCCAATCTTCGCGCCTGGATGGATTTCAATTTTTGTGAGAAATCTTGAAAGCTGGCTGATGAGCCTTGGGATGAATGGAATGTGGAGCCGATAAAGAGGATGGGCAATCCTGTGGAGCCATATCGCATGAACACCCGGGTACAGCAGAACTTCAGCTGTCTTAATCCCTCGCAATGCTGGGTCTTTCTTGTATGCTGTCTTAAGGGTGTTGAACATAAATCGGTGTTGCTGTTGGTTGTTATTTAAAGATTGGGCAAGTTCGTGGGATTGAAAATCCCACTTGATGCGGGGGTCTATCGGGTGCAACCCTTAGGAAGGGAGGAATGGGACTCGAACCCATGAATAATCGCTCTGCAGGCGATCGCCTTGGCCGCTTGGCTACCCTCCCAACTAGCACAATGACAGAATTAACAGCAACAAAGTGTTATCATTTTTGTAAGTGTTACTTTCTTTTTTATAAGCCTTATTATTTAATTTTCACCGACACATCTAGGCTGCGAAGGTATTTTATTGCGGCATCAACCTTTTCCTTCTTGCCGGAAAGCTCTAGCTCAAGGTAGCCGCGCTGGTTAGTTACATCTGCCTTGAGTATGTTAGGAATAACTCCCTGGTTCATTGTAAGCTTGTAAAGAATCGGCTCCTTGATGAGCTTCTTCGGAAAAATGCAATCCATAATCACCTTTGCCATGCAATCACCCCTTAAGGCAGTACTGTCAAATGTTTATAAACCTTGTGTTATTCTCTGGAGGCACTGTTTGATGACAAATGTATACTAGTATTTGCTTTGATATTTTAGTTTGTAAAAACCAAACGGAAAACTTATAAATAGGTGAATCGACAGTAAGATATGGTTGTTAGGGAGCAAGTGGGGGTAAAGCTTCCCTCTTCTTTTTCTTGCGACCATTTGCTGTTTGAAGTGCAGCAGTGCATAGTGAACATAAACGACTTAAGAGAAAAGAAATTAAGCATTAAGGATGAAGTTGCAAGGTTAGACAGCTTTGTGAGAAAACTTAAAGATGCCTATTAATTCATTTCTGTAACTCCTCGCAAGAACATAAATTCCCACAATAAGCATTGCCAAAGACAAATACTGCCCAGTGCTTAACCCTAAAAACCTTGGGTCTTCCCTGAGAAAGTCTGAGAAAAATCTGCCGATTCCCAAGAGGGTAAGAAAGACAAAGGAGATGAAGCCAGCTTTTCTTTCCTTTCTTGCAAGTAAAACCAGAATAAAGCCAGCAAATGCGCGGCCAATTGCCCCATAAAGCACAACCGGATGCCTGCAGCCCTCTGCGCCCTTAAACTGAACGCACCATGAAACATTTGTTACAGTTCCCCATAGCTCTCCATTTATGAAATTTGCAACTCTTCCGACAGCAAGGGCAAAAACAGCAGGTATCACAACCATGTCTGTTATCTGAAGGAACTTAATTTTGTATTTTCTTGAAAACCAGTAAACAGCTACAACAACCCCTATAAGACCGCCGTGGAAAGACATCCCCCCTTGCCAGATTTTAAAAATGTTTATTGGGTCCAAGAGGTAGTATTTCGGCTCCCAGAAAATCATGCCCAACCGCGAGCCGAGAATAACTCCCAGCATTATGTAAAGCAACAAGTTTTCCACATCCTCTTTTTTTAGCTCAAGAAAACCCTTTTTCTGGTACCACATCAGAATATAATACCCTGCAATAAATGCGAGAACGTAAACAAGCCCATAATACCTTATTTCAAGCGGCCCTATGTTAAACATTACCGGGTCAATGTTGTGAACGTACATAGTCACAAGCCATCATAGACGTCCTTTATTAACCTTGCGTCTCCCTCTATGTTCGGAGATTCGGAAATAACTACGCCTTTTACCCCAAATTCTTTCCATGCTTTGATTAAATCTTTGTAATTCAATTGGGATTCCTGCAAATTAAGGTGGTTCTTTTCTCCCCTCTCGCCATAATTTATCCCAGAAAGATGGATGTGCATGTTGTTCAGGCCTTTCTTGCCCAAGGCATCTTCAACTTTTTGGAGAATTTGCCTGAAATCCTGCTCTGAGTTTATCTTTCCATTGCTTCTTGCGTGAAGATGCGAGAAATCAATGCACGGCATGACATTTTCTATTTCCTGGCTTAATCTTAGTATTTCGTCAACTGTTCCAAACTGAGCAAGCTTTCCTGTTGTTTCAGGCCTTATCCAGATGTTGTTTCCTTCGTCTTTCAAGGTTGATGAAACTTCCATTAGGTTTTTCTCGATTATGTCGTAAACTTTTTCCTTACTGTTATCATGATAGAAACCGGCATGGAAAACTACCGACCATGCAACGCACATGTTTGCGATTCTTGCGGCATTTAGGATTCTCTGCTTTGAGGCTGAAATCTTTGCATCTTCCTTAGAAGAGAGATTAATGTAATATTGGGCGTGGCATGTCAGAACGATATTGTTCTTTTCTGCAGATTTCTTTACCAAAGGCGCCTTTTCCTTTGAAATATTAACGCTGTGAACGAATTCAAGCTCCATCGCATCTAGATTAAGCTCCCTAACTCCTGCTATGCCCCGTTCAGTATTGCATCCATAACAGGAAATTGGAATTCCGGCTGTGCCGAAGAGGAGTTTGTCCATAATGTTATTGTGGAAACTTAAGGTATTTAAATTATACTAGGCTTCCTGGTGCCATGGGGCTGGAAGCAAGATTGGACGAGAAGGAGTTTGTCAAGAAAGAGTCTTTAACACTAATCGGGGGGCTTGAAAATATAAGGGATGGGATTGGTAAGGATGGTTACAATCCAAACAGTACAAGCCTTAAACTGGTTGAACTTTATAATGCCTCAGCAAATAGGATATTTGAGTATGCGTTAGATATATACCGGCAAAAGCATGGCGATGAGCCCTTCAATGCCGCGTTGATATTCATCGGTGGCTATGCACGCAATGACCCTTCATTTGCATCTGATGTTGACATGAGGTGGGTTTCTGCGGACAATATGACCCAATTTGAAGCAGATGTTGCAAAATCCTTTAACCACCTTTTTTTGGAAATTTCTGCAAAAATAAACAAGAGCGTCTATAACGGGAAGGTCAAGCAAAGAGCCCCAATTCACAACACGTTCAAGTTCGGAGAGCTGGAAGAGCCTCAGCAGGTAGATTCCTATATCCAATCGCGGTTTATATGTGGAAACTCAACAGTACATTCGGAATTTATAGTAGGGTTTTTTGAGGAGGTCGACAGGATAAAGACTGTAAAGGATATCTTTGATTGGTATGATTCGGTTTCCGTTCAGCATGACAGGAACTTCATAGACCTGAAAGACAGCGTCGGCGGATTAAGGTACGATAACATCTCAAGCTGGCTGTATTTAATGTTTAAAGGCGGAGGGGTCGGGTCTCATTTGAGGTATTTTGCGAACAAGGGCATAATAACTGAAAATGAGAAAGAAGAGTACAAGGAAGCATTGAGCGTGCTTAAGGGTTTAAGGCACCTTTTGCATGCTGGCTACTCAAGAGGTTTGCCTTACCACTCAAACTTGGAATTGCTTACCCCGGAAACAGCAAGATTCGTTTCTAAATTCCAATACCTATGCGTTCTGCAAGATTACGTAAGCAAGTATTCGCTAAAAACAAAAAGCTCTGAAGAAATTGTTATGGCGGCTGCCCGAAAGGCAACAGAGATAGTTTCCAAGTTCTCACGCATATTTGTTAATTACATCCATGAAAAGGAACCAACAAAAATCGGCGAATTTGAGATAAAAAAGAACAGGATTTATCTCGACGACGGCAGACTGAACCCAATTAATGCGATGAAAGCATATGCGCTGGCTGCAAAATATGGTTTGGGAATAAGCACAAGCCTGAAAAGAAGCTTGTCAAAGCAATCCCAGCATTTTGAGATTGAAGATGGCGATTTACTTGAAGTTGCAAAGGCATTTGAATCTATCTTTAGCGGCAAATACATAACCCGGACGCTAGATGCCATGGTCAAATCCGAAACCCTCTTTGGGTACTTACCTTCAACCATAGACGGCTTCAACTTTAAAAACGAGGGCAGAAAAAAACTCCCCCATTCAAAAACCGTAATTCAGCAGTCCCTTGACGGCATTGCGATGCTCGAGATGATTAGGGATTCTGATGATAAATCTGATGACACCATACGAGAATTGAAGGAAATCTACTTGTCCCTTGGAAAAAGTGCAGAGAGCATTTTCTTAGCTCTCCTTTTCCGGGATACTGGGGTCTCAAAAGACAACCCGTGGAAAGGGCATTTGCAGGTTGGAGCAGACAAATTTAGGGAGCTTGCCTATAGGAACAGGTTTCAGCAGGCAGGAATAAATGTTGAGGAATCAGCAAGGCTCATGGAGATACACAATCGCCTTTATGACCGCGCGACACTGGATATAGCCTTTGATTTTGCCTCGCTAAAGGAACTTGCAGATGAAATCGGGACCGTCGAGCAACTTAAGAGGTTATACCTGTATACAGTTGCAGACACGATGGCTAAGTTTGACAAACCAAGATCTGTTCTGGATGCCAATCAGATAACTAATCTGTATCACAATCTCAGGTACATCTTGGAGGGTAATGCGGGAAGCTTAGAGAAATTCCTAGCTTTAAAAATTGATGATGTTGTTAAAAGTCTGGGAAGGGATTCAGATTTTGAGGATTTCCTTGAAAAATCGCCATTCGATTTTCTCCTCAGCTTGGGTCCCGGCCAATACAAACTTTTCCACAAGGCATACAGGCTTTTGACATCCACGAAAGAAAAGGAAAGGGTTAATGTCGAACTCTTACCTAGGGATGGGTATACTGAAATATGCATTACATCCGATGACAGAGTGGGGCTTTTAGCAGATATTACTGAAATGCTGTTTGCGGCTGGCTACAACATACTCACCACAGACATACATACCCTGCAATTCGGGAGTCGAGCAAGAGTTTACGACCGAATCTTGGTTGCGGGTGAAGTGGATGCTACGCTGAAACCTAGGCTTACAGATGTTTTGCTTGGAAATAGGTCAAGTGATTTTTTCCTTTCGGATTATCACAGGGAATACCTCAAAGGAATCCGGTTTAAAGGAAAGGTATCACACTCCTCTCAGGAATCTTATGAGGCATTGCTTTTCAGAGTTAAGCGTGATGAGCCGGGGCAATTGACTGCGATTGCGAGGTTTATTTCGGATATGAACTTGAGTATCTCTTCATTAAAATCGAATGTGTGGAGTGGCGGCAACAAGAATATGCTTCATGTGACAAGGGGAAAAGAAGACATGCCTGAGGAAGAGGTTTCAAAATTGGAGGAAAAGCTTACAAAGAGGTTTATCATTAAGGAAGAAGCCGAATAGCATAGAAAGTAATATAAAATAGATTTCTTTGGGGAATGGAGTGGAAAAAATAGAGGTAATCAGGGCATCTAAAAAGGGGCTGAAAGGAACTCCGAATATGGCGGATTATGGTAGGTTCTATTCTTCTTTCTCAATCTCAAAGGCAGAAAAGGAGCTGGAATGGTTCAAGGGCAATAAAATAAATGCAGCATACAATGCAGTTGACAGGCATGTCTTAGATGGTTTTGGAAAAAAGAAGGCTTTAATCTGGATTGGGGAGAAAGGGGAGAAGACATTTGCGTATGAAGATATAATGAAATTATCCAATAAGTTTGCCAATGTTCTCAAAAGATATAAAGTAAGAAAGGGTGACAGGGTTTTTTTGTTTCTTCCGAGGGTGCCTGAATTATACACTTCTTTCCTTGGAATCCTGAAACACGGCGCAGTTGCAGGAACGCTTTTTTCAGCATTCGCGAGAGAAGGATTAGTTGACAGAATAGGCCACAGCGAGGCAGTTGCGCTTGTAACACATGCTTCTTTGCTTGACCGTGTTATGGAAGTTAAGAATAAGATGCCAAAGTTGAAACATATTTTTGTGGTTGGAGGAAAAGGGGGAATAAGCTATGAAAAGGAGATGAAAAAAGCATCGGATAATTACAGGGCAAAGCCGATGAAGAAGGAAGATTTTGCCTTTATGCTATACACCTCTGGAACCACAGGAAAGCCAAAGGGAGTTGTGCATTGCCATTATGCCATGCTTCAGGCTCACCTTACTTCAAAGTATGTTCTGGACTTGAAAGAAGATGACGTATACTGGTGCACTGCTGACCCAGGCTGGGTTACTGGCGTTGTTTACGGGATTTTGGGGCCATGGTCGAACAAAGTTACGCAGGTTGTTTATGAAGGTCCATTTTCAGTGGAGAAATGGTACGAAATTTTGAGAAAATACAATGTTAGCGTATGGTATACTGCGCCGACAGCCGTAAGGATGATTATGAAGGAAAGAAGGGAATTAAAGGGAGAAAAAGACTTCAAAAGTTTGAGGTATATAGCTTCTGTTGGGGAGCCTTTAAATCCAGAGGCGATAAAATTTGGAATGAAAGAGTATGGAACGCCTATACATGATAATTGGTGGCAGACGGAAACTGGCGGAATTCTAATTGCAAATTACCCATGCATGGACATCAGATTGGGGTCGATGGGGAAGCCATGCCCGGGAATTGTTGCGGAGATTGTTGACGATAATGGAAGGGTTTTGAAAGCTGGGGTAGAGGGCAATTTGGCGATAAAGCCAGGATGGCCTTCAATGATGAAAACCATATGGAAGAATGGGGAGAAATACAAAAGCTATTTTGTTGGCGGATGGTACATTTCCGGAGACAGGGCGTTCAAGGACAAGGATGGCTATTTCTGGTTTATTGGGAGAGCTGATGATGTAATAAAAACCGCAGGCCACAGGGTAGGGCCATTTGAGGTAGAGTCTGCGTTAGTTGCGCACCCTGCAATTGCGGAAGCTGGAGTAATTGGAAAGCCGGATGAATTGTATGGTGAAATAATAAAGGCTTTTGTTGTATTAAATCCGGGCTACAAATACTCGGATGAGCTTTTTGAAGACATAAAGAAATTTGTCAAGAAAAATCTTGCAGGGCATGCTTATCCCAAGGAAATTGAGGTTGTTGAATCATTGCCAAAAACGAGGAGCGGAAAAATTATGAGAAGGGTTTTAAAGGCAAAGGAGCTTGGGTTGCCTCTTGGCGACTTAAGCACACTGGAGAAATATTAAAATGGGAAAGGAGGAAGAATCAAAGAAGCTTTTCAGGGAAGTGGCAAGGTTTTATGACTGGCATCCTTTTACTCCGTGGTTGAGGCATTTGCAGAGAAAAACAATCGAGAGGGTTAAAGGGGAAAAAATCAAGGTGCTTGATATAGGATTCGGCACTGGGTATGCATTGCAGCAGCTTCGAAAGCGCTTTCCAAAGTCAGAATTGCATGGAATAGATTTCTCCCCTGAGATGCTTAAAATTGCGAAAAAGAGGCTAGGAAATAGTGCAAAGCTCAGAAAGGGATTTGCCCAAAACCTGCCTTACAAAGACAACTCATTTGATTATGTAATCTGCACCGAGGCATTTCATCATTTTGAGCAGCAGGAAAAAAGCCTGAGGGAGATGAAAAGGGTTTGCAGGAAGGATGGCCATGTTATTGTTGCTGACCCTGAGTTTTTCTTTTCTTTTATGCATAGGCTTATGGAAAGGATTGAGCCGGGGAATGCAGGAATGCATAACTCAAGTGAGATGAGAAAGCTTTTTGAAAAAGTGGGGCTTAAGGTAACGTACCAGAAACGGATAGGGCTGATTGCTGTTGTATCGGAAGGCAAAAAATAAAGAGGTAAACTTTAAATATCCCCCCTTTTCCCTTCCCTCAGAATGGTTAGCTATGATGAATTAGGACCTGAAAAGGTTCTACAGGTTTATGACCCCAAAACTGGCATGAGGGGCATTACAGTAATTGACAATACTGCCTTGGGACCCGGCAAGGGGGGCATCAGGATGACTTCTGACGTAAATGTTGAAGAGGTTGCTTCTTTGGCAAGGGCAATGACATTCAAGAATGCGCTTGCAGATTTGCCTTTTGGTGGTGCAAAATCCGGCATAATCGCAGATTCAAAGCATTTAAGCAGGGAGGAAAAA
>C687J35174_10007152_pt1 | contig 14424 bp, 12 predicted proteins | sample RifCSPhighO2_01_FD_35174 | JGI IMG/M metagenome (IMG submission 35174) | reverse complement strand
AAGAAAATTTATGGATCGGGGCTTTTTTCATCATCATATCCAAAACATCAGCGTATCCAAGCCAGGTAATATCTTTCGGACCGGAAAATTTTGTTTCGGCCAGAAACTCCCCGTCGTCGTAAAATCTCGCGTAGGAACTCATCGCCACTCCGTAATCCGGACGCGAGTCTAGTGCGCTTTTTAAAACTTCAATGAACCTCGGATCCCACCAGTCATCCTGTGCAACCCACATGAAATACGCCCCCTTGGCTTCTTTGGCGACAAAGCGGAAATTCCCAAACTGTCCCAGGCGCGCAGATTGCCTGACCAACTTGATTCTCTTATCCCTCTCCGCATATTCTTTACAAATTTTAAAGGTATCATCCGCAGAAGAATCATCTGAAATAATTAGCTCAAATTTTTTATAAGATTGTGAGAGAAGAGAACCCAAAGATCCTCTTATGTATTTGGAACCGTTATAAGCCGGCAAACCGATAGAAACCAGTCCTTTTTCCATAAAATTAGATCAAACTATCCTTGGTTCCGGCACCGGTATTATAAATTTGGTTCCATTTGCCCGCAATTCCTTCTCTTTTGCAAGGATAGACTCCGCGTAATTCCAGGCCAGCAACAGAACGTAATCCGGTCGCCTTTCTTTAAGTTTTTCCGGGGAGTAAACAGGAATACGTGAGCCTGGCGCTAAAAGTCCTTGCTTAAACGAGGTTGTATCGGTTAGAAAATTAATCAAATCCGTTGTCACTCCGCAATAATTAAGCAACGTGTTGCCCTTAGCCGGAGCGCCGTAGCCAATAACTGCTTTCCCGGCTTTTTTTAAATCTGTGAGCAAAGTTACAATTTTATTTTTGTTTTCAGCCGCTTTATTTTTAAATTTAATAAATGTTTCCAATTTATCCAAACCTAGATTTCTCTCCTTATCCAAAAAATTGGTTACGGATGTGCCGGGAACACGGTTTTTCCCGGCGTAAACCCGCATAGATTCGCCGTGAATCGGCACGGATTCTACGTCGAAAATCACAAGCCCCATCCTTTCCACCATTTTATTCAACGCGGTCAATGAATAATAGCACAGATGTTCGTGGTAAATCTGGTCAAATCCGCCGTCACCCATCAAATTTCCCAGCCAATGTACCTCAAAGACGAACGCGCCGTCATCCGCCAAAAGAAGTTTTACGCCGTCAAACACGCCGTCCAGATCGTCAATATGAGCCATAACATTATTGGCAACAATAATTTTCGCCCCGCCGTATTTCCTTAAAATACCGCGCGCTAATTCCGCAGTAAAAAATTCGCCGGTCGTCTCAATACCCTTGCTTCTTGATATATCTGCGATGTTTTCCGCGGGTTCCACATTAAGCGTCCTGCATTTTGCGCGGATCTCATCTAAAAGCACTCCGTCGTTGCCTCCGATTTCAACAACCAAATCTTTTTTGGATAGTTGAAAACGCTCCGCCAGATAGCGCGCCTCGCTCCTGAAATGTTCGGCCAACGGAGCGCTCGCAGAAGTTAAATAATCGTAATGCCTGAATAAAATTTTAGGATCCACGACATCCAAAAGCTGAAAGAGAAAACAGTTTGAGCATAAATAGGCGGTAAGCGGAAACTTGTCTTCAATAAAATTTTCAGTCGGATTGATAAACGCATTCGCCTGCGGCATTTCCCCCAAATCCAAAATTTGAGCAAGATCGGTGCCGCCGCATCCCCTGCAGGTATTCCGCTTATGCGACTTTGGAATGTTCATAAAAATATTTTTCCCATTCGCTGTTTAAATAATCCTTGAGAGCGTCGTCCCACGGCCTCATCAAATCTGCGCACGACGCCAATCCTTCGTTCTTAGTCCGCTTGGCGTCTAAACCGAAAAAAGAAGATTTTACGGGCTCAATACTCTTTTTGGAGCTGAAAAAATCCATGATAAACTTAGCCACGTCATATCTGGAAACAACTCCCTTATTTCCTAAGTGAAAAATGCCCCGCTTGTTCTCACTGATGAGAATTTTGGCCGTGCGCACAAGATCTTTGGCAAAAGTAGGCGACCCGATTTGATCCTTGACCGCCATTATTTTTTTGACCTCCGGGTTCAGAAGCTGGCGGATTATCTTCGCTACGAATTTCTGATCCTTTTCCGGGCCGCCGCCCATCATCCAGCAAACCCTCAATATCAAATAATCTTTTAAAATGCTTTTTACGGCCAGCTCTCCCAAAAATTTAGAATGCCCGTAATAATTCTGCGGATTCGGCTCGTCCTCTTCGGCGTAGGCTCCGCCTTTTTGCCCGTCGAAAACTCCGGCCGTGGAAATATAGGCCAGTTTCGCTCCGTATTTTTTCGCGGCTAGCGCAAGATTATAAGTGCCCAAACTATTTACTTTGTAAGCATAATCAGGATCGCGCTCGCACCTGTCCACATCCGTTTCCGCCGCCAAATGCAAAATAGCTCCGGGTCGGTACTTAGCGCAAATATCCATAACCTCTTTTAGATCTGTTACATCGAGTAAACGATGGTCTGTCTTGATGCCGAAGTCAACATAGCTTCCGACCATTCCGCCGGCGCCCGTAATTAAAACTTTTGAAAAATCATATTCCATTTAAATGTTTCTTATTTGCGGCCCATTTCGCCGCGTTAAGCATAGATTCGTGAGTACCGGCATCCGACCAAAATCCTTTCACAAAATCGTAAGAAAGCGCCTGCTCCGCGATATACATATTATGCGCATCGGTAAGCTCCAATTCGCCTCTCCCCGACGGTTTTAATGTTTTGATTTTTCCAAAAATATCGCGATTATATAAATAAAATCCGGTTGACACAAAATTAGATTTAGGCTCTTTCGGCTTCTCAACAATATTATTAACCAATCCGTTTTTAATCTCCGCAACTCCGAATCTGTGCGGATCCGGCACTTCTTTCAAAAAAACTTTCGCGCCGTTTTTGCCTTGAAATGACCGGACAGCCGCAAAAAAATCATCCTCAAAAATATTGTCGCCCAAAATAACGGCCAGCTGTTCTCCGGGTAAAATAAAATCTTCCGCCAAGCGCAAAGCCTCTGCTATTCCTCCGGAACCGTGCTGAAGCGCGTATGACAGCTTGACCCCGTAATCTTTTCCGGAACCCAAAAAATTCATAAAGTGCCCACCGAATTCTTTTCCGCAAACAATCATAATCTCGGAAATGCCGGATTTCTTGAGAGTATTCAGAGGATATAAAATCATCGGCTGATCATAAACCGGCAAAAGGTGCTTGTTGGTGATAAGAGTCAGGGGCTGTAGCCTTGTGCCCGTTCCCCCGGCTAAAATTACTCCTTTTATTTTTTGTGTGCTTTCCATAGATCTATATGGGGGTTAAAAACTCCTGTTTTTTTTCTTACTTTGTCTATCCATCCGGGGTTCGCCAGATACCAGTCCACCGTTTTATTGAAATGCTTTTTAAATTCATGCGTAGGCCTCCACCCGAGCTCCTTTTTTATTTTTGAAGCGGTAATGGCGTATCGTAAATCATGCCCCGGGCGGTCGGCCACAAATTGCATCCACGATTCATCTTTCCCGAAGCGCCGAAGTATCAATTTCGCTATCTCCAAATTATTCATTTCGTTATCCGCGCCGATATTATAAACTTCTCCAGCCCTTCCTTTAAAAAGGCAGAGCTCCAAAGCGCGGCAATGGTCCAAAACATATATCCAGTCCCGCACATTCGTGCCGTTCCCGTAGATCGGGAGGGTTTTCCCCTCCAGCATTCTCAATATTAAAAACGGTATGAGTTTTTCCGGATACTGGTAAGGGCCGTAATTATTTGAGCAATGCGTCACCACAACGGGCACTTTGAAAGTATTCGCGTACGCCCTGCATAAAAGGTCGCCGCCGGCTTTTGTCGCGGCGTAAGGGACATTCGGCCGGAAAGGCGTATCTTCCAGGAAAGCTGTTTTTTTGCCAAGCGGAAGGCTCCCGTAAACTTCATCGGTAGAAACCTGAACGTATTTCTTTATCCCGGGATTCTTTTTGACGGCCTCCAGCATGTTGAAAACACCGGTCACGTTCGTATTTATGAATTCTTTGGAGCCTACGTGTATGCTCCTATCAACATGAGTTTCCGCGGCGAAATTAATGAGAAAATCCGGTTTAAAATCAGAAACCGCTTTTTCAAGCTTTTTGGCGTCGGCGATATCGCCTTTCACAAACTTATATCTCCGATCGCCCGCAACACCGCGCAAATTATCCGGATTGCCTGAATATGTCAGCTTATCGTAATTTAAAATTTTTGCGCGCGGGTATTTGCCCAAAATATAACGGATAAAATTGGAGCCGATAAAACCGGCGCCCCCAGCGACGAAAATCCTGAAAGTTTTGCCTTTAGATGCCATGCTTTTAGAACAAAATTTACCCTTTATAAGTAACCGAGCAGGTGCCGATAATCACGGTCCGAATGGCCTTGTTTTTGGCCGATCAGCTGTCTTAATACATTCCTTATTCCCAGCGCTCCGCTTTTAGGCAGCGGCATCTCGATTTCCTTAATATTATAATATTTGCTTAAAATCGAGCTTACCGCAGAAAGCTCCGGATTATTCGGGGAATGGTCTCTGTTCCAGCTATAAATATTCGGAACGCCCCATTTTTTCGCTTCCTTAATATATTTGTCTGCTTGCGCCGTGGTCATTTCCTGAAAAGACGCCTGATTTAAAATTAAATCAGGAGCCCGAAAATTCCATCCGCCCCACGCATAATGTGGCATAAAAATAAAATCGTAGTTTTCAATTTTTAGATTTGAAATCGAGGCCCGGCTTCCGTCCGATAAGAATACTTTCTTTTCGGGAAATAATGTCTTTAGATAAGTCGCCGAAAAAAGCATTGTTTCCGGGAAATCAACCAAAGCATAGATAACTTTCGGGAACAGCGTTTTAAATTGATACGCAAACCCGCCCCATCCGGATCCGATTTCCAGAACAAATTTTTTACCGTTTGTTTTTTTAAATTGGTCCAAAAGCCCTGATTTATCCAGAACGATTAAAGATTCGTAAAACTTGACGGTATCAACATTAAAAAGCATGCCGTTAATTTCGTGGCCGAATCCGCCCAGCAAAGGAGATTCTGAAACCAATAAATTATTTCTATCCAATGATTTTAGCAATTTCAGCCGTTCCGAAAATTTTACAGCGTTCCTAGAATGATGTTTTCTATACGCATAATCATATAATCCGGTTAGATGGTAAGAATGGTGACGCAATTTTTGCATAATCAAAGGCGAAGCGTCAAACATATAATCAAAGCCTGATATTTCCTCCTGCCAATATTTGCTAGGCGCGGCTTCTCTTGGACAATTCTCAATCATCCTCCAAACCGCCTCGCGGACATCAAGATAATTTTGATATGCCAAGCTTCCTTTGGCATCTCCGACAAGCTTCGCAAATTCGTTTTTAGTCATATTTTAATTTTAAACTAATTTTCCAGCTAGATAAAATCAAGTAATGGGCTTCTCTATCTCTTCCACGGCCGCTTCGCCAGCGGAAATACCGAGGCCATTGGGCCTTATAAACTTTTTCACGAAGTTTTCGCGGTTTTTTCTGCGGGCATCTTTTCCGGCCAAAAGATTTTTCAATGCGCCTGCAAATTCAGCTCCGTTTTTTACCCCGGCCAGCGCTCCGGTTAAAAATAAGTGCCTGAAATGCAGCGTCTCCATCTGCGAATCTTTATATTCATCCGGCATGAACGCCATACCGGGCTTCCCGGCGATGATCGCGTCTATCATTCCGCTTGTATTTATGCTGATAGTGCAGACCGAAAAATAAAGCGTGTCATAAAAAAGCTTCAGGGAATCTTCGGAGTTGGGAAGGCTCCCCTCTTTCGGCAGTATCAAAACATCCTTCAAATTCAGCTTCTCATATATCCGGAAATTAGCCGGATGCGGACGGATAATGATTTGAGTGTTTTTGAGCGCGTCGTCTTCGTCCATGGCTTTCCTTAACCTCTCCAAAACCCAGCTTTCATCCCTTGCCACATTTACGGAGGAGCCCAGATAAAGAACTACCGGGTCTTTCGCGCGGAACCCGTACTTTCCGCAGAATTCTTCTCTTGTCTGCGATACTTTCATTTTCAAAAACCACTGGTCAAAAACAGGCGCTCCGACAACGCGGATATTGCGCTCGGGAATACCATGGTGCGCCATCGCCTCTTTTTTTCCCTCCTCGCTCCAAACCAATAAAATGTCCGGAACAATATGTATGAGCCCTTTATTCGTAAGGTTGTCCCAGGAAATCACCGGGATCGCTGTGGGGATTTTCAAAGCCTTCGCGGCTTTTAAATATTCCAAATCAGCGGAAGAAAACCGCATATTCACAGGGGAAGCCATGACAATATCCGGCTTAAATTTTAATATATCTTCGGAGATTTTTCCGTAGGGCGGGGCAATCCTTTCAAATAAACGCAAAGAACCCCCGGAGACCCCGCTCTTCAGCAAAAATCTTGCAAAGCCGTAATTAAAAAAACTCCGCAGAGTAGCTGGCAAATAACTTTTCCACCTTTCCTGATAATATTTGCGAAAATCTTTTCTGGGAAGGAGCAGGTAGCTTCTGTAACTTAAAAGTTCGCGGGTATGAAATAAGATCTTCCGCCAAAAGTCACTCCTTCTTGTCGCTTCAGCAAATTCAAAATCCGAATGATTCTTTTTAAAACTATTAAGCCTCTCCAAAGAATCAGCTGTTTCCGTCCAGCGTTGATCGTAAAGTAGCTTGACCTTATGCCCGCGCCCAAAAAGCACTTCTAATATGCTCCTATAATAAAGAAAGTGCTCGGTTGACCGGATAACAAATAAAATTTTTAACTGTCGGTTCACAATTTCATAAGTAAACACTGCTCGCTAAGCAAGCCAACTTTTGCAAAATCGGTGCGCGTGCTTAGAAATTCATTAATTGCCTTCTCAATACCCGGACAGCTGGCCGCACGGTAATCATCTATCACGATTATTCCGCCCAGAACCATTCTTTCTCCAAAAAATTTCAAAGCAAAAATGGTAGGCGCGTAAATATCTACATCTAAGTGTATGAAATGAAATTTTAAACCGGAAAATTGATTTGCCACATCTTGTATGCGCCCTTTGAAAACTTTCACAAAATTAAATCGCCCCAGATACCGCGAAACAGTATCAAAACTTGTATTTTGAAAATTTTCCGTCGTGTGTTTGCCTTCTTTGCCGTTGGGCAAATCTTTCTCGCTATGCCCTTCAAACGTATCAATACTATAAATCCGCCCGGTTAAAGAAAGTTTTTTAACAACGGAAGCTAAAAAGAAGCTGCCGCCGCCATTGTAAACGCCTATTTCGGCAATATTAAGCTGTTTGTATCGCCTCGAAAGATCTCGCAAGGCTTCGAATAGAGTAGAAAGTCTGTCGTAGTAAAGAGTGGTGGTTTTAGCGTGCACAACCTCATCCGCTACATTTACAAAGTCTGCATTTTCCCTGGGGTCGTGTAATTTGTACCGCAAATTTGCCTTGATCTCCGGAACATACACATATCTGTCTTTGCGGATAAATACATCATATCCGGCCAACTTTAATACTTTTCTAATTAATCTGAACAGTATTTTGGTATTTTTTAAATAATACATAAATAAAATTAAACTTGATTCCCCGAAATATAGCGAATAATATCAGCCCAAATTGAAGATGCCAGCGGCCGTCTTCGGACCCACGCCGCAGCGAGCCACGGCAAAGGAGCCAATAATTTTCTGTGAAAAGGAATAATTGGAGAGCGAAACGCTCTCGCGATGGAAGTAACAAAAATGTTCGTATGGGTTGACTTAAAAAATTTCGGTTCTATCAGCCAAAAAGCGTTTTTTGGAGGAGCGGGAATACCGCTATAAATTTTAGACATATCAGCCTCAACTTTACCGCTGAATTTTCTGGTATCGGCAAAACGAAGAACCCGGTCCACGGTTATGAATCTGGCCGCCAACGCCATCTCCGACACAAAAATCTTATCCCACGCCTTCCTTTCGGCCAAAGGGCGTTTTAAGCAACGCGCCAAGAGATTGCGCCTGAAAAGCCCGTAAGGGACTTGGGACGGATGTATATTACGCACAGTCAGGGCGTCCATATAATTTCGGTAAAAATTGTGCGAAGTAATATCTTTTTCGCCGTTAAACAATATCTCTTGTTTAACAACCCCATCTTCATACATATATTGAAATGAGCTCAAAGCCAAACCGTATTCCGGGTTAGCGTCTAATTTGCCCGCTAAAACTTCGACATACTCCGGATGCCACCAGTCATCCTGTCCGGCCCACATGAAATATTCTCCGCTTGCTTCTTTAAGGACATTATAAAAATTATTCACGTATCCGCCGCGCCTTTCGTTGCGAAATAATTTCATCCGGGGAAATATTTTCGCGTAAGATTCGCAGATCTGAAAAGTATCGTCATCCGAGGCGTCGTCGGAAATTATCACTTCAATGTTTTTATATGTCTGGGCGGCCAAAGAATCCAGCGCGCGCCTTACATACTTCGCCCCGTTGAATGTCGGAAGCCCTATGCTCGCCAATTTAGACATTTGTTTGGTGATGATACATTTTATAAAAGTAAGAACGTTGGCTCTTTAAAAGCTCCCTGGGGCTCCCGTCCTCCACTATACACCCCTGCTCCAATACGAAAATCTTATCTACGCCGGATATGGTGGAAAACCTGTGCGCTATGATAATGATAGTAATTTTTCCCTTTAATTCCTCAAGCGTCTTTTTAATCAGTGTTTCGGATTCCCCGTCCAAGGAGCTCGTTGCTTCGTCAAGCAATAAAATTTTCGGATGCCTCGCCAGCACTCTTGCGAGCGCCAGTCTCTGTCGTTGTCCTCCGGACAAAAATAATCCGCGGTCGCCTACCTGGGTTTTCATTTTTTTCGGACACTGCTCTATAAAATTATAAATATTCGCCATTTTGGCCGCCTCAATCACTTCCGCATCCGTAATGCTTTTATCGTAAAACTTTATATTGTCTTCAATCGTGGCGTCCATTATAAAAATATCTTGGGACACATAACCGACGCTGCGCCTCCAGCCGGAAAGTTTATATTCTCTGGCGTCTATTCCGTCCATCAGCAGGCGCCCCGCGGACGGCTCCAAAAATCGCATAATTAAATCGGCAATGGTCGTCTTCCCCGCGCCGGATACGCCGACCAGCGCCGCCGTCGTCCCTTTTGGGATTTGAAAATTGAGTTCTTTCAGCACTTCGCGCCCGGCGGCATAAGAAAAACTTAAGTTTTCAAATGTCAGCGCGTTGGTGAAAATAAAATCTCTATGGCTGCGCCCCGCGCCGTCCTTTTCCTCCTGATTGTCCAGAAGCGTGTCCCGCAAAATATACACTCTCTTGATGCTCGGAACCGCCTCATTCGCATCGCGCATGATCACCTGAAACTTTTCAGTATAAGTGAATATCTGACGGATCATATAAACAGTAACCAAAAATGTGGCAAAATTAAAACTCGGCAACTTATAAGAAAAGGCGAAAAGCAAAGAAATAAAAATCACGCTTAAAGGCTCAACCGGGTTAGACATTAATCCGCGGACTTTTATGAGCTTAAGGCTGATTTTTTTAGATTCATCCAGAATTCCGCTTAATTTTCCGAAATTCGCGGCTTCGGCATTCAGTGCTTTTATTGTTTTCAACCCCAAAACACTCTCGCTGACAAAATGAAACATTGAGCGCCTAAGCGTGGTTGCGATAGTCGCCTGCGCCCTTATGTTTCTGATAAACAATTTTGACAAAACCAGTATCGCGGCGCCCGAAGCCAAAGCAAGCAAAGAAACGAAAAATGAAATATAAAAAACCGTGGCGGCGTACGCTATAAAACTTACCGCTTCGTTTAAAGCAGCGAACATCCTCGTTACCATTGATACTACCACCGCCAAATCGTTGAGCAGAGTGTTTTCCAAATACCCCACCTTTTGCCCGACCAGATAGCTCCATTTGGAATATATCGTCCGCATGAAAAACTCCTTTCTGACGCTGTTTGAAATATCAGCGCTTATCACCCCCCCCACATAGTGAAAAATATAAAGTACTATTGCTTTAAGTATAAAAATGGAGATAATGAGCGAAACCAGGGTAAAAACGGTCGGCTGAAAACCAAAATAAGAAAAAATAGAAAAGATGGCTTTAGAGACTGCGTTATCATCCGCTCCTTGAGCCTGCATAACTATTCCAAAAAGCGGCACCAAGGCAACAACGCCGATGCTCCCCAAAAAACCGTTTAAAACACCCAAAATAAGCAGCGTGGCAACCCTGCCTTTATGGCCGCGGTACAGATCGCGGTATAAAAGAAAAAACGGCCGAAGTTTAGCTAACATCTTCAATATAACCTCAAAATAATTTTATAGTTTTAGCGCCGGCGCGATGCTCTTTAGCCTCTTTACGGCGAGTCTGAACGTTGTTTTAAGATCAAATAGTTTTACCCTCCAATACCATGCTGATAACAATGGGGGGGTTGCGGGTTTTTTAATGATAACGCCCAGTCCGTATTGAGAATTTGACGCGTAATAGATATATTGGCCGTTATTCGGCCGGAGAAAATCTTCAACAGCGGTCAAAACTCCGTTCCGCGGCCCGCCTTCATAGAGAGCATTATTCGCCCCGGCGTTAAATCCGCCCTCATCAACCAATTCGCGCCTGCCCCTCGCCATGCCCCTTTGAGCATACGAAAACAGGTGCTCCTTGGGGATATTCGCAGGATCATAGTACATATCGCGCCTTGCGTAGGGCCACCGGACATCATGCAAAAATATAGTGCCGCTGTTCTTTAATAATCCATGGCGATGGATTTCTTCCAACTCATTCAAAACGGTGTAATAATTATGATCGCCGTCTATCAGGATGCAATCAAAAGGATTCCGCAATTGCGGCAATATCTCAAGGCTCAACCCCTTCAGCAAATTCACCCGCGGATTATTTTTATATTTTTCAATCAAATCTCTGTGAACGCAAGGGTCTATTACGCTAATTTTGATCTTCGGATTGCCCTTCAAAAGCTGGTCGGCGTTTTGGCCCCGGGAAGAACCGATTTCCAATATATTCTGATATTTATGTCCCAGAATATACGGCTTTAAAATTTGCGATGCGAAATGCCTCACGTTTGTTTTGTTAAAAATAATTTTTCTACTTCATCCGCAAATATTTCGCCGGCCGGTTTCTCCATGCCGCGCGGACGGACATATTTCTTAATAAAATCACGGCGTTTTTCGGCTCCGGGATCAACCCCGCGGAGTATATTGCCCAGGGTGTCCGCAAACTCATCTCCGGTGCGGACAATCTCTAAAACTTCGCCGTCTTTTAACTGCCTCCAGTGCGGCGCTTGAGCCTGAATTTGATCGTAGCGCAGCGACAAGAAAGAGATCACCGGCTTTCCCATTATAAACGCGTGGATAAAGCCGCTTGTGCAAATTCCGGCAACAGCCGAAGAGTAATAAATAGAATCGTAATATAATCTCCTGGAAGCCTCAAAACCCGAAGTATCGCTTTTGGGCTCAAATGCGAAATCCCTCTCTCCTCTAAACAACTTCAAAAAATATATATGCGCCGGGTGCGGCCTCACCAAAAACTGTACGCCCCGGAGCTCCGGATCCCCGGAATTTTCAAGGGTTTTTTTAAAAAGCCGCAAAATCCCTGTTTCATCGCGATAGATGGAGCTAGAGCCCATATATAATACAATTGGGCGATCCGGACTCAAACCATAGTATGCACAAAATTCCTCCCTGGTCATCGCGGGCCGCAGGCCCTCCTGCAGAAAATTATCAAAAAACGGCGCCCCTATTATCTTCGTATTTTCAATCGGGATATTATGCTTAGCAACCGCCGTACTTTGTTGGATTTTATTCCATAAAAACATCAAATCCGGAACCAAAGGAACCCCCCCCTTTACCTCCAAATTATCCCATCCTAGAATAAAAAGCGAATTAGGTATGCCCAGGGCCTTGCTCGCGCTAAGATAATCATAATCCGGAGTTGTGCCAATTAAGTCGGGTGGCACCGAAATTGACACAAAGTCCGGAGAAAACGATTTAATGTGCGCAATGATTTTAGGATCAGGCGGCGCGCGCCTCTCCAAATAATCCAAAAACCGTCCGCATAGTTCGCTTTTAATCAGCAGGTTGATGTTTAGAAACGGAAATAAAATCAACGGCTTCATCCACCAAGGAAAGAATTTTTTGAGGCGGCGACTGTAGTAATCGGATGTTTTCCCGCGATCGCGCCAGATGAGATTGCGTCTGTAACTTGAAACGAGGCGCTTCAAATGCAAAATACCGCGCCAGGGGCCCGAACGGTAAAACGAATAACCGAAAGTAAAATTTGGGAACTCCTCGCTTAAAGATTTCAACTCCAAAAATATGGCGTCCGCAAAATGCTTGGCAAAAACCAAGTGCACCTTATGCCCCCTCAAACACAAAGCCCGGATAACGCTCCTCCAATAAAAGAATAGCCCCCCTTCTTCAGTTGAAATAAAAATCTTCATAAATAAATATGAATTTATTTTAAACCAATAAAGCGCAAGATCTCCTTAGACATCCTTTCGGACGATTTCCCGTCGGAGTAAGAAAGCCATTTTTCCCGGATTTTTGCGCGACCGGCCGCATGAATTGACGGATCCGCCAGATAAGAACCGACCGCCTTCAAAAATTCGTCTTTGCCCCCAACATACCATGTTCCGCCGGTACTCCGCAATTTATGGATATGATCCCGCAAAAAACCCCAGCCTTTCGCATAAATACTTCGCTCGGTAGGATAAGTATCCACCAAAACCGACGGCTTATCAACCAGCGCCGCATCCAAAGGCAAGGACGTCGGGCCGGTCACTACAAGATCACAGAAGTGCAGCGCGTTGATAAGATTTTCATTGTCCTCCGGCGTTATTTCAAATTCGCCTTTGCGGGCCGCAAACCTAAAACCGGGCTTGTCCATTACAACATTGGCCGGCCATGTTTTTTTATCAATTGATTCAATGTCTTCGCCCGGAGGAAACCGCGACAATATATTTACGTCAAACGACAAAAGGAGATTAAGCGCGTAATCATCCGTGTCGTTAAATTTAATAATTCTATCGCCTCCGGGCGCGAATAATATCAATTTTTTCGTCGGATTAAAGCCGTATTGCGCAAAAAATGCGTTACGGTTTTTTGTCGGGCCGAAAACATATTTATCGTAATGCGGAATTCCTACGATTCTTATTTTTTCTTCAGGAAATCCCTGAAGATTGACGGTCTCCAGCTTAAGTTCGCTTGATCCCGCCAGCAACAGATCCGGCCAGATTCGCAGCAACTGCTGAGTGGGATTGTCCCATGATCTCCACATATTTATTACCGGTATTCCGCGCCGCCGCGCATCCTGCATCAAAGCAACGTCATCCTCATTTTTCACTTCGGTTGAAAATACCGCATCCGGTTTATACTTGGTAATCAGTCCGTCAAAAAAACCCCGGGGAGACAATCTTAAATCAAGCCATCTGGCAATCGCACGGATCGTTTTTGGTTTTCCGACAAATCCGACAAACTCCAATAAGATGAAATGAATAAAATTCCTATCCCAATAAAGTGAATATTTCCGGTGATTACGGATTGTTCCTGAATTAAGAAAATGGCGCGCCAGACGCTTAAAAAAGAATCCGGAAAACCTTCGGGAAGACATATATGTCCTCGCGCCTTCAACCAAGACGTTATCTGCGCCAAATCGATCTTTGAAATATCCGGTTTTATAATCAGGCACCACCAGGACAATCCTTAAATCGAGATTTTCCTTAAGCAGGCGCAAAACATCGGTAGACAAAATATTTCGGGAAATATGCGGATGAAAGCTTGTTATAAAAATTGTTTTCATATTTATCCTAAACAAATCCTTTAATTTCCTCCAAAATCCGCCCGGCATTCTTGCCGTCAGGCTGGCCAAAAACTTCATGACACATTTTTTTGCGTTTTTCCATGTTTTTTGCCGGATCGTTGAGATACATTTTAACGAAATCCAAAAGTTCCGCAGCCGACTCTGCCACAGATATAGCCCCGATAGGCAGAAGATATTGGAAATGAGTAAAATTCTTGTGCCGTCTTACGGATTGGTATATTGATCTTGTTTTATATCCGTCAAAGCTCGCGATTATCGTCGGGCGGTCAAGAATGCTTGCTTCCGTCGCAATGGAAGAATAAGTCGTCACCAGGACATCGGAATGGTTAATTACATTCAAAAAATTTTGTACGTTCGGGACCGAGCTCCAGCTATCAACTGCGTCAATATATACCAACGGATTGCCTACGAATGGCCGGTATTTTTCCTTTTCAAATATGGCGGCTGGGTGGGGTCGGATGATGACGCGGACATTTTCCCCGAATTCTCCCTTTTTTATCCATTTGAGGATCATGTCAACGATATCGGCGCCGTCCAAAGAGTAAGGCCCCTGAGAGCAAAAATTGATAATGCGG
>C687J35174_10007140_pt1 | contig 14444 bp, 12 predicted proteins | sample RifCSPhighO2_01_FD_35174 | JGI IMG/M metagenome (IMG submission 35174) | reverse complement strand
TTATCCTCTTATTTCAACAAGAGTTCCCGGCCTACCAGGCACGGCCCCAGAGATAAGAAGTGTATTGGTCGCCGCATCAACTTGAAGAACATGCAGGTTTTTCACGGTGACGCGGTCACCGCCCATGCGGCCTGCCATACGCATACCCTTAACGACGCGCCCGCCTGCACGTCCGCCTCCGCCGATAGAACCCGGGGAGCGCTCCTTGTTCTTCTGGCCGTGACTGCGCGGACCGCCATGAAAACCGTGGCGCTTCACGACACCCTGGAATCCTTTGCCTTTTGATATCGCCGAGACAGATACCGTGTCCCCTGGCGCGAACACAGAAACATCGATAACTTTTCCGCGTTCTGCTTCAGATGCCGCTCCCGGAGAAAATTCGCGGAGATAGCGGAACATGCCGAGGTCTTTGAAATGTCCCTGTTGCGCTTTCGCGATATTCTTCTCTTTTTTAGAACCGAATCCGACCTGAACGGCATCGTATCCGTCTTTTTCTTTGTCCTTAACTTGCGTTATGGTGAGAGGCCCTGCGGTGATTATCGTCGCAGCCGAAACCGCTCCCTTATCATCGAAGATCTGGGTCATCCTGCCTTTTGTTCCGAGCATGAACTTCATACGTTAATGAAAAATCGCGCAACGGCACATCGCGTTCGCGAGTTACCATTGGTCCCCCGTATGGGGACGTAGCGTCGGCGTAGTATACACAGCTCTAAGAACAGCGCAAGCGAGACGCGCTTAAAGGGTCCCGCGCACAATTCTTCTCTTCCCAGCCTTAGCGAAAAGACATGGTTCTTTTTGACGGTTTGAGCCACTCCTCCGTCAAAAAGAACCAGGTCTTTGAGCGTCCTATTTATCTTCAAAGCTCCTCGAACACGGGAATGATGTTGACGTTCACGGTCTCGGTTATCGACGACGGCGCGGCACCGGAGAATCCCGCACACGAGAGCGTGTAGGAGGTCTGGCTCGTGATAGGGCTTGATGTCCTGCCGGCAGAGCCGGAGAAACCGCCGCTCCACGAGTCGCCGTTGGTGCCGGTCACGGTGCAGGATGTGCTGTTGGAGACGTTCCAGTACACCGAAGTCGTGTCGCCGCTCCAGAGGAGCGAGGGCTTCACCTCAAGATGGCCGGTTGCAGTGAAGGGGCCGTAGCTGATGTTCGTTGCGGAGAAGGAGGTGAAGCCGATAGACGGCGGCGGGATGCAGGCGCTTCCCGAGCATCCGTACGAGCAAGATTGCGAGAGCGATTCGACGCACGAGGCATTGCGATAGTAGAGGTCGTTGCCGGAGCAGAAATATGCGGGGGTGCAGGATGGCGGATCTACAAGGTCAACCGAGCTTCTAACCCCGTATCCGGATCCGCTCCAGGAAAGCCAGCCGACGACGTCGGAACCCCACGAGTATCCGGAGAAGGTCGTGCTGGCGATGGTTCCGCCATACGAACTGCTGTCGGCCGCCGTGCCGGAGAGGCGTATCCAGCCATCCCAGCCGCCGCTCGCGGAAAGCGCCTTTGCCCAGCCGGTTACCGTGCCGCTCGTGGTCGTCGTGACCAATGCAGGAGCACACGGCGCGGAAGGACAGCCCGCGGTATCGGCGGCGTTGAACGAGATCCATCCGATATTCTCGCTCCAGGCGTAGCCGGAAAAAGCGCCGGAGGGCGGGTCCACGCGCACGCCGTAATCCGTTGTGCTACAACTGCCCGCGTCGGTGCAATTAAAAGACACCCATCCTATCGTGTCGCTCCAGGCGTAGCCGGAGAGATTGTCCGAACTCCCTGCGAACACGATCTGGTTGCCGAACCCGGCAACGAGAATGATGCCTGCGAGTGTGGCGAAAAGAAAGATTATCTTTTTCACGGAAATTTTCTAGAACGGATCGGGTATAGACCCCCAGGCATTCCCGTTCTGGCTTGTCTTGCACTGCGTGCTATCCGTCGTTCTGTTTGTCCTGCAACAGCTGTACACGTTATTACCGTTAGAAGAAGCAACGCCACAGGATAATTCGTAGCTCCCCGAGCCCCCGGCTTCAAATGGATCGTACATGGACCCCCAGGCATTCCCGTTCTGGCTCTTCTCACATTGCGTAGCGCCTGTTGTTTTATTCACCTTGCAACATAACACGGCTGTGCCGCCACTGTTCCCGCTGTAATAACCCTCATCGCACGATACTTGATAAGTCGCGTCGCCCAAGCCGACCGCCTCTCCCCACGTCGAAGCGCAGCTGCCCCCGAGACAAATAGGATCGGTGTTGCTGCTCGACGACCACCACATCGTGATGCAACTCGTTCCGATGCAATACTTGGGTGAAGTGACGGCGCTTGCGTTCGCCGTGGCACCAACCGTCACACTGTCGGCCACGAAGTTCGCAACGCCCAGTCCGCCGCTTTTCACTTGGTTGGTACTCCCCACATTTACGGGCGCGGAAACGTTTCCCGTCGGCGGCGCACTTGAGGGACCTGTCCACGCGAGCGCAAAGTCGACTCCGAGTCCGATTATGAGGATAAGGACGAGTGCTTTCAGGGGCTGAAGAATGGATGACGATGACATGGCGGTACCGCTTATGTTAATGATTAATATTCTGCAATAGTTTCAGTTTATCATCTGCGGAAAGAGATAGCGCGCTATTTGTACCCAGCTCGCGCAATATGTCCAGCTTCGCTTTCGAATTTACCGAGGAACCGGACGCCGCTTTGTCGAGTTGGTTAAGGAGTTCATATTTCCCATCATCGGTAATTATCGTCCCCTGCGCCTGCTGTATCTGTATCGGAGGAAAGCCGACCGTTTGAGGAGCGCGTTCCCGGGAACCGCGCCAGAGAAAAAGAATGGCGGCGACGGAAACAAGAGCGAATATGTAGTAGGCGATCTCTTTAATCCGAGAGAGTCTAATCTCTTCCATGCACAAAGCTTATCATACGCCGGCATCAGCGTGGTCCGCAGTCTTACCAAGAACATAGCGCGACTCTTCCCAACCCCAGCGAGCCCGGGCAGGACACTTTTGCCGTGTCCCTGCCTGCCGGCAGGCAGGCAGGTCGCAATGTCTCGGGTGCGACCGAGCGAGAGCGAGGAAGTACTGAGGCCAGCGATTGAGCGTGAGCGAGTGAGTACTGAGCTTAACAAAGCGAATGTACAGGCCGAATGTAAGCGCCTCACTTCTCCTCGAACACGGGAATGATGTTGACGTTCACGGTCTCGGTTATCGACGGCGGCGCGGCGCCGGAGAGTCCTGAGCAGGAGAGCGTGTAGGTGGTCTGGCTTACGATGGGGCTTGATGTCCTGCCGGAAGCGCCAGAGAAAGCACCGCTCCACGAGTCGCCGTTCGATCCTGTCACGGTGCACGATTGGGCATTGCTCACGTTCCAGTACACCGAAGTCGTGTCGCCGCTCCAGAGGAGCGAGGGTCTAACCTCGAGGTGGCCGGTAGCGGTGAAGGGGCCGTAGAGAACATTGGTCGCTGAGAACGGGACGAACGCTATCGAGGGCGGCGGGATGCAAGCGCTTCCCGAGCATCCATACGAGCAGGATTGCGAGAGCGATTCGACGCACGAGGCATTGCGATAATAGAGATCAGAACCGGAGCAGAAATATGCGGGGGTGCATGCCGCGACGGTGAAGGAGTAGTTCGCCCACCCTGAATTCAAGCCCGGAGCGTCCTGGGCGAGCGCTTTAAATGTGTGCACGCCAGATGTCGACCAGCTGTGGGCCGTAGATTGTGTAGTGCCAGAGTTCACATAGCCCACACCCGCGGGGAGCCACACGTCGGCGACACCGTCTGAGGGTTCCGTCCAGTCGATGCCATAGCGAACCTGGTCGCCCTGCAGGTCGGTCGAATTTACGCTGAACGTGTACAAAGTGCTTGCGTTGCCGGAAGTGGGACCAGAGATCAAGGGAGTATTCGGAGCAGTGTTCGCGACTGTGAACAAAGCACTGATGGTGTGGTTCCCCTGGACATTGGAGAACGTGCGCGACGAGACCGCTCCCACATCGCTTCCATCGACGATGACGGACGCGATATTGTAGCCGCCACTCGGAGTAATAGTGAACGACTGATTGTTGCCTAGCGTCACGGATACCGTGCCGGAAGGCGAGATGGAGCCGCCAGTGCCGGCCGAGGCGGTGATGGTGTATGTCGTCACCGGCTTCGACTCGGAGCACGAGGCATCTTCGCCGCCAGCTGTGCCATTACACGACCATGTCCAGTTCGTGGAGTTGCTCTGGTTGTTGGTACTGCTCCCTGCGCTACAGTTGTAGTGCGCCGATGCACAAGAGCCGTCGATGGGTTTCGTTTCGGAACAGGAGACAGTGTTCCCGTTATTCAAGCCAGTGCACGACCAGGTCCAGTTCGTGGAATTGCTTTGATGATTCGTGCTGTTCCCTACGTTGCAGTCGTAGTGCGAAGAGGAACAGGAACCGTTCACTGTTTTCGGTTCGGAGCAGGAGGCGGTGGAACCGCCATTCCTGCCCGTGCATGACCATGTCCAGGTCGTCGCGTTGCTTTGGTTGTTCGTGCTGCCGCCGGAAGAACAATCGTAGTGGGTTGCCAAACAGCGGCCATTCACGACCGTAGAACATGATGTGTTAATTTTGTTCCACGTACCGTTCGAGCACGAGAACGTAGCCGAGCCGGTGTATGCAGAGTTAGAGTTCTGTAATATCACGCTGCTGCCGCTCTGCACGGTGCCGCTGTAATACTTATAACAATCGTCCCACTGAACCAGGCCGTCGTACGAGCATGCTTGCGCTATTGCAGGTGTGCAGTTGGGGTATACACCGATGTAGCCGGAGGGACAGGATGCGGCGCAGGTGAAGAATGCGTTGATCTGTCCCGACCATCCGCCGGAATTCACGGCATGCACCCATGTCTGGTACGTCGCTCCCGGAGTGGTGGAGATGGAGCGGGATGTGCTCGTGAGACCGTCCTGACAATAGTCGCCGGAGCCGCTTGAGGGATTGCATGAGCCGTTCCAACTGCTCGGGCTCTTGTCCGCACGCAAGGCATATGTGATACCGGAACCGGAAACGGAACCCCATGAGATAGTTGCTGTGGTGCCGGGACTCGGGCAGGAACCAGAAATCCATCCGGGAGCCGATGGGGCCGATGGTGAATTGAGCCCGAGTGTCCGGTCAGATCTTCCCCATGTCGCATAATAGTTGCAATTGGAATCGTTTACATTCTGTCCATCGTTCCACCCGCTACCCCAACTTGCACAAAGATTCGTGGCTACACCGATCCAGTCTTTTTTGTGCACGATGGTGATATTTGACCCGAGATTCGCTCCATTGAGTGTGAAGTAGTAGCCGCCGGTCGCGCTAAACCGGTAGTACGAATTGCGATAACTGGAGCCGCCATTCACGCCGCCATTCACGCCGTATGCTGAAAGGGCGTCGGAAATTGTGTTCGCCTCGTTCGTTTGCTCACTGCCATTGTATGCATATCCTCCAATAGCCAATGTCCCCAAGAGCGCCGCCTGCACCGCAAGCGGGATTACGAAAAGAATACCTACAATGAGAATGATACGTCGTCTTTTCATAGCGTATTTGACGGAGTAAAAGATTGTCTCGCATGCCACACGCCATAGCCGATGATGATGGCAAGCGCAACTATGAGAATAATGATGCTAAACCACATCCCCGGCTGTGTTGATTCGGGCGCTTCAGCGGATTGCGCCGCGCCTTTCACGGCCGTGGGAATATCGCGACTGTCGGTCGGAAAACCTTCCTTCGTCTTTACTACAACGCCTACAGCGGCGATGCGGCACGCGGCATCGTCCGTCCGCATCGCAAATTTGTAGGTCGCCTGCGACTCGAGAACAGGAGCGCTCCCGACCACGTACGCGCACACCGTTCCCTTCTGGTCTTTCGTCATGACATCAAGAAGGAAAGAGGACTTTTCTGCAGTATCACTTTTGGGAAACGCTACGGAGAGTTCAAGTGTCGCGATCTCCTGCGAAGTATATTCGCGTTTGTCGAGTGTCGCGCCGCTGATGCTCGCGCCTGAAGCGTTGAGAGCGCCAGTGTATGAGAGCGACGCTCCGACTGAGTGTCCGTCGACCGGATCTTTGAGTGAGATGACGTAGCGGTATGTCCCGTTCTCAAAAAGGGCGAGAAACGGGACCATAGCTTTGACGGTCTCTTTCGGGAGGATGCCGACGGGAAACGCGACGGACGTGTCGGCGTTGGTATCGTCCGCGTTCTCTTTCGCCCGCTCGCCGCTTAAGAGTACGGCGGCTTTCGCATCCCCCATATTCGTAAGCGTGCACGTGAAGATGAGGATATCCCCCTGCTTCGTCTCAAGTTTTTTCTCTGCGGTAACGGGGACATTCGGGGAGCAGGAAACGAGATCAATGCCCGTAGTCGTTTGAGAGTGCGCGGGAAAGGCTACGACGAGAAAGACGAGAACTGAAAGCGCGAGAGGGACAAAAAAATTCTGCATCGAATGAACGTGTGTTTTCCCCATGCCCTCTATTATACGAGACGCGCCACGTGCACAATCCACTTTTCCCCTTGATCATCCTCGCGACTTCGGTAAGTCGTATTCCCTACTTCTCACGGAAAACTGGAACAACATTAACGACCTGCGATTCGGTGATGGAGGGCGGCGTGGCTCCGGGGAGCGACGTGCAGTGGAGCGTGTAGGTGGTCTGCCCTTGGATGCTGCTCGTAGTCTTGCCCGAGGCCCCGGAAGACCTGCCGCTCCATGAATCGCTGTTTGTTCCTGAGACGGTGCACGAACGCGCATTGTTCACGTTCCAGTAGAGCCAGGTCGGGTCTCCCTGCCGCACCAGAGTTGGCCGCATCTGTAGATGTCCCGTGGCGGTGAATGGACCGGAGAGGTTGGTCGCGCTGAATGAGGAGAAGCTGATAGGCGGCGGCGCGTCGCACTGGCCACCCGAGCAACCGTAATCACAGCTCTCGACGAGCGTGTCAACGCAAGAAGAGCTGCGAGAGTAAACGTCGGAACCGGAGCAGAGAGTATCCGGAGTGCAGGAGGGGGTTGGCGCGAGGGTAGTGGTGGTGTCAGTGTCACCGCTAGTGCTGCCGGTTCCAGTGTCATTATTGTTGGAGTCAGGGGTAGTGGTGGTGCACACAGTATTGTTCGTGCACGTACGCGACGACTCGCCCGAACAATCCGCGGAGTTCCCGGTACTGCAGGTTCGCGTCTGCGTTCCCGAGCCACCGCCGCAGGTACCGGAGCATGCACTCCAGCCGCTCCAGGTGGCAGTGCCCATTAAACACGATAGTGGTATGAGTGACGCCTGGCATGTCGGCGACCCCGTGGTTATCCAGTTCCCATTCGAGCATATGAACGAGGTCGAGCCTGTACGGCAAGAAGCATCGCTAGTTATCGTCACCGACTCACCGCTGTGGACAGTGCCGCTGTACGAGCCGGAACAGCCGGAGCCCCATGAGACACTCCCGTTGTACGAACAATCTTGCGCCGGCGACACCGCGTTGCACGATGAGCTTCCCCCAACCCAGTCGCCGTCCGAACAGGTGAACGAGGCCGAGCCGGTGTATCCAGAGGCGGTGTTCTGCACCGTGACTGAGGCGCCGTCGTCGACCGTGCCGCTGTACGAGCCGGAACAGCCGGAACCCCAGGGAACACTGCCGTTGTACGAACAGGATTGCCCGATTGTAGGAGCGCAGTAGGGAGGCACGCCGGTGTAGCCGGGTGGGCACGCAGGAGGAAGAGGTTGAATAAGCGAAAAAGCCGACCCGCCGCCACCGTCTCCTCCGCCCCCACCCCCGCAGCCGTTTTCCCTAAGACCAACCGCGTGGATCGTGTCCTGGCCAGCGCACGCGATGAAATCGACAGCGTCGCTGAACGCACTCGCCACCGAATCGAAAAAGCCCCCGAAAAAGCCCCCGTCGTCGTCTTGAGTAGCTCGCCACCGTTCCTCTGCAGCTTGAATGGCTTGCTGTCGCGCTTCCTGACCTCCCGGCGCCTGCCGAATGTCTGGAAGACCAAGTCGTACCATGATATCTGCGGCTGTATCAATCTCATTCGATGACTCTGTATAACCAGACCCGAACTTCTGCTGATGGGCCTGCAATTGCTGTTGAGCTGCAGTCATGATCTGGCTATCCGAAACACCCCTTCCGGCAGCTGCTGCTTTAATTTGTTGGATGACTTCCTCGGTGTAGTGAGGCCCAAAGAGTTGCGCGGCTATTTGAGTGTCCGGAATGGCTTCTATCCCCTTGAGCGTCGCCGGGACTATCGGCACCGGCGGAACGGAGTAATCGTATTCGTTCTGGGCCACGAATGTATACGTGGCCGTCTCCGGATTCACTATCAAATCGCCGCTCTGCAAAAGATTCAGTATCTCAGATTGGTCCGCGTTTGGGTTTGTGGTTTGAACGTACTGATAAGCCACTATCTGAACCGGATCAGTGATCTCATTGTAGTTGCTGTCGTAGTAAAACAAAGAGGTCTGCCCCGTCTCCCAGTCGTATGCGCTATACGTACTCGTTATCTCCGCCGAGGCCGTATTGAAACTGAACGCAAGAAAAGCGATGGCAAAGATTGCCGGAAGAATTATGAGCCGCATTGGAATTGTTCTGCTCACCATCGTATTGAAATTGTAGCATGCGCCGATGCGTCAAGAGGAATGCGTGTGTTCACAAATCCGATTTGTTGTCCTGGTGGTAAAAAGAAACGCCCGTCGGTTTTGAGGCCTACGGGCGAAAAGAGCGAAAAGAACAGCAAGGGCAAGAGGCGGGAGACGATCAGCCCAGGTAGAGGTCGCTTGCCGCGTTTATTGGTGCGAGCAACCCGAGGACGTTCGGGTTGGTCGCCAACGCGGCGAGCATCGTTGGTGCTCCGTGGACGTTGAATCCGTCCACGTAGTACACCTCGTCCTGCTGGGGCAGGGACTGCCCCGTGATCTCGTGAGCAAGAAGGCGCACGAGTTCCGTGTTGCCCGGGACCACGCCGCCGTGAAGAGCGGCGTACTCTGAGAGCAGTTGCGACTCGACAGAGGACAGAGTTGCCGTCCCCTGATCGAGCTGAACCGCCATGGGTGCCACCTTGTCCCAGGTGATAGGCAACCCGAGCATCTCCCGTGATACCGCCACTTTGACCGACGATACCCCGCTCGCGACTTGTAGGACCCCATGATAAGAGAGTCCCGCGTCGGCTTGGCCTTCCCAGTAGGGCTTCTCAGCCGCTGGTAAACCAGGAAGTCCGACCTCACGGTGGAATGCGTCCACCTGCTCGACAACCTCCCATCGCTGGATTGCCGGGGTGTGACCCGCTGCGATCGCGGACACCAACCAGCCGTAGTTCGGGCCGTAAAGGCCCGGACCAGCGGCCGTTGTTCCATCTAATCCCGCCAGGCTGACTGCCCCGATCAACTGGGGCACGCCGTTATGGCCGGTGTAGGTCATTGCACTCCCCGAATCTCCATGAGTCGTCGACTCGGAAAGTCCCGTGAGCTCGACGAGGTTGTAGTCCCAGTTCTGGGCATAGGCGCTTATGTGGTGCACGCCGTCTGCTCGCTTTGTGGTGACTTCCACCTCCCCTCCCCCGAAGTTCGGGTCGATCTCCGTCCACGTCTTTGTAATCGGCGTGGAAGAAATCAGCGCCGTGAGGTCGCGCCCCCACATCTCCGGCGGCGTCGTGCTGTCGGCGTGCCACTCCTTCGGTGGCACGTTGTAATTCGCCGACGTCGCCGGTAGAAATACCCTGCTCCCGTCCGAGTTTTGGATTTCAAAACTCGTGACCTGCACGCCTGCTTGAGGAATCGCAACGTGCTGGTCCATCACCCCAATATTCGAGGAGATGTAGGTCAAAATCCCTTTGTACGTCGCGCCGGAGGCGGTGTGTACGAACACAACCGCCGTGGCGTCGTCGATGGCAGACATACCTGCCTCCTTTAAGTCAAGGTGCTACGAGACTCTTCGGGCGCGCACGAAGCACGCCCCCCTATTGCACTTCCTAAAGTGAATAAATAGCATAAAAACCGCCTAAAGTCAAGGTAATTTCTTGATTCGAGCCGCGCAGAACAGCCGCCACGCGCGCAAAAACCCCCAAAATGGGGGTTTTTGCGCAGGATTGCCCACAGCAAAATCCTCTATTTTATTTATGTGGTTTTGACCCCTTCTCTTCTCTCTGCTCCTCATCTCCTCCACCCCACCCTCCGCTCCTCTATCCCTGCCTAACTCCTTATTTATTTCCTCATTTCCTCATTTCCTTATTTATTCACGGTCGTGAGTAAATAAGGAAAATGAAAATAGAAGAAAAGTCCTGTCGACTTCGATTACGCGAGGCCGAAATGCTTCTTGAGTTTCCAATCCCCTTCCACGTGGTCGCCAACAATATACAGAACGTGCTTGCCCACGGAGAAATCGGTTTTGAGGAGCGCGATCAGATCCTCGCAATCGTGTGGATATACCCAGACGCTGTCCTGAAGCTTGCAGAAACCGATTGAAACGAGTGTTCCGCGCAAGAGATCGCGGGCGCGCCGGTATCGTTCGGGAATGTCGAAAATCACGATTCGCCAGCGCCCGTCCCACTTCCGCTTGCGCAGATCTTGTTCTCCGAACTCGAGGCGGGCGAGGCGCGCCCGCCCTTTTGCAGTCAGAGAAAACCCGACTCTGCCGTCGCGAAGCGTCTTTGCTATTTCGCCGCGCTCAACGAGACGCGAGAGGACGGAATTGATCCGGTAGCGTCCCCGCGAGCGCCCGAGTGACGTGTACTTGAGGAGCCGCAGTGTGTTCGGCGCCGCCATCGCAAGAGCGAGAATCCCCACACCGGCGATAGTTTTCAGCACTGCCTCCTGTATGTTCTGTTTCCGCGCGCGGCGCCGAACTCTGCTTTCGATCTCTCCCATATCCCTATTTTACTACGACCGTGAGTAAATAAGAAATGAAATGAGAGGACGATTGAAGAGCAGGTGGCCGAAATGAGGCGGGGACCGCCTGCGCGTGCGGGTTACATCATCTTCACGTCGATGTTGACGCCGGAGGGAAGGTCAATATTCGTGAGCGCTTCGATGACCTTCGGCGCGGGATTCAATATATCTATCATGCGCTTGTGGATGCGCATCTCGAACTGCTCGCGCGAATCCTTGTCGATGAACGCTGCGCGGTTCACCGTGTATTTCTTTATGTCGATGGGAAGCGGAACGGGGCCGATTACTTCCGCGTTGTAGCGGGCGGCGGTGTCTATTATCTGCTTCACGGATGAATCGAGAATGCCATGCTCATACGCGCGCACGCGGATGCGGAGACGATGCGTGCCTTCCGATTTCTTGGAGCGCGGAGAGGGTGCGGCAGACGCATCGTCCGCCTTCTTCGGACGTGCGCGCGTCGCGCGTGCTTTCTTGGCTGCCTCTTCCGCTGTCATAGAACCCGCAGAGTATGCACCACTACGCGCCAAAATGCAACAAAAGAAAACCCCGGCCAGAGCCGGGGTTTTCTTCTTTGATACTTGGAATTTACGCTACGACTTTCGTGACAACTCCCGCCCCTACCGTCTTGCCTCCTTCGCGGATGGCAAAACGCTGTTTGTCTTCGAGCGCGATGGGGCCCACGAGCTTGACCTTGAAGGTCACGGTGTCGCCCGGCATCACCATTTCAACGCCCTCTTTGAGAGTCACCTCGCCGGTAACGTCGGTGGTGCGCATGTAGAACTGCGGCTTGTAGCCGGTGAAGAACGGCGTGTGCCGGCCTCCTTCCTCTTTTGTGAGAATGTAAACTTCCGCTTCAAATTCGGTGTGCGGCTTAACGGAACCCGGAGCGGCCAGGACCTGTCCGCGATGCACATCGTCTTTCTTGGTGCCGCGCAAGAGCACCCCGGCATTATCTCCTGCCTGACCTTCCTGGAGAGATTTGTTGAACATCTCGACGCCGGTCACCGTAGTCTTCGCAGTATCCTTGATGCCGACGATCTCTACTTCCCCGCCGACTTTGATGATGCCGCGCTCGATGCGACCGGTCACGACCGTACCGCGGCCTTCGATTGAGAACACGTCTTCGATAGGCATTAGGAATGGCTTGTCTACTTCGCGCTTTGGAACCGGAATGAATTCGTCGAGAGCTTTTACGAGCTCCATAACCTTGTCGGACCACTCGTTGCCCGGCTCCGGATTCTCAAGGGCCTTGAGCCCCGAACCGCGGATGATGGGCGTATTCGCGCCGTCGAATTCGTATTTGTTGAGAAGCTCGCGCACCTCTTCTTCCACGAGGTCCACGAGGTCTTTGTCGTCAACCTGGTCAACTTTGTTCAAGAAGACGATTATCTTGGGAACGCCGACTTGGCGCGCGAGAAGAATGTGCTCGCGCGTCTGAGGCATCACGCCGTCGGATGCGGCAACGACAAGAATCGCACCGTCCATCTGCGCGGCGCCGGTGATCATGTTCTTGATGTAGTCGGCGTGGCCGGGAGCGTCCACGTGCGCGTAGTGGCGATTCGGTGTTTCGTATTCGGAGTGCGAGAGCGAAATGGTAATTCCGCGCGCCTTCTCTTCCGGCGCCTTGTCGATGTCATCAACCCCTTTGACCGTCGCCGAGTAGCCGTTCCCCGCTTTCGAGAGGACGTTCAAGATCGCCGCGGTCAAGGTCGTCTTGCCGTGGTCAACGTGTCCGATGGTGCCGACATTCATGTGCGGCTTCGAACGATTAAATTCTCCTGCCATATAATTTTCTATTGTTACTAATAATTAATAACTTCTAATACGATGCGCACCCGAAAACACAGACAATACAAATGAGTGTCCTGAATGCAGTCGGACAATAGTAGCAGACGCTGTGGAGGCGTCAAGCTGGCGCCCGCGTGCATACGTCTTTTCGGGTACGGGGTTTGGCTGGCTCGCCAACCCCTGAAGTCTCGCACCGTCGTGCTCCGAACCCCCTCAAAGACGTATGCCCGCTCGCTATTATTTTATGGAACGATTACCCAGAAGCAGACGCTTGGCATCGCAAATTAGGTAGACTGTGGCTGAACTTATTTTCGAGCTTCTATTATTGTCTGTGCGACGTTCCCGGGAACGATCGCGTAATGAGAGAATTCCAGGTTCGGAACCGCGCGGCCCTCGGTGAGAGAGCGCAGCTGCGTCGTGAAGCCGAATAGTTCCGAGAGCGGGACTTTGGCCGTGATGACCCGCGCCTGCCCGCGTTCGCCCATCGCCTCTATCTGTCCGCGCTTCGAGTTGATAGAGCCCGTGACGTCGCCCATGAACTTCTCCGGCGTCACCACTTCGAGCTTCATGATGGGCTCGAGGATGACCGGCTTCGCCTGCTTCATCGCAGATTGCATCGCATTAATGGCCGCGAGCTTGAATGCTATCTCAGAGCTGTCCACGTCGTGGTACGAACCGTCATAAAGTTCCACCGAGACGTCCACCACGGGGAAGCCAGCCTGGATTCCGCGCTCCATCGCTTCTTTCACGCCTTTCTTCACCGGCTGGATATACTCCTGTGGAATGACGCCTCCCTTGATGCTGTTGATAAACTCGAAGTGATCTTCGCGCTCCACGTTGTTCTTGATTTTTTTGCCCTCTTCAACCGGTTCAAGCGGCTTCACACGGATCTTCACGTGGCCGTACTGACCGCGGCCACCCGTCTGTTTGATGTGTTTGTATTCCACATCCGCTGTTCCATTGATAGTTTCGCGATATGCGACTTGCGGCTTTCCGGTTGAAGCCTCCACGCCGAATTCGCGCCGCATTCTATCCACGATTATTTCCAGATGAAGTTCGCCCATTCCCGAAACTATCGTTTCCATAGTTTCCGGGTCCGACGCGACGCGGAACGTCGGGTCTTCATCCGAGAGGCGCGATAGCGCCACGCCCATTTTTTCCTGGTCGACTTTCGTCTTCGGCTCGATGCGCATTGAGATGACCGGTTCTGGGAACACGATGGATTCAAGTGCTATGGGGTGGTCTTCGTCACAAAGGGTTTGACCGATCTTTATTTCTTTAAGCCCGACTGCGGCGGCTATCTCGCCTGCGTATACCTCTTTCAAGTCCTCACGCTTGTCGGCCTGGAGCCGCACGATGCGACCGAGGCGCTCTTTCTTGCGGGTCGTCGCATTGTATACGAAATCCCCCGCCTTGATGGTGCCCGAATACATTCGGAAGAAAGAAAGCGCGCCCACGAACGGGTCAACCTGCAATTTGAATACGAGTGCGGCGAACGGCGCATTATCGGACGCTTCTCTCGACTCATCTTCTCCTGTTTCCGGATTCGTTCCCTTCGCGGGCGGCAAGTCAAGCGGACTTGGCAAGTAATCGACTACGGCGTCGAGGACGAGCTGTACACCCTTGTTCTTCAGGGATGAGCCGGTGAAAACCGGGAAGATCTTGTTTTCTATAACAGCTTTGCGCAGAGTTTTTTTAAGGACATCCGTAGAGATTTCTTTTCCTTCAAGATATTCATGCATGAGTGCGTCGTCGTTCTCGACGATGCGCTCCACCAGCTCGTGGCGATATTTCTCCGCTTCCGCTTTGAG
>C687J35174_10007135_pt1 | contig 14450 bp, 18 predicted proteins | sample RifCSPhighO2_01_FD_35174 | JGI IMG/M metagenome (IMG submission 35174) | reverse complement strand
ATAGTACCTCTATACCAACTTAGTTTTTCTCTAATTATTTTGTTGTCTATAGAGGACATACCGTTTGTATTAATATAGAACCTGAAATTAAGAAGCCGTCTCAAAAATCTTTTTTACCAAGGAAGTACGCGCGTAAAATGCTCGGCTAGTTGAACCATGTCCTGCCCCCTTGGTGCGGGCTTGTATCCATTTACCATCTTTGCCGGTTAAGCTCGCAAATCCTTTTGTAATGAGCTTGTGGCGAATAAAGTCGTAATCAGCCTTGATTTCCTTGATAAGTTCGTCGTCTTCGGCAAAGTCCAAACTTGCAACCTTAATAAGCTCTGATTTTTCTGCATTTTGCCCATGCCACATGACAGCGCAAAAAACGACGGTTTTTAGTTTCGCCCAACAATGACTTTCGAAGAATGGGTGGGATTTTAATTCTTCGGGATTAATCATCGTTATTGCCATTGTTTCTTTTGGCACAAGCAATTCTTTTTTATTGTGAAAGCTCACTGATTTTAGTTCATAGGTAAGACCGTTCGGAGCTTTTGAAACATTCGTTTCTAGCCCTGCCAAACGCTCAAGTACAAGTCCTTTCCAACCCTTATTTTGTTTTCCTGTCTCATATGTAGTAATGCCATGTTGCAATGCCAGTGCCCGCAAGTCTTTGCCGATGTATTTCTTCAGATTATTTATTGCTATAGTGCGTGTAACGATTTTCATATCTATTTCTTAAATATCAGCAAAACGTTTTTTTGATAGTTCGAGGTAATCTTTCTCTAAATCGACTCCAATAAATTTTCTACCATTCATAGCGGCCGCAATACCAGTAGTCGAACTGCCGGCAAACGGATCGAGAATGACATCCCCCTTATTCGTGCTTGCAAGCACTATGCGCTTGAGTAAATCAAGCGGCTTTTGAGTTGGGTGCTTGCCGTACTTTTTTTCATGAGGCTTCGGAGTTCCCATAGCCCACACAGAACGCATTTGTAGTCCTGGTTTTTTTAATTGATCTTCTGGCCATTCGCCCTCTTTCATAAGGTCGTAGTTAAATGTATGCTTTGCTTTTTTTTCTTTTCGCGCCCAAAGAATTGTCTCGTGGCTTGCTGTAAAAAAACGGCAACTTAGATTCGGAGAGGCGTTTGGTTTAAACCAGGCAATATCATTTAGAATATGGTAGTTGAGAGATTGCAAAGCATGACCACATTGGTAGATAGAATGATATGTGCCACTAACCCAAAGTGTGCCGTGTGGTTTTAAAACTCTCCGGCACGCTTCGAGCCAACGGTAGTGAAAATCATAGTCGTCTTGAAAACCCTTGCTTACGTCCCAATCCCCCTTGTTTACACTCACCATCCGACCAGCGTGAACGGTAAAGCCGCCATTTGAAAGATTGTATGGAGGATCGGCAAAAACCATATCAACAGAATTTTCGGGCAATTGAGAGAGTATTCTTATAGCATCCCCATGATAGAGAACGAAATTATCTTTTATAAAATAGGGACGATCTACGACTATTGAGAGTATTTTCCTTTCGGCAACAGTCATATTGCCTATTGTATCATTCACTTATAAACTCCAACCCCTATCCAGACAAACTTTTTAGTTTCCAAAATGTTCTTCGTCGGTTTGCGCCTCGGATTTTGTTTTATGGATGACGCCGTCGCGGTGGTTGGGCGGCGCGTACAGCGTATACAGCTTCATTGGGTTTGTGCCGGAAGTGTTGATGATGTTGTGGTTGGTACCGCTTGGTACGACAACAATCGAGCCGTCTGCCAGCATATGTTCCTCGCCGTCGAGCACCGCCTTGCCCTCCCCCTTCTCCACCCTAATAAACTGGTCGAGTTTGTGCACCTCCATCCCTATATCCTCGCCCGGCAACAGAGACATCACCACCAACTGGAGGCGCTCGTCGGTATAGAGCACCTTGCGGAAGTATTCGTTCGCAAGCGAATCCTTTTCGATATTGGTTACGTATCCTTTCATGTCTATTTATCTTTTCCGTTCTCAAACTCCCACGGCTTTTCCATTTTGCCGACTTTGCCGAGCATCATGGCGCGCAGCGTCTTTATGCTGAAGTAGAACGCAAACAGCAGTGCCAGCGCCGCCACCTCCCGCGCGGCAAACAGCTGTGCGGTATCAGCCGCATAAAACGAGATAGCCGCGGACTCCAGCAGGAACACTCCCAACCCGGAGACTACAACATCGTAGACCATGAGCACCCTGCTGTGCGGGTTGGTAAGCCCGGCAAGCAGTACGAGCAGGAGCGCGCTCCCCACTTGCACAAACGTGCCGAACGGCAGAAGGTCGCCGAACAATGGTATTGCAACAGCTGATAGCACCGCCGCGCCTAAAAACAACGCGCGCACATAATCGCCGTAATAATGTTCTATGTCATGGATGCGGAAGAGATAATCGTCTTTCATACCAGTTGATACGGTCTATGTACTTTTACGCTGGAGATATTTTTTTCACCATAGGCAGAGCGTAGCGGTCCAGCCCGATGTGGCCGGCAATACGCCACGCAAACAGGAGGCCAAGCCCGAGTGTAAACCAAATCGGGTTTACCGAGACACTGCCGGCAAGCATAAAGTTGAGGTTCATAAACATACCGAAGAAGACGGAGACGCCGGTCAGGAACCCGAGTATGAGCGCGATGCCGACCAAGAGCTCGCCGTACGCAACAAGGTAGGAAAATACTTGCGCATTCGGCAAGGCGACATGCTCCACAAACCACGCGTACCACATTTGCACATCCGGATGGCACGGCGCGGGCGCCGGCTGGCAGAACTCGGCTGTCTTTTTGAGCGCGCCGCCTAAAAATCCGGTAAGTCCGGCGCCCGCCTTTTCGCCGACCCAAGCCGGGCTGATTACCTTCTCCCACCCCGCCATGAGCCACTCGTATCCGAGATACAGGCGGACAATGAGCCATAACCACGCAGTCCGTTTATCGGAAAACAGCAAATGAGCAAACCGCGACTGCTCTACTGTGTAGTGAGCCATAAAAAAATAATTATAAGTTATATAAGGATTTTGACATCACCCTCGGAGCGGAGCTTCTCTATCTGCGCGTTTACCAACTGCTGCTGTTTTTGCTGGATGACAAATTTTTGCACCTGGTCGCGCACTTGGCTGAGGGGCGGAACGTCTGTCTGCTGTTCCGACGCCTGCTTGTAGGCGGTTTGTATTTCCGCGTCGGTCGCGGTGACCGCCAAGAGGTTGAGCGTCTGATTAAGATACGCCTGCATGGCGAGGTCGGAGCTTAGTTGCGCGCGGAAGGTCTCTTCGGTTATCCCTTGCGCGGCGAGCGCTTGCTCGTACGCGGCTTGCGAGCCCAGCTGGGTTTTGGCCGCCTGTATCTGCGCCTCAACCTGCGTGCTCGACGCGACGATGCCGGCTTTTTTAACCGCTTGCACCAAAAGCGCCTGAGCGATGAGAGAGTCGAGCGCCTGTGACTGTACCTGCGCCGGAGTCGTGATGGTGCTCGTGCCGTTTTGCGCGTTAATCTGCGCCACCGCCGCCGACAATTGGACGCTGGTTATAGTTTCTCCGTTTACGGTCGCGACCGCTGTTGCCGTAGAACCTTCAGGAGCTTTCGACTGCGTAAATTGAGAGAGGTTGACCGTGCCGGAAGAAACAAGGTACCATCCGCCCGCGCCGATAATAAGCAAAACAACAACCGCTATAAGTGCTTTTTTCATACCCTCAATTATATACAACTTATTCAAATAGCAAAGGCTACAGAAAGGCGACGATAAGAACGATGCCGGTGATGACGGCGAACGCCCCGAGCGTCTTGGTAAAGAGCTCCACCGCCTCGCGTTTTTGCCCTTCTAAAAACATCTGAACGGGCTGTAGAAAGAACAGATACCCCATGAGGGCAACCGAGAAGACGAGCAGGGAGAGCATCGCCATTGGCGCGAGGATGGTGTCCGGCTTGTCTCTGACATAGGCGGGGCCGTAGGTAATGAGAAGCACGACGAATACAATATAAAGTGCGGCCAAAAGCGCGTTGATATATGGGTTCTTGCTCATAACTCTTTTAACCTTTTAGTTGCATGGAAGTTTCCTTATAAGCTTACCAGTTGTTTCATCGATGAGCACAACCGGCCCAACAACACGGCCGGCGCATGCCGCCCTTCAGCTTCGAGAGCGCCTTCTTGATGCGGATATTTCTTGTCTCCGCTTTTTTGCCGGAGATGACCCAACAAATCCACTCATTGCGCGCGAGCGGCGTAATGTCCTCCCACGCTACTCGTGCCGCAGGCGTCGAGGTAAGAGCCTTTCGCAAATCCGCCGGCATTGCATGCACCACGCCGCCGGCGATTCCTTTTTTGGTCATGTATCTATTCTATCAAATCTCCCCTTAACCCCGTCGCGCTGCGTCAATGGCGGCGGCGTCGATTTTTTTCATAGTCATCATCGCGTCAAAAGCGCGTTTTGCCTCCGCGCCGCCGGCTGCGAGCGCCTCGATGAGCGTTCGCGGCGTAATCTGCCACGATACTCCCCAGCGGTCTTTACACCACCCGCACTCACTCTCTTTTCCGCCATTCCCAACTATTGCGTTCCAATAACGGTCTGTTTCTTCCTGATTGTCCGTCGCGATCTGAAAAGAAAAAGCTTCACTTTGCTTAAACACAGGGCCGCCATTGAGCCCGATACAGGGAATTCCGCAAACGGTAAACTCTACCGTCAGCACGTCGCCCTCCTTGCCGTCCGGAAAGTCACTGGGCGCATGAAAAACAGCGCCTATTTTACTATCGGGAAAGGTGGCGGCGTAAAAGTTCGCCGCGTCTTGCGCATCCTTGTTAAACCAGAGACAAATTGTGTTTTTTGGTATCATGTTCGCCTATACCACTATTGTACGCGGTTCTATATAAGTTTACGCTGAACGACCCAGTAGCAATAAAAAGACCGGGCGTTGTTGCCCGGCCTTTAGAATTCAGAACTGCGGCTCGATCTCGTTATAAGGCACGGCCTGAATTCTAGAATCGTCAGGATGCTGTTCTTTTAGCCCCTTGAGGTGCCGGTTAAACATCCGGTACCCTTCATCGGGGGAGGCCGTTCTGCCGACATAGTGGGTTATATTCCCTATGGTGATTTGTACTTGCCACGCGTCCTTATGTTTGGTTATGCCTCGCACTCCCTCCTCTAACGGATACTGGGACAAATTCACGCGTCTAAAGTCGAGCGGGTGTCCGAGCCGATACACCATGACTGGCATTTCTCCTGCGTATACGCGCGACCAGATTTCTCTGCCGAGCATAATACTGGACGGTTTGCCATTCACAGACCTCCGGCGGCGGATTTCTATACCCCTCGCTCTTCCGTCGATAGAGGCAGAGATGGTTCCACACCAATTGAACTCCTTCATGAGCGGAAGATCTTCGGGAGACACTAGCACGTACCACCCGTAGAATCGGGAAGGGTTTCTATTACTGAGACGACAAGCGACATACAGCCCCTGTTCGTCTTTGCCATGCACGAACATTCGCGAGAGTGCCTGTTGACTTGTAAAGACGGGGAAAAACACCTTCCCGCTCTGGGTTAGTTGCAAGCTGTCCATCTCGAGCTCCTTTTGTTGACTGAGAACTCAAAACCTCTAAAACAACTTAACAACAAACTGTAATTGTGTCAATTTTGCTGACTGGCTCAGTCTGGAACCTACCGGCGTGAGACACCACAAGGCCCTTTGAGGCCTTTTTAGTATAGCAACCCGATGGCTCTCAGTCGGGTCTCAATAGACACAATAGACACTATAAAAAGGGGTGGAAGGGCGTCTATCGTGTTATTAAATGATCAGGAAGCTCTGAAGATATAGCGAAAGTCTATCCTTTGATCTTCTCGGTATCTCTCAAGACGTGAGCTAATATCTTTTTTCTTGTCAAAACAAATAAGATAGTACCTAGCTCCAACAACATCTTCGACATCTCTTATTATGTGTTGCAGTTTCTCAAAATCTTGATTAATCATCTCCAGATACTTTACATGACTTCGGCCGCCCAGTCTCCGCAATTTTACTTCAATGACCGCGTAGAAGGTATCAAAAGCGTAACCTTTACTGGGAAGGTCGAATTCTTTCTTAGTTCGTAAACTGGCGGTATCAAAAAGTACTATGTCCGATCGGTACTTAAGTCCTCCATTGCGTCCATACCATCGGACTTCGGTATGAAGAGGAATGGACATCGAGTCATTGGCGGTATCAGATAATCGTGAAAATTCAGGATGTCGAAGCAATCTCGATACCAAATGAGACCGAACATCTTCCTCGGTCAAAAAGATATCAGGATTTTGGTTAAAGTCTCCGATGAGCCCCGCTATTTCCAACTCAACAAGATTAATGTTCGGCATGTAGAGGATTGATCTGCCTGCTACTTAATCAAACAATGTTTGTTTGATTTCAAAATTCGCGGGAGAAAATGATCGAACACGCTGAATTACATCAGGATTTTGTATTCTCATATCAAACCATCTTTTCTTCCAAAACTTCACTAATTTTTTGAGAGGCATATTCCTATAAATTAGGCTCTTCGACTCTCCTCTCAAAAAACTTTTAGAATTTACAGCGAGTGAAACAGCGTAGAGTCCTCTCTGGAAAGAGTGTTTGAGGATAACATCAGAATCAAGCTTGAGAATATCGCAAGTCGCTCGAATTATACGCATACGCCAATTGGGTCCCATGCCGAATCTGTTGGAGGTATTAAATCCTTTCACCTCTGCAAGCTCCCGCATTGCCTCGAACGTTTCCGAGGATATGTGCAATGAGCCGTAGCCGGAGGTTGATCCGATTGGTTGGTATAGTAAAGTTTTTCCATACTTCAATCTCGCATACTGGGCACTATGGGTTCCATATAAACTCGTAGTTGCCAATAAAACTAAGCGTGAGGCTGTTCGGCCTTTTATAATCGTCTTCTTGCCTCTGTATTTCTTTTTGTACAAGGTGCGCAATTCGTTTGATGCCAAGATATACGCCATCAGTTTGCCACCAAGCAGTTCGTTATATGGCGGCAATGCACCTATCACGTAGGCGTCCATCATTGAAATTAGATTCTCTGATCTCGTTTTGGTATCCCATCCTATCCATTTATCGCGGTCAGGAATGTGGATAATGCTACTACCGATGGCGGCAATGCCCATCACCGGACTACCCTCTACCCCATCATCTCTAATGATCAGTCGCATCCTGCGGCCAACGTAGTCAGAAGCAGGAGAACTCCAGTAGTATCTGAATAACCTAAAAAGGTTGTTTTGCTCCTTTGTTTCGCATACTTCAATGCGCGGTTTTATTTTTGAAACCAAAACATCTTCACCTCTTGCTAGATTTGCTCGGGCCAATTCTATATGATTTTGAATCCATTCTTGGTTGCGATTTATTAGCGCATTTCGTGAGTACGCCATCGCTTGTTTGATAATTTCTTTACTGTAAGCATTCGGAGCCGCTAATTCAAATGATTTCTCTGTGTTGGAGTGCAAACGCCAACCAAGGCGCACCAGATCGTGCGTAAGCAACAGAGTAACTTTTTCTTCCAGTGAAGTTTTTCTGTAATCTACCGACGGACGAACAGCCGGAATAAAAGACTTTTGGAGGTCAATTCTTCGTGTTGTTGGTATCGTCAGGACGTTCATTTGTAAATTTTATCCTTCACTAATTTCTCGAATTCAACGACGCGGATTGGAACAACAAATGCTCTATCGGAGCTAACCATATAGAGGTTCCCTGGGATGCTCTCTCGCTGAATGAAAGTTGAAATCACACCGTCATAATGGATGTTCGATTTCACTAAGGCTTTAATATCATCAGAATTACCCATGTGCAGAGCAAAGAAATTTTCAGCTTGAGTTCGAATTTCATCTGAAATTGCTGATGGTCGCTGAGTAATAGCAACCATTCCGAGTCCAAACTTTCTCCCTTCTTTTGCACATCGAACGAAGGGGTTTGCGTTCGTTTTTACCAACTCATCAGAGAGCACATTTTGTGCCTCTTCAACAAATATCACTGCTTCAATGACTTCATTTAGTTGGTCGTTCGTGTAGACACTTTTATTGTGCTCAAAAAGTTTCCTAACAAGAACAGTCGAGATAATGCTCGCATCGGTGCCATCTTTGAGCGAAAGATCAATAATAACTGTCTTGCCTTGTTTAAGATATTTGCAAACATCTTCAACCAACTGCGAGTTGGTATTGTGGACACCTTTGCCATCGTCAATTAAATGTCTTAGGCGTTTTCGAATCGCTGCTATCGTTTTCCTTGCGCCTGCACCCTCCTCCTGACCCGCCTTTGCTTTTTGAGCTTCGAAAAAGTCTGGGTAATCTTTATGCAGATCTGCTGGATTTGTGACATAGTGATCAATTTTGGAAATAAAATCGCTGACCCCCTCGTCATCAAGATAAAAAAGAAAGGATTTCATCACGTCAGAAAATCCAGTGGAGAAGTTTAGAATATCCCCGACACTCAAGTGCTTATGCGAATTAATTTCTACCTTTCCTCCAAAAGTAAAGCGGCCTTTGTATGACGGATCAATCTTCTTATCGCTGTATACAACAACATGGTCCCGGATTTTTTGCTCATCAATACTACCGAGTCCGAGTGTATCTTTGCTTTTCAAAACATATTCACCATTCAAGTCAAAAATTAATTTGCCAAAACTTTCGTCACCTATGATGTGATAGAGAAGCACTTTTACGAGATTTGTCTTCCCAAAACCGGACTGCGCAAAAACCATAGTGCGTTTTTTCTGTAGACGCTTTACATTAAATAAAATATCACCTTTATCTTTCTGAACATCTTCGCCGATACAAATATGTCCAATCGGTGCGCCATTAGAATCTTGTTTATTTATGATCGCTTCGACTTCACGCTTAGAAAGATGGCGAGCGTGGTACGAAACAACAGGGAGTTTTCTTACGGCAGTCGTAAATTCAATAGCCTGACCGGTATCGGTAAATGTGCCAAGCATCTTGACCCTATAGGTATAGCTGAACATTTTCTGCTTATCCCTCTCCGAAAGATCGCGTTCCGCTATGCGCGCGTAATGCACGGCGACCAAGGTTTTGTCCTGCGAACGAAAAATCGGATCTTCGTCATATACCTCCTCTTCAATTCTTGTTAAAAATTTCTGTCCAGCTTCGTTCTTTGGTGTGAGGACAATGAAATCTCCTCTCTTGGGACTCGCTTTCGCGTCCTCGTAGGAAGAGTAAATGAGCAATGAATCGTCAGTTGTTTTTTGTCCATAGAGGACGCCGAAATCTGTTCGTTCCATAAAATGTTAAAATCGTGAATGAATATCGAGAAACATATTTTCTATATCCACATGATCCATTTGCTGATTCATGTACATCGAATGTTTCACCCTGTTAATAACCTCATCCTTGAAGCCCGATTTCAGTGTAACAAAATTATGGGCTTCAACAAGCGGATACGGGTAACCGAGTATGTAGTGCTCCTGCGTCAGTCGGGTCAATTCGTAGAAAATTTCTCCCATTTTTTTCATATCTCGCTTGAGTTCCTTTTCTTCAATCCCCGGAATTGCATCAAAAATATTTACGTCCGCTACAACCCAATCGTAATTCTGTAACTTTTCAACATAATCCAGTCTCGCGGCAAAAAATAACCCCACGCCGCGTCCACCGGTTAATGCTTTACGTGGAAACATTGTTCCACTATATGCCGCAGACAATACAGAGTCCGGAACTTCAAACCAGCAACAAAGTTTTTGGCGCTTTGGGTCTTTCTCATTAAATGGGTACTTTGGTTTTAGTTTGTCTTGAAGATACGTATCAATTTGACGGAGAGTATACGAGAGCTCCATTTTAATCGGAGAATTTTTTGTAATCCCCATGAAAGAGATTTTCTTCCCGTGGATAAACTTGCCCAATTTTATGAGGTACGCTTGTTTAATTTGTTCTGATCGCAGATCCCCATCGGCGAGAATAAAATCTCCGGCTTTGATTTCTGGACGAGTTGAGATCTCATAAATCAAAGACCATTCTATGGCCTCCTGACAAAATCCAAGTAGTGTTGCAAGCGATTGGCAAACCGCCTCTTTTGGATAGGAAAAAATATCCTCTCTTTTTGCGTCAAGAAATTCAATGAGTTTTTTCACGGGTTCAAGTTCAAAGAGTTCGTCATAAATCGCTTCAAGATGTTCTCGTGTTATGACTAGAATATTTGTTGGTGTATATGCTTTCCCTAAAATTATCGGGTCGGAGAGGTCGTTCATTCTTAATTGTTTGCCAAGTTGATAGCAGACATACCCCCCTCTGTACAGGCCAATGGAAACACCGTTATAAAAAGAATGGCTATTTATGCTTCCATCGAGTGCGTACACCTTCCATGTCGCCTTATCTATCTCATCAAAAGGGACGATCTCAAAAATTTGAGGCGTCTCTGGATTCGAGTCATTCCCTACGGTTGGGATATTATGAGATTTATTGGTTCGCTCATTGATGTGTTTTGCGATTGAATCAATGGCATCTTGGGGTATTTTGTCTTCCGTCATATAATCCGTTTATTATAGCTCTTTTTCGAGGGTAACCGCACGAGGCATTATGTTCCATTCCACGAGAGCAAAGTTGTCGACGGTGAGGCCAGATTCAAGCGCGGCGGACAGCCACTCCACCTGTGTGTTTTGGATTGCATCTTTTTTCTGACGCTTCAACTCCAAAAAGAGGGTCGTGTTGCCCTTCCACACGACNACATCCCANCAACCCCCAAAACGGCCTGTTTTCTCGCGGAGCGCATCGATTAGCCGGGATTGTCTGGANGGTAGGGATATAGGCTCTGCCACATCCGGAAGGCCGACCCGATATTTCCGCCGGTAGGAGTCCACCCACACNCCACTCCATCCGTGCGATTGAAACAAACGGAGCACGGCAAGCTCGGCGAACACTGGCTCNCCGTGCCAGTCAATGACTGCTTTGCCGTTGTAGGTGTTGGGGATGGGAGCACCCTTCCACTCTTTGAACTCAAGAAAATACTTTGGTATGGGGACATTCGCACCCGAAGGGAGCGAAAAGATTTCGCTCTCGGCTAGGTATGGTTGTAGAAACNCAAGCTTGCCCGCTTGGTCGGGTTGGACGGTTTTCATTTTTCTTGGACGGTTTTACTGNTTGGNANGCACAAAGCTCCCTACCAGGCGATGGCTTGCGCCACCCACCTCCGCTTTCGCGGAGGGACCGTCCAAGGTGCTCCTGGATAGGGAGCTTTCTACCTTGGACGGATTGTGCGCCATGCCGCAAGAGCGGTTTAGGCACTGTAATGATAACAGAAGAGCGACCGCTGACCACCCTAGCTTAGCTTTGGAGTCTTGCGAAGCGAGTTACCGACAGGATAAAAAAAGCCCCGTTGATGTTATCGCAGGGGCTTCCTAGACGTTTCTGTTACTTAGCTGTTATAGGCTTGGCGTAGGTGGTGTACACCTTGCCGACTATACTGACGATTTCCGCCGCCATTTCGTGGCAGTGGCCGAGATCCTGAGTCGGTGAGCGTACTTGATAGGCCACCCAGTTTGACCCCCACCGACCCTCGTTGAGGATCTCGTAGACAATCTCCCAAGAACAGCGCGACCTGACGAGCGGTCGCGCAAGATCCCGTATCTCGATTGGCAGGAAACGCAACAACATTGCCTCAAAATTAAAACACGCTCTGAAGCTGACGATTAGTCCATCGTCTTGGATCGGTTTGAGCCGAAGCCCTGGCGGGCAAATCGTTACTACCGCCATGTCAGAGGCGTCAATGATTTCGATGTGCATGACAACCTCCCTCAACTACCGGACTTTTTGAGTTTCCGCGCGCTTTCGAGACGACCTTTGTTCAGCGCCTCGATAACGGCGTAGGCCTCCTTGTACATGTAGACGAAACCTTCGCGGGTCGTCGGGTTGTATTTGACCGCAACGTAGTTATGCTCGGTTTTAATCTGCATCCCGGCCCGCTCACAGACACCTTGCCAGTGATCGTGGGAGATGAAGCCAAAACTGAGATCACATGCACCGTCACCGGTGTCGACCAGACTGACCATGAGTTCGATCTCGTGGGTCACCCAATCGTCCAAGACGAACGTATAGGTCGCGGGGATGCTATTGCGGTGCACCCCACGTGGAGGATAGAGCTGGTAGATGATGTCCAGCTTCCCAGCTGCTTTACCCTTCACGATGGGTAGAGCAACGCTCTTGCTTGGGTCGTCCAGGTCGAGTAGCGCTTGGGCGGTTCGAAAGTGCAGTAGTCCGTGTTTGGTGGTCATAACGACCTCCCATTTTGTGCCTCTCTAGTAGGCAGGAGAAGCCTCTGCCCTTCTCCCAGCTTGCGCCGGGCGACCAGTTCATGACGAACTGGAATTCCAATAAAATCATATCATACATTACAAAAATCGCAAGGGTATTTACACTATTGACAATATGTTGGATATCCACAGCCTCTGTTTTTTGGCCGTTGCGGGGCCTAAAAGCCTGCTATGCTGGGTACAGCACCTTGTGAGCGAGATATAGAGGCCACTCAAAGCTGGGGCAGTCATACCCAGGGACACGGCGGAAAGTGAGCCTCAAAAATAGTTTGCGGAGAAACTGTGCGGCTCTCTAGTCTTTGTGCGAAATGAGAGTTCAATCAAGGGCCACGAACTGAGATAGTGATAAAAATCGCTGTCTTGGTTTGCGGCCTTTTTGCGTTGCAGCCAGTTTCTCCTCCACGGTGCGATTAAAAGTAATCGCACAAACGTATGGCTAAAGAGATTACATTGAAGATAGTGCAGGTAGCTGTTGGTACGCTGAAAGCATCGGAATATAATCCGCGCCATTGGAGCGAGACGCAGACGAACGCGCTTGCGGAGTCCATCCGCCGCTTCGGATTGATCGATCCGATAATCTGCAACTCCGCTCCGGAGCGCAAGAACGTTGTAGTCGGTGGGAATTTTCGCCTAAAGGTTGCCAAGGACCTCGGGTTCAAAGAAGTGCCAGTAGTGTACATCAACTTGCCCAACGTCGAAAAGGAAAAAGAGCTTAACTTGCGCTTAAACAAAAACACGGGCGAGTTTAATCTTGACTTGCTCAAATCATTCGGCGAGGAGATGCTCGCTGACATCGGCTTCGACAGTGCCGAGCTCGATAGCATCTTCGACATCGACCCTACGCCGGAGAAGTTCGACCTGAAAAAAGAGCTGGAGAAGCTTGATATCCATGAAGTAAAAGTCCAAAAAGGCGACGTTTACGAGATAAACGGCTCGCGCCTCATGTGCGGCGACAGTACCATTGAGGTAGACATGCTCAAACTTATGGGCGACGAAAAAGCGGACATGTGCTACACAGACGAGCCATATTTTCTTGATTATTTGCACGGGAAAAAACGCAACGGCAAGGCCACGACCGGATTCGGCCTCAAGCGCGATCGTCGTTACTTGGAAACCGAGAGTATTCCCGACGACTTTGTGGAAAAATGGATGGGAAATGTGGCAAAAATTCAAAAACCTGATTTCTCAATTATTGCTTTTGAACATCCTAAAAACCTGCGTCTTCTGTGGAACGAGCTCGAAAAACACTGGCGCTATCGCGGAACCATTATATGGCACCTGCCTAATCGGATGCAGGGCTTTAGTGGTAAATATAAATTCTTCAACAAATTCGACATCGCCGTGGTCGGATCCTCCGGCACAGTAAAGAAGAATGTGGAACCAGAGACCGAGGAACTGTTCGAAAACGAATATCAGGCGGCTCTCTACGCTACATCAGGTAAGCCTCACTGGGAAAGCTACCAAAAAGGAAAAAAGTATCAGCCCACCGACTTTGTCGAGTTCATCGCATCGGACGCCAAGTCGTCGGGGCAAGGGGTCATCTTTGGCTGCAAGCCCATCGAGATTCTAATCCCCTATATCAAGGTGCTTACCAAGCGCGGCGACCTCGTTGTGGAGCCGTTTGGGGGTAGCGGGAGTACTGGTGTGGCCTGCTTTAAACTCGGTCGTCGTTGCTACACAATGGAAAAAGTCCCTGCTTACACAGAAGTCATCAAGGCGCGTTGGGAAAAGCTGACGGGGCAGAAGGCGAATAAAATATCGTAGCGTATGGCAAAGAATAAAACGCCGCAAGAGAAGCGTCTGGATACACTTACCGAGGATACCGAGAAAAAGAAGAAAGCGCTCGTGACGCAACTGCGCCGCACACCCATTGTGCAACTTGCGTGCGAACGCGTCGACGTGGGCCGCGCAACCTACTACAAGTGGCGCGCGAGGGATCAGGTCTTTGCCCGCGCCGCCGATCGCGCCAAAAAGGCCGGGGAGTTCTTCATCAACGACATGGCGGAGTCGCGGCTCTTGCGGATGATACAGGACGACAACATAACTGCCATTATTTTCTGGCTCAAGCACAACAACCCCAAGTACGCGGTTACGACTCGCGTCATCCACGAGCACGAAGTCATCACCACCAGACCGAGCGTTGAGGAGACGAATGCTTTCGCGCAACACCTGGCGGAAATACACGCT
>C687J35174_10007133_pt1 | contig 14452 bp, 13 predicted proteins | sample RifCSPhighO2_01_FD_35174 | JGI IMG/M metagenome (IMG submission 35174) | reverse complement strand
TGGGTTATGCTGCATGCCGCCGTACAACATTCGGCTGCTGGCATAAATTAGGTAGAGTTCTGAGCGAGCGCGGGTCATGCCCACATAACACAGCCGCCGTTCTTCCTCCATCTCTGATTGGTCGTACAGAGCACGAGAGTGCGGGAACAATGTTTCTTCCATGCCAGTCATAAACACCACTGGGAATTCCAGTCCTTTGGCACTGTGCAGAGTCATCAGTGTGACGGCGTTATTGTCAAACTTCACACCGTCCAGGTCGCTAACCAGCGAAATTTCTTCTAAAAATCCATCCAATCCAACATCTTGGAACTCCCTTGCCACACTTATAAGCTCTTTGACGTTTTCTTGCCGAGATTCACCCTGCGGGCTGCCGTCGTCCAAAAATTGCAAATAGTTCAGCCGTCTAATCAAAGAATCAATCAACGTTGGCACCGGAGCGTCAGCCATGACCTCGCTCATGGTTGCCAAAATATCGTTAAGTTCAGATAATCCCTGCCGGGCTTTTGGAGTAATGTCATTGCATGACCCTGCTTGAGCCAGTGCTTCAGCAAGTGTCAGTTTGCTGGATTGCTNCCAGACCAGAAAATTCTGCAACGACTTAGTGCCTATGCCTCTGGTTGGAATATTAACAATTCGCTCAAAACTAACCCGATCTTCTGATTGAAAGATAATCCTCAGATAAGCCACCAGATCTTTAATTTCTTTGCGGTCATAAANCCGCACGCCGCCAATAATACGGTAGGGAATACCGTAGCGCACAAAGGTTTCCTCAACCGACCGGCTTTGGGCGTTAGTTCTATACAGGACCGCAAAGTCACTATATTTGCGACTACCCATACTGACTGCATTAGTCACTCTTCTCACAATTGCTTCGGCCTCAGCTCGTTCACCCTGAACTTGCAAAAGCTGCACCGGCAAGCCATCACCAACGGCTGTCCAAAGTTTTTTATCCGAGCGCTGCACGTTTTTAGTAATCACCGCATGGGCTGCGTCTAAGATGTGTTTGGTGCTACGGTAATTTTGCTCCAGTTTAATAACCGCCACTTTTGTATGGTCCGATTCAAAATTTAGAATATTGCGAAAATCCGCTCCGCGCCAGCTATAAATGCTCTGCCAGTCATCACCAACCACAGCAATGTTATGATGCGTTCCAGTCAGAAGTTTCACCAATCTATATTGGGCAGCGTTTGTGTCCTGATATTCATCAATCATCACGTACTTAAACTGATTTTGCCATTTTTCCCTGATTGGTACGTTTTTTTCTAGCAAGCTAACGGTCTTGCCAATTAAGTCATCAAAATCAAGTGCCGAGGCATCTTTGAGAATTTTTTCATAAACCGGGAATACTTTGGCAGCAGCTGACTCTGCCGGACTGTTGGCCATGCCAGCGTACTTGGCTGGGCTAACGAGCTCGTTTTTGGCGCTGCTAATTAGGCTGGATATAAGCCTGGGTGGAAAGCTTTTGTCATCAATCATCAATTGCTTGCTAGCCTGCTTGATAGCGCTTACCCTGTCTTGCTCGTCAAAGATTACAAATGTCCTCGGCACGCCAATGTGCTCGCCGTCCTGACGCAAAATTCTGACGCATATGGAGTGGAATGTTCCCATAAAAGGCACAAATGTCCGGGGTACTTCCGACTTTGTAGTTGACTGCATCAAGCGCCAAACACGTTCGCGCATTTCTTTGGCCGCTTTGTTGGTAAACGTGACAGCCAAAATGTTGTAGGCTGTGGCTTTTTTGTTGGCAATAATATAGGCAATGCGGTGCGTCAATGTCATAGTCTTGCCACTGCCAGCGCCAGCTTGAATCAGCAGCGGACCCTCGGTAGTCTCCACCGCCCGCTTTTGCTCCGGATTGAGCTTAGTCAATAAGTCTTCTAACACTTATACATTCTAACAGAGTGGTGATTACAGATTGTCTACTTTAGTATAGCTATCTTCCAGGGCTTTCAGTTTTAAGTCAAAAACATCCACCACTGTTTGATCTAGTGTCTGATTGCCGTTTGGCGTTAAATCAGCACATGCCGGATACGCTTGGTGGCTTCCGGTGCCATTAAATTGATGGGTGGCTGATAGAGGTAATTTTTTGTAACCATCCTTGTCCGGACCTTCAATCTTATCTAAATCTTCATTTTTAACCCGACCGATAACTAGCAACGGAAATTTATCATCTTTACAAGCGACCCCGTTTTTATTCTTAGTGGCGTCAAACGCGCTGTCAAAAATATCAACATACTCGGCTGGATCACTAGGGTTTGGATCACGTATTACGTAGTAAGCACCGGTAATGTTACTACCAATAGGAAGTTTAATACCCCACTCTTTAATCTCTAGGTAATTTACTTTTTGGGGCTGGCTTTTGGCAGGAGTTTTTTCACTTTGTTGCCCAGAACTCGGGGTGGATTTAGGGCTATTACTCTTACTTGATTTCTGCGAAATCCACCGACCCAAAAATATCAACAAAAATATTATCAATAAGATTATCAACCACTCAATTATTCCAAATCCCGCTCTGTTTAGTTTTTTCATGGGTACACCCTCCTTAGTTTTGAATAAGATCAACTATCGGCTCGATATCGGTCTTTATGGTGCCGTTATCTATCAATACGTTAGCCACACCAATTGCCACTATCAAAAGCAGAATGATTAACAGTAGGAGCCTTCGCATAGATCGTTTGCGTTTTTTATCGCCAATTGGCACAAAGTAAGTTTTGTCATCTATGAGCTTTTGGTAAGCTGCATCTGAGCCAGCTTCAGCGGCGTCATCAGACTTTTTGCCGCTTTTGTTCTTCTTTTTATCGTCTTCTGAAGTTTTGTCTTCCGATTTGTCCGAAACTGTGAGCTTGGCTTCGAGATCACTTATCGTTTCTTGTGGAGCGGGTTCTGGCTCATCAGAAATAGAATCAGTTACTGGTTGATTTTGATCATCTTCTTCGGTCACGGCCAGTTCTTTTGGTTTTTCTATTTTTTTGACCTCAACCGATTCGCTAGCGTCGTCAGATTCAGTGGGCATTTCAATCTTATCCGGCTTCGGTGAGTCCTCTTCTGGTTTTGGCTCGTCTGGTTCCTTTGTCTTTATAATCTCAATATGCTCGGCGGGAACCATATCTTCAGAATCCTCAATCTCCTCTGACGATCTATCTTTATCAGACTCAGCAGAATTTGGCGGCTCAATATTTGTCTCTGGCGGGGTTAATAATTTGATTTCCTCTTCTGGCTCGCCACTTGCTGTTTCGTCAATACCCAGATCACTGCTGTCTGGCTTGATTTTTTTGGCTTTTGATGGCAGTGGCGTTCTAGTTACCATCGGATCTTGCAACAAGGTTTTGTGCCCAATTATAAGCGGGCGGCTACTAGCGCTAGCAGCAGTCTTGCCGGGCTTGGCCACATCAAAGACTTTTTTAGATTCGTCCTTACTTTTTGCCACTTTTTGCCTCTTTCTTGGGCTCGCGCTGGCGGTGTGCGACATCTACTATGNCGCCAAACTTTTGATAATTTAAGCTAGCGCTGCCTACTAGCACACCATCACATCCATCAATTTGCAGATATCCGCCTACAGTATCGCTATCTACGCTCCCGCCATAAAGCACTCTAATTTCTTTTGATACTTTCTCGCCATATAAATGCTCTACTTGGAGTCGAATGTGTTTTATTGCACTCTCGGCCTCGTCAGGCTTGGCAGGGCGGCCCTTAAAACTAGTGATGGTCCATTGCGGTTCATAAACCAGCACTACCTTTTCAATATCTTCAGATGTTAAATTGCTCAGCGCAGTGGTGACTTGATCGTGCAAGACTTGCTTGGTTTCACCCTGTAATTTTTCTTGCTTAGTCTCACCAACACATAAGATTGGCGAAATGTCGTTGCGAATAGCAGCTGCCACTTTATCACGCACCGTTTCTAGATCTTCTTTAAAATACACACGTCTCTCTGAGTGGCCAATAATGGCGTAATGGACTAAGTCCTGAAGCATAGTGAATGAAACTTCACCGGTGTAGGCCCCCTCATCTTTGTAAAATGCGTTTTGAGCAGCCAGACGGAATTTGTGCCGGTCAATCTGCAAGCTCAGTGGTTGTAGTACCAACATACTGGGCGCCAGCACAACCTCAACCTCTTGGTGCGATTTGATGCGTTTATCTAACCTATGTAGCAGCAAACTAGCTGCTGCCGTATCCAGATTCATCTTCCAATTACCGACGATAAGGGTTCGTTTCATAGGCATACTTCTTATGCTTCAGTTTACCACAGAGTAATGATCAATGCTCAAGTGTCAATGTTCAATGAATATAATAATGATTGAATGCATTAATGACATTGATTATTCATTGAGCGATGAACATTGATAATTGATCATTTGTCTAGTAAGGCTTCCACGCCGGGCAATTTTTTGCCGCTCATTAGCTCTAGGCTGGCACCGCCACCGGTAGAAATAAAGCTAAATTTATCGTGCCAGCCAATTGAATCAATAAAGCCTGCTGTGTCGCCACCGCCAACTATAGAGGTAGCGCCACTATCCGTAATCCGCTTTGCTATATCTTTGGACCCTTTTGCAAATGCGGATATTTCCGCAACACCTAGTGGCCCATTCCATATAACAGTTCCTTTTTTGTTAAGAACGGACTGAATGGCTGCAACTGAGCGGGGGCCAAGGTCGGCTACAATATCAGACTTACCAATTTGATTGGCAGCAACTACCCTTACCTTGGTTGCCTTATCCAAATCATCAGTCACAACTACATCAATGGGCAAAAATAGCTGTACGTCTCGGTCTCGAGCCAACGCCATAACCTTTTGAGCAGTCTTATATTCACTTTCTTCAACTAAGCTTTTGCCCACTTCTAACCCCTGTGCGCCTAAAAATGTGTTGGCCATGGCCCCGCCTATAAAAATTGCCTGAGCTTTTTTAATAAAATTATCCAAAAAATCAATTTTTGTAGATATTTTGGTGCCACCCACCACCACTAGTAGGGGCCGTTTAGGGTTTTCCATAGCTTTAGTTATGGTATCTACCTCTTGTAATATCTGCAGCCCTGCTACTCCGGGCAACAGTTTTGGTATCCCCACTACGGAGGCATGCTCGCGGTGCGTCGCCGTAAAATCATCGTCCACATAGGCGTCGCCCAAAGCTGCCAGCTTTTTGACATAGACGGGATCGTTGGCTTCCTCGCCTTTATGAAAGCGCAAATTTTCTAACACCATTACCTGGCCAGGCTTCAATGATTTGACTGCTTCTGCAACTTTCGGCCCAACCGAATCATCAACAAACTTAACCGGCAGACTTAGTAAATCTGTTAAAACTGGCGCAACCGGTGCCAAACTTTGCCCGTCGCTACTATGATGACTCATTAGCACCAGCTTAGCCTTTTTATCAAGCAAATATTTTAGTGTGGGTAGCAAAGCCTTAAGCCTTAGATCATCTACCACTTTATTATTTTTGATCGGCACATTTAATGAGGCGCGGACCAGTACAGTCTTGCCGTTTACATCAATATCTTTGATGGTTTTTTTGTTAAACGCCATACTACAAAAGTCGAACTTTAATTGTGTCTGTGGTGCCAACCACGCCTGGATATTGGCCAGAGGCTGTCACTACCATATCACCAGCCTTTAAAACTTTGTTGTCCTTTAGCCAGTTGGTAAGTTTAGTGGCAGCCATCGGGTCAACCGGCCGTACATAACTTTTGGTGCCGTAGACAATTGCCAGTTGTTGGGCCGTATGGTTGCTGGCAGTTACGGCAATTACCGGAATAGGTGATCTATGCGAAGCAATCTGTAGAGCGGTTGCACCAGATTGAGTTTCGGCCACAATAGCACTTGCACCTATGTTTTGGGCCAATTTGATTATTGCCAAAGATACTGCTTCCTGACGACGTTCGTGAGATGACGTTTTAGCAACATTAATCGGATCCAAAGCACTTGTTTGGGTATGCTTAATAATCCGCTTCATGACTTTTACTGACTCGATTGGGTGTTGGCCGCTTGCCGTTTCGTCGCTGAGCATTACGGCATCTGTACCTAGTAGAACCGCCGTTGCAACATCTGATACTTCAGCTCTTGTAGGCTGCACGGCTTCGGTCATGGAAGCCAGCATCTGTGTGGCGACAATTGTTGGGGTTGCATAGCGACGTCCCAATCCTATTATTTGACGCTGAACCAGTGGGACAGATTCTGGAGTTGTCTCTATGGCTAGGTCCCCGCGAGCAACCATAACCGCATCGGCTTCTTGCACAATCCTGTCTATATTATCTAGCGCTACTTTAGTTTCTATTTTGGCAATTATCTTGGCCTCGCTGCCAAGATTTTTGAGAATTGTTCTGAGCTTTATAATGTCCTGAACATTTTGCACAAAGCTGAGTGCTACGTAGTCAACTCCGTGCTGCGAGCCAAAGGCTATGTCCTTGCGGTCTTTGGTGGTAATAATGTCGCCTTCGAAATCAGTATCCGGCAAGTTAATACCCTTACGTTTAACCAATAAGCCGCTGTTTTCGGCCTTGGCCCAGACTACGCCATCTTTGATGCCGGTAATAACGGTGCGGATTTTGCCATCAAACAAATATAGACGTTCGCCACGCTTAACTTTATTGCTCAGGTCATATTGAGTCGGCAGCCAGCCGGTTCGCCCAAAATCGGCCTCGTATTTAAAAGCCAGGTCCTGTCCACTCACCACATTAATGGAGCCCTCAAAATCGCCAAGCCGCATTTTAGGCCCTTGTAGGTCTTGGATAATTGCTACTGGTTTACCGTATTCATTGGCCGCCTGGCGAATCCATTTGATCTGTTCTATACGTTCGGCTTCGCCGCCATGACTAAAGTTCAAGCGCAGTCCGTTGGCTCCAGCTTTTATCATACTAAGTATGGTTTCATAACTACTGGTTGCCGGGCCAACAGTAGCAATGATCTTTGTTCTTTTGAACTTACCCAGTGGCACGTTTGGCACACGGTTAGTAGTATCCATCCCGTTAGAACTCACTTAACGTTAAAGTTTGATGAGCGGCCGAAACAAAGCGCCCGGCTTCGACACTTACAAAACCATAGATAATTCTTTGAGTTCTAACGAGATCCATAATCTTAATTTCTATTTTACTTGCTTATGCTTGCTTTGAACAGGGGTAAAAATCGCTAATGTTGCATTCAGAGATAAATCTAACCCATAAATTATGCTTATAAGCATTTAATAACGATAGTCTAGAACTCGGTCACAGAGTTGAGAATAGTTTCCATAGTGTCAAGCTGGGCATCGGTAATTAGACTGCTGGGGTTGTCAGTGTACGGGTCAAAACTTCCGCTAGATGACACGTTTAGCTGGAATGACATACCGGCATAGTTTGGCGTCTCATTGAAACGACATTGGGCTTTTATGATCGCACCCTCGATATCAAGGATTGAGTTTGTGGCTACTAGTACTTTGTCGGCATTATTAATTCTAATGGTGCTGGGGGTGGACTCATGGGGAGTAAACATTTCGTAAACTGTAAATCCTGTTGCATTTACTGGTCCACCTCGTCCCGGGCCACTATATGTCCAATCCGTTCTCACGTGTCCAAAGCTTGCATCGGCATTATTGCTAAAACTGCCCCAATAAGAACCCGCCGGTTCATAGTCTGGGTCAATAACACCGTCGTGGAGCGTAACGCTGCCCCAAACGGTCGGATAAACGAAACAATAATTTAACTCGTTGTTGGTATAAACTGTGTACTCTGCTGGGGCCGTACAACTTGCGGTTCCTTTACTTTTAGCTGGAGCACTTTTGTCATTTGTTGATTTTTGAGCCGCACTTTTCGACAAATCTTTTGTATCTTTAGTATCATTCTGTTTATAGACATACCAGCCAGCACCGCCCAGTAATATTACAATTACAAATATCAATATTGCTTCAATGGCTCCGAAACCTAATTCGTTGTTATTTATATTCATACCAAAATGTTATCACAAAAAACTCAAAACGCTTATGCTTGGTGAACTACCAGATATCGGATTGGAACCGTCTCAAGCGAGAACTGGTGTCCTGGAATTCTGTACTAGATAGGCCGTCAGTTCAAAAGGTACGTGAGCTAGTACCGGTATAGACTGGAACCTTATAGTCATTAAGATTTAGCTACTCAGCCCTAACAATAGCAACAATGTCTCCAGTAACTAATTCTATAGGTTGAGAAGCATCCACAGTATGGGTTGCGGTTTCACGATACCATCCTTGACGCTCATCATTTAGGGCCCGTGCCTTTTCTACATCATCAAATAATGGTCTGTCTCTTCCAACAGAGTCTTCCGAGACTCGCTTGGCCACCACATCAAAATTAGCCCACATCCATATAACCGGTACACCAGAAGCTAACAGGGCTTTTCGCCCGACTTCCGTGCTAACTATTCCACCTCCTGTTGATATAACACCTGGTTCTAGCTCAAGTATATCTACAAGTGTTGCTGCCTCTAGCTTTCGGAAGGCTTGCATATCAGTCCTCACTAAATCAGGCACACTAACACCAGACTCAGTTTCCATCCAATTATCTGTATCGTAATAATTAACTCCCAGTGTTTCGGCAACTTTTGGCCCAACAGTTGATTTGCCCATACCCATAAAGCCAGTAAGAATTAGATGCTCATTTGACATTGTATAATTATCCCGGTTACTCAGTACACATTGCAAGCATAAGTGACTTGGTGATCCCAAGGAGGATCGAACTCCTATTGCCAGGATGAAAACCTGGTGTCCTAACCATTAGACGATGGGACCTCGTCGGAACCGTGAAAACTATACCATAACAGAGGCGAAATAGAAATCCCCCGATGATCGGGGGATTAAAGAGGTTCGAGCGGTCAGTCATTGCTCTAAACTACCTATTACTTTAGCATACTTTTGCTTCGCTGTACAGCGAATTGGCCAGCATTTATCCACAAGCACTATGCAGTTGGCGCAGCTGATGCGGCTTGGATAGGGTTATCTTTATAATGTGCTGGCACGTTCAATTTAGATTTGGTAAAGCTAAAGCCAAAGGTACTGCCCTTGCCTTCCTCGCTATGGAAGATAATTGCTCCGCCCTGAGCCACCACAACTTTTTGAGCCATAAACAGTCCCAGTCCAGTGCCGTCTGGCCGAGCCTTTCGGGCATTGTCGGCCCTGTAGAATTTGGTAAACAGATGGTGCTGTACATCCTTGGGCACACCAATTCCATCATCTGAAACAGTGAACTCAATACTACCCCCCGCGTCTTTAAGCTCGACTTTAATATGCCCTCCAGCCGGCGTGTAATAAATAGCGTTATCGGCAAAGTTCATAATGACCTGGCGAATTTTAGTGTCATCAAGCATTAATACCGGGAAACTCTTGGGCTTAACAAACGTCAGTTCCAGGCTCTTCGATTTAGCTGAAGTTTGCAGCTGAAGTATCTCGCCCTCCACCACCTCTGCCAGATTGGTGGGTTTGGCCTCAATCACAAATTTTCCGGTGCGCAATCGGCTAACGTTCAAAAGATCGGCAATCAGGTAAACCATGCGTTGGCTGCTTGCAAAGGCTTGCTCCAGCAAGGTTTTTTGGGCTTTGGTAATTTTGCCACTATCACCTTCCAGCACCATACTGACATAACCCTTCATAGAAGTTAGAGGGGTGCGTAGCTGATGGGACGCCATGCTAATAAACTCGTCTTTGGCTTGATCTAGCGCGCGCAGTTTTTGGTTGGTAAGTTGCAGCTGCTTTAGGACCCGTTGGTTTTCTTCAAACAACTGCCGGTTATCCAGAGCCACCCCAACAGCTTCGGTTAGCCGGTCTAGCGACGCCCGACTGTCAACAGTCAATTCGTGAATATTGTTTGGATAGCCCACAACCATAATTCCCACCAATTTTTGGCGAGCCATAAGCTTAATAAAGCAAATCATATTGACGTGCAAGGTGTCGCGCATCATGGCTATAAACTCTGGCGTTGTGTGAAAATAATCGGCCATCACCTGGTTTGATGAGTGTTCGAGATGCAAGCTATGCACGCGCTCGCCGTGCTCCAGCCAACTTTCATCGCTGCTCAAATAGCCTTGAGGGGCTTCTTCTGGTTTGGAGCCCAGCAAATCATTGCCAGCCCAGCCCAACATGTCTAGACGTTCATGATGCGGCTGCCTGCCGAATATGCCAACCCAGCTGTATTCAGATTTATCAGCAATTGCGCGGGTGACCTGTGCACACAGTGCTTCAAGTGTATCGTGTGATTCCAAAACCAATGAGTCGATAGATCGCAGAAGCGATAAGGTTTGGTTGGTTTGGGCCAATTCAGCATTGCGCTTATACATCTCCTGGCTGATATGGGCCAGGCTTTGTTCTAGCTGCTTGCGTTTATTTGAACCATGTCGAATAAGCGTGTTTGCCACCAATCTATTCTAACCCTTTTATGCTTATCTATCTATGACGATTATGCTTAAGTTGCCAGTTTTACGCCGGTTGCCTCAGCAACTTTTAAAATCCACAACTCCAGACGATCAACCTTATGAGAAAGCATCATAACTTCTTGATGGTAATCGATTAATAGTTTAGTTAAGCCATCGACAGTACCTGTAAGCTTATCAACCTGTTTTTTTGATGCAGTATCATCAAAACGTGCGTTCATCTCTTCACGCATTTCCTGAACATATTTGAACAATTTTGTGAACTCGTCCTGACTCATAGTGCTGGCTATTATATCACCACTTCAAACCAAAATATGTACCAGTGCTGTTGTAAAACTTAAATTCTTGTCTTCTACTTGAGCGAGCTTGGTTGTTTGTCTGCCGGTAACTGAGAAATGAGTTTGCTGGCGGCGTCTTTGCATACTTCCACAGAGATTTTGCCAAACAGTTCTTTATACTGGTCAACTAGTTTGTTTATTACAGACTGTTCATTACCTGTTACGGTGACTTGATGTTTGTCCCAATCTACCTTAAGCCCACTAACAGCCTTGGCCTGTTCAACAGCCACAGGCCCAATAATAGTCTCTTGCTGAGCAATAATCTTGGTAGCTATTTGAGCATAAACATCCATCACTATGCTCCCCTCACTTTTGCTTCATCGTGCATTTTAGCTACCTGATTCGTTTTGTTTATAAGATCTCTGTATATTAGGTGGAATTTAATCATGGTGATTGTCATTACAAAGTAGGCCATTAAGTAGAATAAATCATCGAATTTACCTGGTATCCATAAATCACGACTTGTTTGATATACAAAAGTCCAGTCAGAAATATACTGTACAAATAATGCAAATATTAGAAATAGAATTCCTGCACGCATAACACCACCCAACATCTTTATAGAAAGCAAATATGCAACTAGGCCTAAGGAAATATAGATTGCTTGTCCCATCGGGTATCCGAAGTCCAAGAATACTGTTAGAGGTTGACTTGTGTCATATACATGATTGTTTAGGAAAATCCAGTAAGATGCTATTAATAATGCCAAGGGTATGCCGATTGCGATAATATTTGATTTAGTGGGTCTAAGTGAAAATTTTACACCTACAGCCTTCGCTAAAAATATACCACCGCATATATACAACAATACACTGCCAAAATATGCTGCGTCACCCCAAGATGGATAAGGTACATCTATATGTGCACCGTACGTATAATACGTATATATTAGCTGGCCGGCTTCTTGGGCTAATAACCCAAGCGAGAAAAACATTAATGCTTTTCCCAATATTGTTTTAAAACCACCCCATTTTTGTGCGGCAAAATAACCAATTACTGCACCTATGAGTGCCATAAAACCATAAGTGCCGCCAAACCATTGTACAGATTTTCCCTGATCTTCAACAATTGACTGAAAACTTGCCCACCAACCTACGTAGCCTAAGAAAATAATAGTTACCAAAATCACTAGTTTATTTTTTATCAAAGCCATCTTGTGTTTAATTATCCTCAGCGAAATTACTATGTCAAGTATAAAGCATAATTACAATTATAGAATTTGGAATAGACAACAAGAGTCTATATTATTAAAACGTAGTGATTGTTAAGTTCCCTCTTTTTGAATCAATCTCAATCAATTCAAGAGAAGACATCAATAGAATTGTTGCTAAATTTCCGCCGTATTCTGATTTTAACTTTATCAGCATGTTTACTTGGGACATAAAAAATAATATGCTCATATCCCAGTTGAATAACAATTTGGTAGTTCGTTTTAAGGATTATCAATCTGACGATACTTTCCTATCATTTATAGGTGATTCAAAAATAGATGCAAGCATTTCGACATTACTCACTTATGTGTCTTCCAATAACTTAGGACATGCTCTCCACTTAATACCGGAACATGTAGTTGGATTGATCAAACATCCTTCGAATTTCATAATTGAGGAGGATCGAGATAATCATGATTACGTTGTGATGGCATTTAAATTTAGTAAGTTAGAAGGTAAAAACTATGCTTCAAAACGCAACGGAATAAATAAATTTATAGGTTCATACGGGGATAAAGTAAAGGTGAAGAAATCAGCAATAGATGAAAATACAATTAGTGACATTATGAAGACCTTTCATGATTGGCAGAAAGAGAGTGGGAAGACTTGGGTGGAGACATCTAATGAGTTAATGCAGATCGAAAAACTTGCAGAGTATACACCTGATCTTGCTCTTAACGTAATGGGTATATATATAGATGATGTCATGGTCGCTTATTCGATTTACGAAATTCAGGATGTGTATGCTATAGGTCACTCCGAGAAGGCACTGAAAAGTCATGCTGGGTTATATGATTTCTTAAAGCATTCTACTGCGCAGGATTTACACATTCAGGGTGTTCAATATATTAATTACGAACAGGACTTAGGCATTGAAAGCCTCAGACAATCAAAAATGCTATTACATCCAGAAACTTTTCTAAAAAAATATACAATCTCACCCATCCCTAAGAAGTAGAATACCTTTTTTCATTACCTACTTTCTGATGTTATAGTAGCAAACTCCAAGATTTTCTTAAAAAATACCGCTTCATACACCCTCTACAAATATCTACACCGTTGACTTTATTAGTAAACACTGTATAACTAACAAAATACCTGTCTAGCCTTATATGGAAGATAGGAAATGAGGAGGCGCATGAACAGACACCCAAAGTCTTGGAAAAAGCTTTCTTCGAACGTGCTACTTAAAAACGTGCATTTATCAATAGCTGAAGATATCGTCTTGTTGCCTAACGGCGCCAAGAAAACTTATGTACGGTTTGCTCCTGGACAAGATCGGTCTGTTATAGTTATTGCCTTAAACTCCGATAATAAAATATTGATACAAAAAGAGTATAGCTATCCACCGAATAAGATCATGTGGCAATTGCCAGGTGGGAGTGTTAAATCTGGAGAAAGTATTAAGGTTGCAGCCAACCGAGAACTGGCCGAAGAGTCAGGCTATAGCTCCAAAAAAGTTAAAGTTTTGGGGCATTTCTATACTAACAATCGTCTGTCTGACCAAAAACAGTATGTAGTGTTAAGCACCGAGCTTTTTGCATTCAAACTACCCGAAGATAAGGATGAGTTTATTGATACCTTTTGGTTAACAAAGGAAGAGATTACCACTAAGATAGCTAGTGGTGAATTTGACAATATTAACCTATTAGCAGCGCTAAACTTATGGTTTCATGTGGGAGAAAAGGTCAAAGTAGATTGAATTTATTAATTATATCGCCTAAGTTTCATCCGATAATTGGTGGTGGTGAAACCTATGTGCTCAATAGTGCTAAAAGATTGCATGAATTTGGATGGGAAATTTCAGTGGCAATTGAGCCAAACTCAAAACGTAATCTAAAAGATTATCCATTTAAAGTTTATGAGCTAGAGGGACTCAGCGATAGCAACCTAAATGTTATTAATGCTACATCTAGCCTTAATGCGCTTATTAATCAGATAAATCCTGACCTAATACATGCACATGGATACTTTGCTCTTTTGGCAGCTGGACTATGCAATTTAATAAATATCCCGATATTAGCACTAATTCATAGTACACCCGTTTGGGGAAGTAGAATTATCGGCGGTATGGACAGCTTTGAGGCTGAACTAGATTTTGCTCGAAGCGTTTTGGACTTATCTGAGCCTAAACTGCTTACTGCTGCTAATGCAGTCTACGCCGAGGCAGCTAAAAAGATAGCCGAGGGAAGAGTAAGTGTCAAAGTCTTACCTTATCCTGTTGATCTAGATTTTTTCGGGCAAAAATCAAATGTTCATTTGCGCCGAAGTATGGGCCTAAAAAATGATGATCAACTTATAGTCGTACCATCCCGAGTTATTAGAAGAAAAGGCATTAAGGAAGCTATTTTGGCTTTAGATTTAATTCCAGATAATTTTTATTTGTGTATACTTGGCGCCGTAGACCCATTGGATAAAAATTACTGGGATGAGATTTGTTCTGATAGTGTTTTCCGAAAAGTCAGAGACAGGGTGATTGTACCTAAACAAGAAATGCTCTATGAGGATATGCCATTGCTCTATGGAGCCTGCAATATAAT